>ENA-UOJL01002605-UOJL01002605.1-human-gut-metagenome-genome-assembly--contig:-P47-NODE-2605-length-14313-cov-15.721209_pt1 | contig 14313 bp, 20 predicted proteins | sample MGYA00242347_ERZ723894 | MGnify/ENA metagenome assembly ERZ723894
ACCACCTCATACCTCATCTTGCCGGGTCGACATACAGGGATAGATATTCAATTATGCATCTGCGAAAAGTGACATATCAATAACGAACGTTGCGGAAAAGGGAACATCAGAGGTTGTAGTAGCGGCTGGAAAATCTGTAATAGCTTGCACGTATTCAACCAACAAAACTAAATTCATATTAGCAGTAAAATGATAAGTTATTCGAACGCATGTTGCAGAAGTAGCATCCAAAGATGCGGGGCAAATTATAGATCTTGTCGGAGTATCGGATGTCGGCGGAATTTTACCAGCATATGTCAGGTAAGGGACAAAGTTGTTACCGAAACTCGCGTTGTTTATTGTTATAGTTTGAGGTGTAGCATAAAGGGTAACACCAGACACAGAAACAATCGGGCCAAATGAGGAGAAATAGAAACATTCACCATATATTGATTGAGTACCTGAATTGATATTGGTACTAGGAAAGAGTCTAGTTACCGCGTTAACAGAAGTAACAGTGTTCCTACTCAAGCTATAATTTTCCGGCAAATTTGTGATCAGGTAAGAATCATTCATACTAATGTTAGAAGATGCTGTGTTGCCGTTTGTATTTGTCGCTCTAAGATATGATAGCTTTGTCGTACCATTTACTATGTTATTTATTGCCGTTTCATTTACACTAATGTTCGTTGTGTTTTCATCGATTTTACCCTCCGCAGTAGTAACTCTAGAAGTTAGGTTTGTTACATTTGTTTGAAGAGTATCAATATCATTTTCTGCCGTAGTCATTCGGCCTTGCAGATTGGTTATATTTGTTTCCGCAGTGCTTACTCTATTAGTTAACGCAGTTAAATCTGATTGTAAATTATTGATTTCACCTTCCGCAGTAGTAACACGCTGTTCCAGCGCATCAAGGTCATTCTCTAAATTTTCAATTTTTTTTTGAGCGAAAAGCAAATCAGTGTAACATCCAGCGTATTTTTGGAAAAGCTCACCTACTTCCCGCTGAATGTTGTTTTTGTACGAGCATTTTTTACTAATATACCAGAAGCACATACCTTCCGGCCAGTCATAGTCAGCAGTTAGGTAATATGGCATACCCATATTCAGAACAGAAGCTTCCAAACCGCTAATTACTTCTACAGCAAGTGTAGCACCTTCTTTTAGCAGTAAGCTTGCGGCCTGTTCTGTAGTCATACCAGATTGTCCCGTTTCATCTGTATTATAGGGGCAAGTGAAGATAATCGTTTCGTGGGTAGTCTCATTATACCCAAGCAATACACGGGCCGCCGCAACGGCTCTATTGGGGATTTGAGATTGATAAGCCACATCAGTAATTTCTCCATACTGAATGACAATTCCCGGCACACCCATACTGTCTACGATCTTATCGTTTACCAGTTGTGTTTCGGGTGTAATATTTGCATACACTTTCATTTCCCCACAATCAGTAAAACCAACCGTGTACATATTTGTGCCCTGTGCAGTCGTCTGTCGATATACGCCATCTTTGAATATTATGCCATAGTAACCAGTTTCTTTGCTAGTTTGTTGCTGTGCAACAAAAATTTTATCTGCAATTACTTCATAGCTTTCCTTATTAATTGGTTCTAGCACATTTGCCGTATTTGTTACATTATCATAAGCAAAGGACAATTCCATTTTAATGGGCACGCCGCAATTGTCAATTGCCTTTTTATGAATAACGGTATACTGGCAATCAGTTACAGCATCATATTTATTTTCTTCCCAAACTTCATCAGGAGCATAGTAAGAGCCGTTTGTAACTACAGCCTTATATAACTGATCCAGAGTTGAGTATGCTCCCCCAATGGTTGAATTGTACGTATCAATCAAAAGGTTCACACGGTTAGCAAGTGCTAAATAGCTTTCGTATAGATCCACCCCTGGCAAAACCGATGGAACATGCGGAACGCAAGGCGGGGGAGGAGGCACAGGGCAACCGCAAGATGTAGGAAATTTCGGGGGCAAAGTATTAGGTTCTTTCATAGTGATACCTTTCCAACCTTTCTATTTTTTCTTCAAGAATCGGCACACGGGTTGCAAAATCATTATGCATTCTTACTTCCCTTGTCAATTCCTGTATTTGTTCTTTTAGAATTGCCTGATTTTTATCTAAGGTATTTCGTGTTTTATTATTGCTGTATATGTTGTTTACTAACACACCAGCAAAAGAAATAAGGGCGCATATAAGTGTAATATATTCCATCAATAAATCTCCATAAATAGTGGGCGGAGTTCTTCAATAATCATCATGTCAATGTTAAGGAATGTTTCGCGCCATTTTTTCAGTAGTTCTACAGCGGGTATATTGTTGTAGCCTACGCGGGTATGTTCTTTTGTTTCATTTTCAGAATCATTGCGATTCATATTTTCAGAATAATCTCTAGCAAATTCATCCTTACTTGTACCATTTGATGTTTCAGAGGTATTTTCCGTAAGGTCATTTGTTTGGGTGTTTGTAGAAGTTCCAGTAGCTTCTGTTTTTTGTGTGCCTGTATTAGAGGTGGTTTGTTCGCCGTTTATGGTAACAGTACCCGTGTTTTGTGTAGTGCCGTTTCCTTCTTCATGAGTTGTAGTGTTAGAGGTCTCAGAAGTAGAATCATTTGTTTTAGTTGTCGCATAATTTTGAGTTGAGCTTTGCGGGGCTTGCGGAATATCTGAAAAAATAGAGGACTTTGTACCAGATGTTGTGTTTTCTCCTGTTCCATCACTTTCATTTGATGTTGTTGTAGTCAAATTATTTGTGGTTGTTTGGTCGGTGTTAATGGTTTGTTGCAGGTTATCTGTTCTTGTAGAATCATCACTAGTAGATCCGTCATTTTTAACGGTACCCGTATTGATTTTTTCCCCCTCTACTGTATCTGTAGTGGTTTTATCCAATGTGTGATTATCTGTTCCACTAGTGTTATCAATTCTACTTCCTGTGAAAATACGCTTTTCTGTATCAGTCATATTTTCTGTCGTTAGTGGATCTAACTCCAAAAGTTCAGATTCATACAACTGATTATAGTATGGCATAATTGCCCACATTTTTGTTTCCAAATAGAAATTAAACCTGTCAGCAGTTTCTGCGCCTATCTCATGAAACCAATAATGTCGTAAAATTTTGGTATTTAGCGTTTCTCGATAATTCTCATTAAAAATGGGATACGAATCCAATGCAGGATGGAAGTTTAGGCTCATCAGTTTTCCAAGCTCAATTGTGTATTCTGCCATAATTCCTCACCTCCTTCCCCTGTGGACTCTTTTTCTTCCTCTATTTTGTAAATCAAATTTTCTTTGAAATCCACTTCAATATTTGTACCAAACATCGCATTGATTTGTTTTGCCGCATCTCGTCTAGAATTCAGCATTACAGCGCGTTGTGCCTCAATAGATTGGGTGTTAGAAGAAATTTCAGATGCTACAAGTCGTTCCCGCTTGCTGTTCATTTGCGCGATACCACAAAAGGCTAGCGCTTCATTCCATACGTCATATTTTAACATATTAAGTTCGTTTGCAATGAATGGAGCGTCTGTTTTTACGCAACGTATGCGGGCTAGATCAAAATTTCGGTCGGGAAGAATAAACGGCTCATTCCCGTCATATTGGGCATATAGATTTTTAACAGACAATCTGTCACTTTCATCTGTTAGGATGGCAACAGGTGTTTTTTGTGCTTTTACGTTTATTTCGATGGTTCGTTCAATTTCATATAGACGTCTAGCATAAAGCTCCACGGTTAGCATAGACGGCGTGTGTAAATAGTTATTGTATATAATTACGCTATCCGTATCATCGCATGTTTTTTGGTACCCATTTACAGCATAGGCACGCCGATATTTTGGAATCCGATATACATTTAGTTGTCCGCCGATTTGGGCTTGCAGGCACAAATTCCCGATAAATTCATCATTGAAATACAAGCAAAAACCTTGTTCTGCGAGTGTAAGCTCTAGAAAACGCACATCAATGGTAGGAGGTACGTTTTTCCAATCAAACATATTTATTACAAACTCTTTTAATCGGTTGTAATAGTCAATATAGGTTTGGTCATTGATGCGGGCGCTTTTCCATTGTTTTCGGGGTGTATAAAACTTGTTTTTCCCCATCTTGTACCTCCTCTATATAAAGTAAGTATCTTTCATAATCATCTGGTAAATCCCCGAAATAATACGTATTATCCAATGGGATTACCTGTCGCCGGGTCATACTGTCCCACATTGTTGGTGTGCCATAGGCGAATTCCGTTATTAAACATTTGCTTTATTGCTGACATCGAATCTGCTGGAATGCTACCTGTAATCATTGCACCCCTTGTTTTTACATAATTAAATAGTGAACGTCCTGTTAAGTTTGGTTGTTTTGGGGCCATAGTAGCATAACCATACCAGTCAAAAAAGTCATCAATTTGAATAGCCGTTTCATTTCCAACACATTTTTGGTTTACCCAAAATCCCACGCGTGATAAATTAAAATCAGTTAAATCGTCAGTTGACCGTACAAAAGATGGAGCAATTGTGTTTCCGTTTAGATTATACTTATATTCGTCAATATATCTTTGAATTAATGGGTCAGCATACGCGGAAATTAACTGCATACTGTTTCCTTCATTAGCTGCAACATTAAATGCACCCAGAAAAGAATCATAACTGGCTTGCACGCTTAAAGCTTGCATTTTGTTTGACTTTACACGGGCCATATAATCGGTATAATTATCAACTAGATATGGAGATTCCACAGAAGCATCTGTTTGAATAGAATAGTTGTAATTTGGTGTATTTTCTATATAATAGGGGACAGCAGTCACCGTTCTAGGTATACCAACGGTATTTCTTATGTTAACTTGACATTGACCTGTTCCACCAAATTTTTCAAATGCAAGTTCGATAGTTTCACCAGAGGACGCACACAAAATACATTTATTAAATTGCGCCGTTAAAAGCTTTTTATTTTTAGGTGTGTATGGGGTGGATGTTTCAGTTTGTAAAGTAGTAGGTGGAGAAAAACTCCAAGTAGTGTCGGGCATAACCTTAACAGTGTATACTCCAATAATTCCTGCTGCTCTATAAACTCCGGTATAGTTAGTTAAAAATGTATTCATTGCGCTTGAGTCTGTGGTACTCCACATATTATATGCTTGATATACATTTCCTAAAACCCCACCTGGCGCCATCGGAACAGGTTCAAAATACCCATTATCTTTAATCCATGATGGTGGTGTGTCTGATGATGTTAAAGCTGTATACCTTATTTCACCCTCAAAAAAACTGGACAATTCCGTATTAAACATATCAAATGTTCCAATAGGTTCAAATACCGTATTATCCCCCACAGAATCTGTTTCAGCGTGTTCACGTTCTACAAAGCAAGGATGCATTGTACAGTCATAAAACCATGTGGTAAACTCATCAATTTCATACACAAGCTCTGTTGTGTCCGGCGCCACATAGTTTACCTTATTTACAAAGCAATAAAACGTTTTTCCCCCACTAACGTCATTATTGTTAAAACTTAAATAATTGCAGTTATAAAGCTCACCAGCAGGTCTATTCACTCGCATTGTGTAGGAAGGCCTTCCACCTTCCACACTGCTGTTTACCCGTTGGTAAGTATATGTTGCTCCACTGTTATATAATACCTGGCCTGGTATAGATACATTTCCCCCATCAAAGTATCTCACATCTGTATAGGTATTGTCCCATGGTACCCCGCTGTATAGAGTAACGTTTGTCATATAAGGTACAGGCATGTTTCATTTCCCCCATCGTAAGTATTCTTGCCGGGGCGGGGGCTCAGTTCCGCCCCGGCTCTATCTTCTGCCGGATAGAAAGGAAGTATAAAAACTCCGGCGCGCTATCAGGTCACTGTAAACTGTGCATTCGCAGATTTGGAAGAATCAAAAGTGGATGTAGCTTTGAACATAGGCTGTGCGGCCTGTGCACTCGTTCCAGCAGGTACAGTTACAACACCATCCGGGGTAATTGTAATTCCTTCCGGAACAGTAGCACTTGTATTAATAGACCAGCTAACATCTGTAGGAGCGTATCCGGTTGACGACACTACAGCAGAACCAGTAGCTGTACCGCCGGTTGCTCCAGCGATAGATGCAGGAGACATGGAGGCACTTGTCACAGTAACAGTAGGCTCTGTAGTTGTAAATACGATTGCATTTGCAAAAGGACTTCTGGAGAAGGTTTTCCACACATGATAGAAGTAGTTCCAGTAGAGTCCCTGTCCATTGTAATTTTCCGTGAATCCGATGTTATTATCAAATACCATAAAGAAATCACGGTCTACAAGGCAAGCAAGAATATCAGTAGCCCCAAAATCATCCACCAGCACACGCTGTCCCATAAACTCTGCATAAGACAGATTAAATGCGGCCGCAAGGACGTTTACATCAATAAGCGCATCCAGGGAACTGTTAATCAGCAAAATCTGATCGCGCTTTTTAGAATGTGTGAGCACACCCATAGGGTTATAGGTGGAGCTCATAAACTCCAGCATATTGGAATACTGTTTGATGGTAGTCACAATCTGTGATGCATTTGCGGCTGTAGCAGCAGGAATCTGTACAGGGTACATATCCCCATTTTGTGCGGCTTCCAACACGGTCTGTTTCATGATAAGAAACTCATCAAATTCAGAACCGGTATACAAAGACTCAATAATCTTTGTAATGAGGTCAGAAATTCCATATTCGGTAAGGAATGCCTGTCTAAGCTGTTCATTGCTGATCGTGGTCTTGTAGAAGTTCTGATAGTTCATCCTATGGAATGCTGCCATCACATCCGGAATCTGACGTTTAAATACCTCTTCTTCAGCTACGGCAGGATCAAACTGCTGTGCCTGTGCAATATTTACGAAAATTTCTTCTACAGATTCCCCATATTCCAGCATACCTTTTTTGAACATTCTAAGGGGATTCTCGTAAGATTTGCTGGAAATCCATACTCGCCCAATACGGTTAATGAGTGCATCCAGAAAATCATTTTTGTATCCCTGGTACTCCAAAATCGGGTTTGCCACTTCTGCCATGTTTTCCTGCGTTGCTACAGGAACTCTCTCCAAATAAGTGGACGGCATAAAGGGGCGAATATAATTCAAAATGGTAGCATTGTTCGCTCTAAGCTCAATACCTGTGGTAGGTGTAGTAGCCATTATTTATCCTCCTTTTTATAGTCGCCTTCGCGTTTTACAAACAAATCATCAATGGTTAGTTCGTCTCTGTTTTCAGCAGTATCTTCCGCATTATCTTCTAACTGATCGGCAATTGCTCCATCTACAGTGTTGAAGAAACGCTCTTTATATTTCCGCTTCATATCTTCAAACTGTGCTTTCCAGTTTTCGCCTTCTGCAATACTGTCATACAGTGCGTCATAGGCATCTTGTGCGGATTTAAGATTTTCCATAATCACTTCCGTGTCGTTATCTTTTTCTACAACATCTGTGATATGTACAAGAAGTTTTCCAAATTCTTCTTTTGTCACGTGTCTTTCATCCTTTCATATAAAAATTTATAAAGAGGGCATTCGGCATAACCATACGATACACAAACGGGGGTCATTTGTTCATTAATCGTTTTCGCTGTGTCAAATGTAACCCGTACCTCACAATTATTATAATTGTTACAAAAAATTTTATCTCCCTCATGTTTTGAAAAGAACGGGCATATGGCATTACTTCCTATAGTAGTATTAGGCATATCTAATTTCCCCCAACACCTCGTTCTTGACTTGTATTGTCTCGAATGTTGCTCGTCCTTTTAAATAGGCAGATATAAATTGCTCATATAAAAAAGGACGCCGTTTTGTTATCATTTCCGTACCCTCTGTGTGAGCTTGTTCTCCTGTAGAATAGTTCACTACAAAATCAGGGTTATAATCACGACTTACATTATATATTCCTGTTTTATAATCATACCACACGCCATAAACGTCATGGGAAGTATGAAGATTGAATATAAGCGTAGCTTCTGTACTTCTTTTAGCTATAAATTCTGAACTGTCTCGCAGAAATTTATTTTCAATAGAATATGCCGCGTAATTTGTGTTTTTTACAAGGGTTCCGAACCGTGTTTCATATACAGCATTTGCATAATCATCATTTTTTACAAGTTGTACTACAATTTCTGCCGATGTAAAAAATTCTTTATCGTTTACTACGTCAATGTCAAAGTAAGTAAAATAAGGGTTGGTAACTGTAATAGCGTTGGACAAAAATATTACTCGAACATCCCGCAATCTAGATATGGTAGAATACATTTCTAGAAACGATTCCACTTCATTTGGTAAATATCTCTGAAACCCCTTATCAATAATAAATTCATCAAATATAATCCACCCCACATCTGGAAAGGGTGTAGATTTTAACGTAGCCGCAGTTGTAAGTGAAAAAGCAAATCCAGCAAGCTTATCATCAATATATAAATTACGATTTTTAGCTTCAAAACTATGCTCTGGAAACGCATTTGAAATATCAGTAAAAAACTGGCCAATGGTTTTCAAATCTGTTTTCGTTCTACGAATATATACAAACTGCTCTCCATTTTTAATAAAGCGATTAATACAATGTTTTTTAGATGCGTATGTTTTTCCAACACCCCTAGCACCAATAATAAATGTAAAGAGTTTATTATAGGATAATGCTTTTGTAAGGTCTAAATATTTAATAGCCATATACTCACCTTATAGTGAAAAATAGGCAAGAACAAAGCCCACGGGACCAATCGTGAATACTTGCCGCCCCCTATCACGGGTAGTCAGTGCAACACAGTAACATTGTTTAACTTGCCTATTCTTCTATTTAATATTAACATATTTTTATTTATTTGTCAAGAGTTTTATCCCTTACGCAAACGAAATGTTGTCTCTTTTAATATCACTCCACCTGCCACACGCTTACGTGTAAGTTTTCCCCCATATTCTGTTCCTGTGTTAAAATTATCAAATGTTACATTCTCTTTTGTTCTATCTGGCATTCCCGCACAAGTTACTTTTCTTTTTCCATCTATCTCATGTAAATATGTTTTTGCTCTCAAATACTTTGCTTTCGTAAAAGTTTTTTCCTTCTTAAATGCCCCTAGTTTATACGGATCTATATCGATACCGTTTCCGTCTTCTGTTCCGATTAGATGAAGTGAATCTGTATCACAATAAATAAATCGTTCATAATTCTGCTGTGCCGCACGAATAATATAATCGCGTGCCCAAGCAGTCACAAAGCTTCCTACAGGAAGATACACTGGTTTACGTTCTTCAGGATCTGTCATATGATATTGTACTTTTCCATCTTCATCAAACCCGCTTGGAATTTTTGATTTTACAATCGGATTCGTTGCAAATTTTCCATACAAATTATTCAAATATAGCTTACAAATTGTACGCATCATCATGTTTCCTGCTTTTTCATATTCAATTTTCTTTTCTGTCCAATAGTCGATATATTCTGTAAAAATTCCCATTTTTGATCTAAATTTATATCCGCTTAAATATTCTAATTCCCACACGTCATAATGTTCTAAAAACAATTTTAAATCAACACACGTCAAACAAAGTGTTTCACACCTTCCTTCAGAGGATGTTACATACTCTGTGGACACATAATTCAAATTTCCTTTTAATTGGATCGTGGGCAAATATCCTTCCTTTAATTCAAAACAACACCTAAACATAATAATATAAAGAGGGAAAGTTTTATCTTCAATATAAGGTCCCTCAAAAAAGATAGGCTCTCCCACAGGGTATGCTCTACTATACATAACATAAGGGTAAAGGCTATTTACATCATAAACAACACCTTTTCCTATAATTTTCCCCTTATATTTTGGGTTTACATACACATACCCGCCTTTATAACTCTGCCTAATATCAGCGTCATATTGTGGGGGTGGAAACCAATATTTGTAGTATTTCCCGATCCCTTCTTTATACATATGTAATGCGTTAGATCCTATCGTCATTTTATTCCCACCAATAGAAAACATAGCCTTTAATGCACGAGCTTGTATGATTACATCATGTTTTAAGTACTCTATTTCTCTATTATCAGGAATATATCCAATAGGTCTGCGTTTTTCATAATTAATATGAAGTTTATTAATATCCCCAAGCTGTTTTCCTATTGCTTCAATACTAAATGGAATCACCTTAAAACTATCATGAATAATTTTATTTTTACCACTAAAATGAATTTTTAATTCGTAAAACTCTCCAAGATCAGAAATCAATGTTGAAAAATTTTTCTCGTGGAGCTTATCCTTTGTCCATTCCCAACCACTTTTTAATAGATAGGAAATAATAAATTCGCCATCCCATGCTAAATTATGAAACCAAAACTGACCGTTTGTCTTTTTCAACCATCGAATATAATCTTCAATATCTGTTCCATAAACAAATTCTAATGTTTCAACGTTGCACGCACCCCAGCACCAAACCCGACAGTCGTTTTCATCTGTTGTTGTTTCAAAATCGCAAGCCCAATTATCCACCTAATAGCCCCGCGACATTGGTCCCAAGTTCGCCTGCCGTTCCAGTGCCTAACTCTCCTACGGGAAAATCTGTGCGCAAATATAAAGCCCACTCATCCATAATTTTTCTTTCCATAAGGGCGCGATTCTCGTTATCATAAACGAAACCAATCTGTAAAAATACATTTTTATAAAGAGCATCTGACATTTTAGAGGCGGGTATTTTTGAAACCGCCTTATATAGTGCGGAGTCCCTACCAAATTCACTTATAACAGCATTCAAGTAGTTTTGTTTATACTGTGACTGTCGAATACGCTTCGGTTCATAAGCCTGTTTGATTACGCCCTCACTGTACTTGTCCCAATTTTTCGGAAGTACTTCTTCTATGGCATTTTTACGAGGGCGTAAATTCTGTCGCTCAATAAGACCCATGTTTCCCTTGTATGGACTTGGTTCGTACTTCTTAAGCTCTGCCGCGCGTTTCCGATTTGTGGTTGCAATAGCCTTGTCAATTTCGTTCTTTTCCCATAAGGTAATATTTACTCCCTGCTCTGTGGTATATATTTCCGGAGGTTGCGAAATAAAGCGTTCCATTGATGCAATTTCTCTCCGAAACTCATTATATCCCCATTCCTCAATACGCTTTGCAAGTTGTTCCGTGCTTCTATAGTTTGGAAGTTTTACGCCCTGTTTGGGATATTCATTTATTTTTGCATTAAACCGCAGAACGGTCTGATGCAATTTGTCAAAATCAGCCTGTTTTAGCTTCATAATTTACTCCAAGATCCCACCAACCCGCCCGCAATTGTTATACTAATTTCAAAGTCAAAATATTTCTAACGTCTTTTCCGCTTCCTTTAGTAATGCTTTTTACTTCTACTTTTAGGCCATCTTTCCAGGTAGGAGGGCCCATTACAGCCATAATCTTAGACAACGAATTATATACACCTTTAGAAATTGTTTGATAACTATTTCCATCCGTATCCAAAATTACAACGCGTACAGCCTCATACAGTTCTCCAGTATCACTATCCGTAAGCTCCACATTTTCTGCATAAATATCCTGCATATTAATGGTTTTATTAATAAAATCATTCAACTTATATGTCGGATTATTCATTGCGTTGACAAGCTTTTTCTTATCTTCTACACTATCCGTTGATACAGAGCTATAAGCACTTGCTACATTGTTAAATACTGTAAGTTCATTCATAATCTTCATCCTCTCCTATTATATCAAAACTAGGATTGCACAAAATATTTTCGCTTATTAATATTTTGTACAAATTCTCAATAGAAATATACCCCGTTTGCCGTCTCCGCCTTCCTAACTTTCGGTATCCAAAAGCGCAGTCTACAGGAAGTACGCAAGTTTTACCCTCTTCGTCTACAAAGTCGGCAACTTCAATTTCCACAGGAATCGCGCCACCCTCTCTTGTGAGCTCATCCCATGTTTTTGAGGTATCCAATTCAATTTTAATTTTCATTAATTTATAACCTCACTAAGAATTGCACAAATTCTGCATAAAAAATACATCATACCACTTATTGTCGCAGTTTGCAATAGTAGTATACCTGCCTTCCGCAAATATCCCCACCTTCGCCGCGTCCTCTCTCCGCGACGCTTTATTCCGCCCGTACTCGCAATCATGAAATCACCTCCTTTACATTATTCAATAAATATTTTTGTGCATGTGCAAATCCACCATAAAATAGTACCTCTGTACCATAACAAACAACTATAATTTACCCTTTTGAAGAACCTGGAAACCATCAATCCATGCACCTGTAAAATTGCAGGCTTTGTTAAAATCACCGTCTAAAAGATCGGCATATAATATAGTATTCTGTGAGCACGGAATACCGCACAATAAATGCCCTGTCTCTGTTTCCTTAAAAGCTTCAAAATCACAATCATACATCATATTAATGGCAAGCTTTACATCTGCAAAATACCTAAACCAGCAATTAAACTGATCACACCAGCATATCTTCGTTGGAATGTGTTTTACTATATTAAAATCCCCCTCATTTTGGTACAATAGTTCTTTGTATTCGCTATCATTCTTCATTTTGGTGTGCCTCCAAATATTTTATGGCATTGCCTATGACACTTAAGTACATAATCTTATATGTGCAATTATCCATAATCAAAAAACCACGCGCGTTGTTTAGCCCTTGTATAACACTTTCAAGCGTTAAATTTTCCGGATCGTTATCAAAAAATTTAGTAAACCAGTTAGACATAGTTATTCCTTTCTTTTATGACACAAGCTTTTACAATCTTCATCAAATATTAGCCCTGAAGTTTTTAACTTATAATATTTACAGTTTGCACAATTATCTATGTCAGTTTTGATGCTTTTACCTTCTCTTAAACACCTAGAATAATACATTTCATGCCTTGCCATAGTTTCAATTTCTGATAGAATAACTTCCAATCTATCAAAAGACAAAAATTTATACCCTAACCATAAATTTAATAGGCCTTCTTTATCAGACATTAATGCATATGCACTTAATCCAGCATATTCGCGTATAAGTGTTTTTAAATCACTAATAAGTTGTTCCATTCTATTTCACATCCAATCTAGTCACAATTTCATAAAATATTTCTACTAATGAGTTAAAATCATAACAATGCAACTCATTTTTAGCTACGAAATCAGAAAACTCATCTGAACTTAATTTTTCATATAATTCGTCCAATAAAATATCATACTCGTTAATAACAGAATAAAGCTCATATATAATCCTACGTTCAATCATTTACAATATCCCCCTTCAACTTTATACATGCATCTAATAAATCAGATACAAATTTTTCACTTCTATAATATACTTCATTACCATGCCCTATAACAGAAGAATGTTCTATCATTAATTCAACACGATCACACACATCCACCTCAATATATACACCCATAGGTCTACCATTATAAAGGTATACAACAATAAAATCAGAAAATTCATATACGAGATAATTAATCCCATTTTTACCTAAGTTATAATATTGCGGTATGTAATTTACCAAATATTTTCTTAATCCTGGACGTTCTATTGAATAAATAGGTTTTTCTAATGCTTCAATGCCTTTTTTAGTTATTTTTTTCATCTTTAATCTTCTCCCATATAGCTTTCAATCTGTTATGCCCTATGTTATCTTTATCATTGTCGTATTCTCGGATCGCTAGCAATGTGTTAGCTAAGAATGAAAAGTACAAATCACTTCCTATTTCAATATTTCGTTCCCTCGGATTCTCTTTACCATCCGCAATATATGCAAATATTATGTCATATAATTTCATTATATCTATATCCTGCTTCAATGCATATTCAACGCTGCTTATCAAATATTGTGACACTAACATATGTTTTTCTTCCTTTCTGCCCGTATAGTCGATAGCACATCTTTTACAATTAATTTACAAAAATATCAATTAGTTGGTCTCCCTTAAAAAGCCTAATATCACAGTAAGATGACATTTCTAAAACTGTTTTCGCTATGCGATATGCTTGCTTGATTGTTTTTGCGTTGCGGTAAGTTTTTGAACCATCCGGCCATAGTATTTCTAGTTTGTACATTTGTCACTCCCTTCCTTTCTGTGATTATATTATAGCATATGCTTTTGTGTTTGTCAATATAAAAATAAATATTTTTATTTATTTAGTTATGCGCATAATGCAATACTGTTATGTATGTTTTGATATGCCACGGGCCGGCATAAATTAAAACAACGGAATAACGTATGTCGCCCCGGCATGATGTGGTATGAGGTGGTACCTCGTGCGATGTTGTGCCGGGGTTTGTTATGGTAGGGGGAAGTAGGATAAAAGGCGAAAAAAATTCCTGTCTACC
>ENA-UOJL01002608-UOJL01002608.1-human-gut-metagenome-genome-assembly--contig:-P47-NODE-2608-length-14304-cov-6.422556_pt1 | contig 14304 bp, 15 predicted proteins | sample MGYA00242347_ERZ723894 | MGnify/ENA metagenome assembly ERZ723894
ATGTCAATAGATTTCTGAAAAAAATCATGGAAATTAATTTTAACCTATGCGGTATGATGTAAGGGGACGCTGTCTCCTTTAACCCCTGCCAAAGGGATATCATCCCTTTGGAAACCAAGTATTAATTATTTCCATTACCTCTTTACAAGGTAATGGAAATAATTAGGACAGAATGCCCAGAAGGAAATAATTCCTTCAGCAAGAAATTAAATGAAATCATTACGCTTGAATTATACCCAAAAGTAAAATTGATTTTCATATAAAAATCAGTTATCTTTGCGTTTATTTTTATTAATCGACAAAGTTAATAAGAATACGACTGCCAATGCAGCAACAGTTATTGAAACGGCTATTCCCTCTTTTTTCATGGGAGCTTCATACTCTATCCTGATTTCATGCTCGCCGGACGATATCGGAAAGCCGATAAATGCTGTGTTGGTTTTGAAATATTCCGTATCGTTTCCATCAACAGTTATATTGAATCCCTTGTCGTACGGCAGAGACATATTGAACCATCCATCAGAAGTTACATTTATCTTTCCGGAAATCGTATCCCCAAGAGATTCGCTTCTGTTTATTTCAAGAGCATCCTTATTGTCCATAACTGAATCAAGAACGGAAGCTTCAAGCGTAAAAATTCTTATATCCGAGATAGAATAAAATCCCTTTGTAAATATCATATCAAGTCTTTCAATCGGATCGTATAACGATATAACATAAGTAAAGTCATAATTTTTATTATTATATTTCCAGTTTGGATTAGTAAGCTTATTTTTGACTCCGTTTATAGTAAGCGAAATGTCTCTTTGCTGCGAACGGTTTCCTATTCTGTTATCCGCCTTTGCAAGAACAATAATAAGCTTATCCTTAACAGGTTCATCAAGTCCGATTGAAAGCTCAAACTGATCGTCCGCTTTGATCGTGTACGTTTCATTTTCATACGTTATATGAGGATCATTTGCAAGTCCGGTCATATCGGCTTCTAACGTCTCTGTAAGATGAGGAATTATCCCCTCTGCATTTTTTTCCGGAACGATTATATTTTTGAGAAGAGCCTCCGCCTTATTTTCATCGGAAAGGGCGTAAAATTTTTCTTCACTCATCAGATCGGAAGAAGCATAGCCCAGAGGCAAAGCGTAATTATTCTTGAAAACAGCGTATTCTCCTGAATCTGAAACTATCTCTTCTCCATACATTCTCTTATCAGCAGGAGCTATTCTGTAGCGGCATCCCATAAGAGAATTAAAAACAACGCTGTAAGGCTGATTCTGAACCGCAGTATTCCTTACACGATTTTCACTGAGCGAATGCTTCAGTCTGAACTCTCTGAAGTACGAATTATTAACAGACGAATATGAATTTGTTGAAAGATACTCCATGCTGAAAATACGATTGACATAAATATCATCCGGAATACAGTCAGAAAAGCGATAAAGCTCTGTATCTGAATCAAGAACTCCGGCAACTTCTTTTTTGGTATCATTTTTATAAAAATTCCTGAGCTGAGAGCTTGATATAAAATCATCTGCGCATCCATTTGAGATACAAACGATCAATGACACGGCAACACAATAGTATTGAAGCAGATACGCTTTTTTCTTTTTCATAAGAAGGAGAATTAATGCGGCTGCAAGCACACATTCGCATATATAGATCAGTATAAAATATTTCTTAGTGGTTATATAGAAAACAGATATTCCAATCATCACCGCATAAATTATCAGCGATATCTTTATATCTTTTTTTATAAGCTTTTCAGATGACAAAAAAGCTCCGCATATAAGAAGCATTACCGGCATAAGCGGAATAAAAACCTTTCCGTCGATATACATTCCGGCATTGAAAATATAATTTATAATAGGAAAAACAGCGCAGCACAGAAGCGACGCTGAAAGGAATCTATCCTGTATCCTGCCGTTTTTCAAAAGGTAAATCGCCCCGATAACTCCCACGGCAGTAAATCCGAGAGAATATCCGCTGTAAAGTATGGTTGTAAAATTTATCTGCGGAATAAGTATCTTCCAGAGAGCAGATTTCTGATTTGTTTCATCTCTTCCTGAAAATATTGCAGAAAGAGTCGGGAGCAAAAAATGCGCCGAAATAAGACATCCCAAAGCTGCTCCGGCAATTTTCCTCCAGCAGGACAGCCATGCTGATTTAAGACTGAATTTTCCGTTTTTCTCAATTTCAAGATAGACCATATAAAGTCCGACGGCAGCAAAGCTTCCGATACAGAAATAAAAACTACAGCACATAATACAGTAAGCCAGAATCATCATCATAAATGTATTTATTATGCTGTCCTTTTTTCTGCAAACAAAGAGCATTGCCAGAAGAAAGGGAAAATAATTCATAAACATTATCTGACAATGACTATGATAAAAAATTCCGCCTGAGCATAGGAACATTATGGCAAGAACAAGAGAAATTTTCCGGCTGAAATGTCCCTTGAAAAACTTATAGCTCATCAAAGCCGAAACAATAACTGTAGACAGACTTAAAACCTCGATATATATGCTCATAGGAACGAACGGAAGCGCATATGCCGGAAGATAAAGAGGATTTGCTATTCCGTAATAACCGAAATTATAAATATTCTGTCCGCTGCCGAGCTGCAATGCAAAATCGGGAAAAATATCATGAGTTTCGTAAAATCTCATCCTGAAATATTCCGGAATAGGAAAATGCTGGCTTTTCCAGTCGGTATTTGAACCCCAGACTATTCCTTTATGCATAATAATCATCGTTGCAGAAACTAAAACGGCGAAAATTGAAAATATGACCGCAGCAGCAGTCCTGTCCGGATATTTTTCCCAATAAGCTTTAAATTTTTTTAGCATTACGATCCTCCGTTTCAGCGCTACTTCAGCTCAACTACAGTAACGCCGTCCTCGCCCTCGCCGAAAAGTCCGAGACGGAAGCTTTTCACTGAAGGATGTGATCTTAATCGCTGATGTACAGCCTTTCTGAGAAGTCCGGTACCTTTTCCATGAATTATAGTTACTGTTGAAATATTTGACATAACTGCCTGATCAATAAATGCGTCAACCTCGCAAACTCCGTCATCGCAGGCGCTTCCACGGATATCCAGTTCCATTTTTCCGCGTCTTTCAGCCTTTACTCCGACTCTTCCCACATTTATGGAAGACTTGTTTTTGTTGTTATAAGTAACCTTTTCAGGCTCTTCAAGGCGCAGTCGTGAAATGTTCATTTTCGTTTTCATAACGCCCATCTGAACGAACACAAACTCGCTTCCGTCCGGATCGCCGGAGATGATCCCCTTTCGCTGTAAATCGACAACATAAACCGTATCGCCTCTTTTCAGCTTTCTCGGAAGAACGTATCCCTCGTTCGGGTCACGCTTATCAACAGGATTTGCCGTATCAAACATTTTATTAAAGCTCTGTTTTGCTTTCGATTTCATACCCGAAACATTGCTGCTGAAATCTTTTTTATCCTTTTCTTTGCGAAGCTTTTCAAGCTCGTCAATAAGCTCGTTGGATTCGGCTTTAGTCTGTTCAATAATGGTCATAGCACGGAGTCTTGCCTTTTCAAGCTCATCAGATTTTGCCGCTTCGATCTCTTCACGCTCTTTGCGGACTGCGGATTCATGCTCCTGAGCCTGAATGCGAAGCCTTGTGATCTGCTCCTTTTCACGTTCAAGTTCAAGACGGCTTGCTTCAAGCTTTCCGATAACTTCTTCAAGCCTTGTATTTGCATCGCTCACTCTTCCCTTTGCGTCCTCGATTATATCGGACGGCATTCCAAGGCTTTCCGAAATAGCAAAAGCATTTGATTTTCCGGGCGAGCCAACAATAAGCCTGTATGTCGGGCGAAGAGTTGCTATATCAAATTCGCATGAAGCGTTCTGAACGCTGGGACTGTCTATAGCAAAGACTTTAAGCTCCTGATAATGAGTTGTCACCATGATCTTGGCTCCGTTTTCCATAAGACGGCGTATAACCGCAATGGCAAGAGCTGCTCCCTCAACCGGATCAGTTCCGGAACCAAGCTCATCAAGAAGAACGAGCGAGCTTTCATCGGCAGTTCCAAGAATTTCTATTACTTTATTTGTATGCGAAGAAAACGTTGAAAGATTCTGTTCAATACTCTGGCTGTCGCCGATATCGGCAAGAATATGACTGAAAACCGAAATTCTGCTGCCATCCGCAACAGGAATGAGAAGTCCGCACATCGTCATTGCGCTGAGAAGTCCGGCTGTTTTAAGAGCGACTGTCTTTCCGCCTGTGTTAGGTCCTGTAATTATGAGTGTCTGATACTCCTCGCCGAGTGAAAGTTCGATAGGAACGGCTTTACTTTTGTCGATAAGAGGATGACGCGCTTTTTTCAGATATATTTTTCCGTCATCGGTAATTTCCGGCAGCGAGCAATTTAACTTTGCCGCAAGATTAGACTTTGCAAAATAAAGATTCAGCTCCGTGCAAACCTTGTAATTTTCTGCAAGAATATCGGCATAATCGCCGCAGTCTCTGCAAAGCTCACAGATGATGCGTTCGATTTCTTCCTGTTCTTTTCCCTGAAGAATGCGGATATCGTTATTTGCCTCAACAATCGCCATAGGCTCGATAAATATAGTCTGTCCGGTAGCGGACGTATCGTGTATAAGACCGCTTATCTGACCTCTGTGTTCCGATTTTACGGGAAGAACGAAACGTCCGTCTCTTATGGTAACGGAGCTCTCCTGCAAATACTGCTGAGTGGTTTTATTCTTCACCATTTTGTCGAGAGTTTCACGAAGCTGCATTCCTGCACGGTTGATTTTTCTTCTTATCGCAGCAAGTTCCGGACTCGCAGCGTCGGCAATTTCGTTTTCGGATATTATCGAACGCTCCAGCTTTTCAAGAAGCCAATCATTCGGCTGAAGTCTTGAAAAGAGGTAACTCAGCTCTGTTTCAATATTTTCGCAGTGCTTATACCAGTCGGCAAGACCTTTTATCTGACGCAGCATTGCGGCGATATCCATAAGGTCACGCAGCGATATGACCGCTCCTGATTTTGCACGGGCGGCTGTTGAAGTTATATCTTTAAAATTGCTGAACGGAGGCGTTCCGAACTGAATCGACAGTTCAAGCGCCTGTGAGGTTTTCAAACATTCATAGCGGACTCTTTCAGAATCGCAGTCCGGACGAAGTTCAAGAGCCATTTTTCTTGTTGCTTCATTTGAAGCAAGCTCCGCCAGCATATCGAGTATTTTATCAAGTTCAAGTGTTTTATGTTATTTATTCATATTGATTTCCTATTTAAAAAGGTGTGGGTTTAATGATTTATAAAATTCCAGAGTCTGAAAATTTCTTTCAAGATGAGAAATAAGATAGCTCTCGGCGGAAACCGAAAGCTTTTCCATAACCTTATCAGAGACTCTGAAATTAAAAAGTCTGTCAAAATCGACAAGAACGATATGACGTACAGCGCTTAATACAGGGGTTTTCATCTTGATAAAGTCTGAATCCGAGCTGCCTTTAAAGCAGTCTTTACAGAAAAATCTTCCGTCGCTGATACTGAAAAAAAGCTCCTCCGGCTCGAAACTGCCGCATCCTCTGCAAGCTAAAACATCAGGCATATACCCAATTTCAGACATCAGACGCAGCTCAAACACAGCCTTGAGAAGTTTTTCATCACGAAGCCCCTTTTCAAGGTAATGAAGCGTATTCAAAAAAAGCCGCAAAACCTCGCCGCTATGTGTTTCAGGATTAATGCAGAATCGAAGAACATCCGCAAAATAGGATGCCAGCGATATTTTTGAAAGCGAACTTCTCAGATCATAAAAAATATGTATCGGCTCTGCGCTGTTCAGAAAAAGTTTCTCGCCTCTCTGATTAAGGCAGAACCTTGAATATGCGAAAAGCTGAGCCAAGCTTCCGTTTTTTCCGTTGATCTTTTTTGCGCCTTTAACCGAGATCTCGATAACTCCCTTTTCTTTTGTTAAAATATCGATAAATTTATCCTGTTCGCCGACAGATCGTTCTTTAAGAACGATCCCTTCCAGTATTATCATTTGCAGCATCCCTTGATTCAGAATAAATAAGATAATCTTCAACTTTGCCGGATTCAGCGAATTTATTCCACAAAACATCTTCAGACATATCCAATTACCTCCGCAGTTTATTTTCTGCAAAAACAAACGGATATATAAGAGGTAATTATTTCTCTGAAAGGCCAAAGCTGCGGATAAGTCCCTCACGGTTACGCCAGTCTTCCTTGACCTTTACCCAGCATTTAAGATTTACTTTTATCTGGAAAAAATCCTCCAGTTCGATTCTTGCAGCAGTCGAAGCTTTTTTAAGCATAGCTCCGCCCTTACCGATAACGATTCCCTTATGCGACTCCTTTTCACAATAGATAACCGCCGATATATCGAGTATATCCTTGTCGTCACGCTCCCTCATCTCTTCAACTCCAACGGCGATACCGTGCGGAACCTCATCGTTGAGAAGCATAAGAAGCTTTTCTCTTATCATTTCCGCAGCCAGAACCTTTTCCGGCTGATCGGTTATCATATCATCGGGGAAGTAGTGAACCGACTCCTCGGAAATATCAATAATTTCGTCGATAACAGCGTCAACACCGTCATTCTGCGTAACGCTTACCGGAACGACAGCCTTGAACTCTGCCTTTGAAGTAAGCTCGGCAATGATCGGAGCAATATCGTTCTTGTTTTTAAGCAGGTCAATCTTATTCAGAACGAGAATAACAGGCATTTTTGCTTTGTTCATAGATCGAAGAATATCGAGTTCCTGTTCGTTTATCTTTTTAGTGCAGTCCATCATAAAAACAACAGCGTCGATATCGCTGACCGATTCCTTTACCGTATTCAGCATATGTTCGCTCAGCTTATTTACGGGCTTATGTAGTCCGGGCGTATCAAAAAAGACAAGCTGAACGTCGTCGATGTTACGGATTCCTGTTATTCTGGTTCGTGTAGTCTGCGGCTTATTGCTTACAGAAGCTATCTTCTCGCCGACTATCGCATTAAGAAGCGAAGATTTTCCGGCGTTTGTTCTTCCGGCAATGGTTACAAAAGCTGTTCTCGGCATCAGTTTTTTTCTCCGTTCACTATAAATGTGGCGTCTCTGGAAATTCCAAGCTTTTCCAGAACAGATTCTTCCTTCTCACGCATTATCCTCTGATCGAGAAGACTTGTTTCATGATCGTAACCGAGAAGATGAAGCATTGAATGAACCGTAAGAAAACCTACTTCTCTTTCAAGGGAATGACCGTAATTCTGAGCCTGCTTTACGGCTGTTTCAAGTGAAATAACAACATCCCCGAGCATTGCTGCGCCCGTATCGGGATTGATCTCAACTGTTCCGTCGTTTCCGGTAAGCGGGAACGAGAGAACATCTGTAACGCTGTCTTTATTTCTGTAAATTTTATTAAGATCCTTAATTTCTTTATTGCTTACAAATGAAACGCTGACCTCTGCGTCTCTTCCAAACTTTTCAGTTGCAAGAACAGCCTGACAGCATCTTCTTATAAGAAGTCTTATTCCGACCGGAACCTTAACCTCTGTCTGATTATTTTTTACATAAACCTTTAATTTAGCCATGATTTCTCATTCTCCCTTCATTAAACTTTTCATACGCCTTGATGATATCCTGAACAAGACGATGGCGAACGACATCTTTTTCACTGAATCTATGAATATGAATATCGTCTATTCCTTTAAGAACCTTTATAGCTTCAACAAGTCCGGATTTTTTAGCGTCGGGCAGATCAATCTGCGTAATATCGCCGGTTATGACCATCCTGCTTTCATTTCCGAGACGTGTGAGGAACATTTTTATCTGCTCGGAGGTCGTATTCTGAGCTTCATCAAGAATAATAAACGCTTCATCGAGAGTTCGTCCACGCATATATGCAAGCGGAGCGACCTCGATTATTCCTTTTTCCATATATTTTGCAAAGCTTTCGGCTCCGAACATATCATACAGAGCGTCGTAAAGCGGTCTGAGATACGGATCAACCTTGTCCTGCAAATCGCCCGGAAGGAATCCGAGCTTTTCGCCGGCTTCAACAGCCGGACGTGTAAGAATTATCTTCTTGATCTTATGCTCACGGAAATCCTTTACTGCCATTGCAACAGCAAGATAGGTTTTTCCGGTTCCGGCAGGACCTATACCAAGAACTATCGTATTATTTTTTATAGCGTCAACATATTGCTTCTGACCGATGGTTCTTGCACGAAGAATTTTTCCCGAAGCGGTGACGCATATACCGTCTCCCCCCAGTTCTTCAAGCTGCTGTTCAATTCCGTCTGCGACCATGGAGGTTACATAGCGAACAGTCTGTTCATTCAGCGTATGACCGCCCGAGCTTATTTTAAGCAACGAATTCAGCGCTCTTGAAGCGTCGTCGACATTTTTCTCGCTGCCGATTATTTTTATTCCGCCGTCTCTGCTGACAACGGTAACGTTATATTCTTTCTGAATCCTGCTGACATTATCGTCGAGCTGTCCGAAAACAGCCGAAAGCTGTTCCGGATCATCAACAGAAACAAATTTTTCTGACATCAGTTAAACTCCTAACAAAATAATTAAATAAAGCATCCGGGCGTTTCACATACGTTATCTGCATGAACACGCTTCTTCCGGGAATGAAGCCGCTAAAGCAAGAGAAGCGTTTGAGTAGCGCTTATCATCAGAAACATCTTTTAAAACATTTACACATTCAGGAAAATATATTTTCTGTTCCGGAAAGTCAAGCTCAAGCTCCATAATAGCATAGTCGTTTGAAAAAGGGTAAACGTCAAGTTCAAAAAGCTGATCGGAATAATTGAAGCAATACCTTATTTTTTCAACCGGAGCACAGCTTTTATCCGACTGTTCCAAAAGCAGGACATATTCGTCAGCAGTTATTTCAGATTCATTTTCTTCCCGAACAACAGGCGAAACAAACACCTTTTCAGTATAGGTATAAAAAACGCTGCCGTTTTCGATAATTTTTCTTACTCTTCGCTGAGAATCATTGCTGCCTCTTTTTAAATAAGTTTGCATGATTTCAATTTTTCTTTTAACATCAAGCTTATTCAGATCCGGTAACACCACAAGAAATTTTCTCTCAATTTCAAGATCCTTTGCCATATTGACCTCCGAAAAAATAATAAAAATCTACTCTTATATTATACAACTTTCTTTGAATACTGTCAACAAAAATCCTGTGATTTTTATGTGTAAATTGTTCAAATTATTTTAACTTACTCTTCATATGCATCTGTAAGCATAATTAAATAATCCGAAAAATCGTCTTTATCCATATTAACAAGAGGAGATTTAAATTCAAGCTCTTTGCTGTCTTCTTTAACCTCGGTCTCAGGAATAACAATATACAGCGACGACTTATCATCGTTCATCTGAAGATCAAGCTTACAATCGAAAAACATTCTTATAGCTTCATAGTTTCTGTCATAATAATTAATCTGACGGCTTATCTGATTTTCATTGCCGGGAGTTTTCTCCTCCTCAGGAATTTCAACATCAGAATATACGAATATTTTAACCATTCCGTTTTCTGAACGAGAGCCGATTTGAATTTCAAAATCGGTATCTTCTGCCACAGAGCAAAGCTTTCTTATAAATCCGATTATACAGAATTTAAGCATTTTCTCATTGATTTTAACATAAGCGTCCGAACGTTCTATCGCTTTTATTCTGAAGCTTTCGCCAAACACCTTTTTGCAGCCGTCAACGATGTTATCAATCATTGAATCAACTCGTACAACTACCTCATGTTCAGGACTGTTTGACAGAACAGTACCCATACAGGCATTTCTCATTAAGCTTCTGCTTTCTTCACGAAGAATTTTTGCTAACTCCTTCAAATTATCTCTGTCGTATTCCTTGTCTTCTTCAATATCGAGCATTTCTGCAATAAACATCATTCTTGATGCAGAAATCTCTGAAATTGTTTTGTTGTTCTCCATAATTTCTGATGTAACCGGGTTTTCAAAAAACTTAAGTAAATCTTTAATATCTGTCATTTCGATTCGCCTTTCTTTCTTATGAATTAAATTGCCGATAATACTTTTTTTCAGCAATATCTATATTATACTACATTTTTTTCAAAAATGGAATAACAAATATATTACATTTAATATATTATAGCACTTTCACTAAAACTTTCTGTTTGATTTAGCTTGCTTTAGTCAAATGTGTACATTTCATAAATTTTCTGTTATTTTTTTATCTAACCACTTGAAAAAAATTCCTGTTTGGAGTATAATATATATGTAAATTTATTTAGGAGGTAATTTTCCAATGTCAGTTAAAGTTGCTATTAATGGTTTCGGCCGTATCGGTCGTCTTGCTTTCAGACAGATGTTTGATGCTGAGGGTTATGAGGTTGTTGCAATCAACGATCTTACAAAGCCTTCTATGCTCGCTCAGCTTCTTAAGTACGATACCGCTCAGGGCGGATACTGCGGAAGAATCGGCGAAAATCTTCACACTGTAGAGGCTGATGACGAAGCTGGTACTATCACAGTTGACGGCAAGACTCTCACAATTTATGCTAAGGCTAACGCTGCTGAGCTTCCTTGGGGCGAAATCGGCGTTGACGTTGTTCTTGAGTGCACAGGTTTCTACTGCTCCAAGGACAAGGCTCAGGCTCATATCGATGCAGGCGCTAAGAAAGTTGTTATTTCTGCTCCGGCAGGCAACGATCTTCCTACAATCGTTTTCAGCGTAAACGAGAATACTCTTACTGCTGATGACAAGATCATCTCTGCTGCTTCTTGTACAACAAACTGCCTCGCTCCTATGGCTAAGGCTCTTAACGATTATGCTCCTATCCAGAGCGGTATCATGAGCACAATCCACGCTTACACAGGCGACCAGATGATCCTCGACGGTCCTCACAGAAAGGGCGACCTCAGAAGAGCAAGAGCAGGTGCTGCTAACATCGTTCCTAACTCAACAGGTGCTGCTAAGGCTATCGGCCTTGTTATCCCTGAGCTGAACGGTAAGCTCATCGGTTCTGCACAGAGAGTTCCTGTTCCTACAGGTTCTACAACAATCCTTACAGCTGTTGTTAAGGGTGCAGACGTAACTAAGGAAGGCATCAACGCTGCTATGAAGGCTGCCGCTTCTGCTTCTTTCGGCTACAATGAGGATCAGATCGTTTCTTCTGACGTTATCGGCATGAAGTACGGCTCACTCTTCGATGCTACTCAGACAATGGTTGCTAAGATCGCTGACGATCTCTACGAGGTTCAGGTTGTTTCTTGGTACGACAATGAAAATTCTTACACATCACAGATGGTAAGAACTATCAAGTATTTTGCTGAGCTTGGTTAATCTATAACCGGACAAGTTTTAAGGGACAGTTCTTCGGAACTGTCCTTTTTCATATTATACGCAAATAGAGCGGCACAAAAGCCGCCCTTCTAAAACTTTACCCTCAACAAGCGATGAACTCAGGACAAAGTTCATAAGAGTCTCCATAATTTAAATTTCAAAAAAATTTCCCGAATATGCTTGACTTTTCCGGATATATGTGGTATAATTATTTTACCTCGGCAGGGGTTTTATTTTTATGCCCAATACGAGGGAGGCAAACAACCTACCTCCGCAAGTCGGAGGAAGTACTAAATCAGGAGGTGCCGATATGAGAGTAAAGGTTACTTTAGCTTGCACAGAGTGCAAACAGCGCAACTATGTTTCCAAGAAAAACAAGAAGAATGACCCCGACAGAATTGAAATGATGAAGCATTGCAAGTTCTGCAGAAAGCATACTCTTCACAAGGAAACTAAGTAATCGGAAGGAGTATTTTTTATGGCTAAGGATACAACTTCAGAAAAAAAGTCTAAAAAGCCGGGCAAGATCCGCAAATGGTTCAAGGACTTAAAAATCGAATTCAACAAAGTGGTTTGGCCTACAAAGAAAACTGTTTTCGATAACACATCAGTTGTTGTCAGCGTTATCGCTTTATCAGCAGTTCTCGTTGGTCTGCTCGATACGGGCTTCTTAAAGCTCATGGGTCTGATCTACCGCTAAACCCAAGGAAGTCTAAGGAGGATTATTATGTCGGAAGCATGTAAGTGGTATGTCATCCACACTTATTCAGGCTACGAAAATAAGGTTGCCCAGAATATTGAAAAGGTTGTCGAAAACCGTAAGCTTCATGATCTTATCCAGGAAGTTAGAGTTCCTACCGAAAAGGTGACTGAGATCACCGACGGCAAAACAAAAGAGATCGAACGCAAAACCTATCCCGGTTACGTTCTGGTCAAAATGATCGTTACGGACGATTCCTGGTATATCGTCAGAAATACCAGAGGCTGCACAGGCTTTGTCGGTCCGGCATCCGAACCAACTCCCCTTTCAGATGAAGAGGTTAAATCGCTCTTTGGAATAGACGTTTCCTCTGTTGAGGTAAACTTCAAGGTCGGCGATAAGGTTCAGATTTCCGGTACTGCTATGGATGGCTTCATAGGCGTCGTTCAGAACATCAATCTCGATGATCGCAGCGTTGATCTTTTAGTTTCAATGTTCGGTCGTGAAACCCCCACAACGCTTCCTTTAAGTCAGGTCGTTACTGTGGAGGATTAGTCAGGTCAAAAGAAACCCGAAGCGGTTTCCGTGGGAGAGGTAAAATAATTCTTGCCTCGCCATTTACCACATTTATGGAGGTGCGAATACATGGCACAGAAAGTAGTTGGCTACATTAAGCTTCAGATCGCAGCAGGAAAGGCTACTCCTGCACCACCTGTTGGTCCGGCTCTCGGTCAGCATGGTGTTAATATCATGGCATTCACAAAGGAATTCAATGAGAGAACCAAAAACGACATCGGTATGATTATCCCTGTTGTTATTACTGTTTATGCAGACCGTTCTTTCTCATTCATCACTAAAACTCCGCCCGCTGCCGTTCTTATCAAGAAGGCTTGCAATATCAACAGCGGTTCAGGAGTTCCTAACAAGACTAAGGTCGCTAACATCACTAAGGAACAAGTTCAGAAGATCGCAGAGCAGAAAATGCCCGACCTTAATGCAGGTTCACTCGAAGCAGCTATGAGCATGATCGCCGGAACAGCTCGTTCTATGGGCGTTGTAGTTGTTGACTAATTTACTGAATGAAGATACAGACGTTTTGCGTCTTATTCTGACTTCTCTGAGCTGTCTTAAATATAGACAAGCTACATTGGTGGGAGGAAAATTCCGCTAACCGGATTGCTATAAGCGTCTGGTATTACCACTTAAACAGGAGGAAATATAATGAAACACGGCAAGAAATATGTTGACAGTGCTAAGGCTGTCGATTATGCAAAGCTTTATGAGTCGCCAGAGGCTCTTGACTTAGTTTGCAAGAATGCAAAGGCTAAGTTTGATGAAACCGTTGAAGCTCACATCCGTCTCGGCGTTGACTCCAGACACGCTGATCAGCAGGTCAGAGGCGCTGTTGTACTTCCTAACGGTACAGGTAAAAACGTTAAGGTTCTCGTTTTCTGTAAGGAAGATAAGTACGAGGCTGCTCAGGCTGCCGGAGCTGATTACGTTGGCGGACAGGATCTCGTTGACAGAATCATGAAGGAAAACTGGATGGATTTCGACGTTGTTGTTGCTTCACCAGACATGATGGGACTCGTTGGACGTCTCGGTAAAGTTCTCGGCCCTCGTGGTCTTATGCCAAACCCGAAGGCTGGTACTGTAACTCCCGACGTTGCCAAGGCTGTAACAGAAGCTAAGGCTGGTAAAATTGAGTACCGTCTTGATAAAACAAATATCATTCACTGCCCGATTGGAAAGGCTTCTTTCGGAGCTGCTAAGCTTGACGAAAACTTCACTGTTCTCATGGAAGCTATCGTTAAGGCTAAGCCTGCTGCTGCTAAGGGTACTTACCTCAAGAGCTGCACAGTTACTTCAACTATGGGCCCCGGAATTCCGGTTGCAACTGCAAAATTCGGAGTTTGATTTATCTCAATGACAAAACCGCTCATAATGAGCGGTTTTCTTTTTGTCTAAAAAACAGATGCATACAATCAATATTATATAAGAAAAGGGATGCCGGAGCATCCCTTTAATTTTATTAAATTATTCCTTAACGAAATCCTTAGGATCAAGTGATTTAACGAGTTCAAGCTTATACTTCTGAATCTGAAGAGCATCTTCGTTAGTGATACCACTTGTGCCGTTCTCGTAAACGTCGGCATTAAGCTGACCCTGTTCTGTGATGTGTGTAGGATCAGAACCGTTAAGACCAAACTTATCAGGGTTAGAAAGTGACTGCATGATAAGAACTGCGTCAGACATATCTACCTGCTTATCGCAGTTAGCATCACCCCAGAG
>ENA-UOJL01002609-UOJL01002609.1-human-gut-metagenome-genome-assembly--contig:-P47-NODE-2609-length-14301-cov-10.996560_pt1 | contig 14301 bp, 8 predicted proteins | sample MGYA00242347_ERZ723894 | MGnify/ENA metagenome assembly ERZ723894
TTTTTCCGTTTTACTTTATTTTTTCTTTCTTGCCGATAGTATTTTTTCTCAATTTTTGTTATACTGAAAATGTATGCGTATCAAACTCCGGCATTGCTCTTTCAAGCTGCCGACACATACATAAACTTCATAAAAGGGGGTATCTTTTTCATGGATACGTATGTCATTTTAAAAGACCTGGCAATCATTATCGTATTCGCAAAATTGTTTGGTATTCTTGCCAGAAAATGCAAGGCTCCGCAGGTTGTGGGCGAGCTGATTGCCGGTATTGTCCTTGGACCCAGTGTGCTGGGACTCGTTCAGCAGTCTGACTTTCTCGCACAGATGGCGGAGATCGGTGTCATTTTGCTGATGTTCTCCGCAGGTCTTGGCACCAGCCTGAAGGATCTGCTCCGCACCGGAGTGAAATCCCTGCTGATCGCCTGTGCCGGTGTTTTTGTTCCTCTCGTTCTTGGAGCCATCTTATACATGAGCTTTTATGGCTTCTCTGCTGTCGGAACGGAAGAATTTTACCACGCTGTTTTTATCGGTGTTATTCTGACTGCAACATCGGTCAGCATCACCGTACAGGCCTTGAAAGAACTCGGCAAGCTGAAAACAGAGGTTGGAACAACCATCTTAAATGCGGCCATCATCGACGATGTCATTGGTATCATTGTGCTGACTGTTGTCATCGGTTTTAAAGATCCGACATCCAATCCGCTGAAAGTAGCAGCCTCCACCATTCTGTTTTTTGCCCTTGCGATTGTGCTCGGTTTTCTCTGCTTTAAGCTGTTCAACCGCATGAACTCCGTATTTCCGCACACCCGCCGTCTCCCGATTCTGGGTCTTGCACTCTGCTTCGGACTGTCCTACATTTCCGAAAAATATTTCGGCATCGCCGATATTACCGGTGCATACGTTGCGGGCGTTATCCTGTGTTCCCTCGATTCTTCCGATTACATCGAAGAAAAAATGGATATCAGCTCCTATATGATTTTCGGACCGATTTTCTTTGCAAGTATCGGACTCAAAACAACGCTCAGCGGCATGAACGAGAAATTCGTACTCTTTGCCATCTGTTTCGTCATCGTCGGCCTTGCCGCAAAAATTATCGGCTGTGGCCTGATGTCAAAGGGATGCGGCTTTACCTGGGGCGACAGCCTGAAAATCGGTGTCGGTATGATGACCCGCGGTGAAGTCTGTCTGATCGTCGCGCAAAAGGGTCTGAATGCAGGCTTTTTATCCGGCGATTTCTTCAGTGCCGTGATTCTGCTGATTCTTTTCTCGAGTATTGCAACACCGATTATACTGAAAATCTTATACGCGAAAATGCCGACGGCAAAAGATTCTGCAAAGGCATCCTGACTTTCCTTTTACCAAAACAGGGCGCTGTGCCATTTCCTGCACAGCGCCCTGTTTTTTTCATATCAACCGGTAAGTTCTGATTTCTTCTACCACAGAATCTTCTCTGCCTCAGCTCCATCCGCAAACGGTCCCGGCATTGCTGCCACGCCGCGGTGCTCGCCAAGATAGTCCTGATCGAAGATAATCGTGCTTCCGTCCGGATCTTCGAATCTCTGCTCCGGCTCGAAGGCGTATCCTAAAATATCACTGTTGATAATTCCCGTCCGAAAATCCTTCAGGAACTCATACACGTTCGTCTTGATGGAATAGTGGCCGTCTTTTTCCACAAGTTCCACCTTAACCTGGTTCTCGTTATCCATAAGATTCTCTTTTTCATTCACACACGCCTTTGCTCCGTTAAAGTAAGCGTTTCCGTTTACCCAAACCGGCAGATGGCACTTGTTGTGATACGGCTCCAGCTTGCTCATGTCGGCCGGTTTGTCCAGCTCAAAGTGGCTGATCCACTCGTCATAGGTCGGATACTCGTCGAACACATGCGTTCCGACCTCCTGGTTATCCTCCATCTTGAAGCCCATGTCCTCAACCGTTTCTGTTTCCTCAACCGGGTAATTCTGGATAAAGATGTTGTTGTAGAACCGGTCATCGCCATGCAGGAATGTCATGAATCCGGCAACCTCGGTACGGTGACGGATGTGATACGGCGTGTAACGGTCTCCTGTTCCGCCGCCAACTGCAGTTAATGAGCCAAGCATCAGATTGTGTACGCAGGCAATACCATCGGTCGCCATACGAACGCTGACCGGTGAGAGCATAATATTGTTATCGATCAGTGTCGGACCATGGCCAACCTCGATGAAAATATCCTGACTCATCATTGCGCCCTCTGCCTTTGGTGTTCCCTCCGGCGGGCAGTTGTCGTGCAGCAGGTTCTGGGTCAGGCGTGTTCCCTGTGCCTCCCAGTCGCACCAGATGCCCATCGTACAATGATGAATGTGATTTCTTCTCATCACAACATCGATCGCTGCATGCATCTTGATACCGGAAATCTCGGCTCCGCCAAGCTGCTGCATATTGTTGATGTTGTGAATGTGGTTGTCCTCAATGATACTGAACACACCGCCCATCCGTCCGACAATACCGGTCTGCTCACAGTGATGGATGTGGCAGCGGCGGATGATATGGCTTCCGATGTTCTCCTTCGTCCAGCCGTGATACTGGCCGCGGCACACAGCATCACGCTCCATCTGGGTCGGGCTTTTTACGTGTTTTCTGGTAAAGTAATGGTCGTTCTCCGGATCGTAATATTTTCCGAGCGAAATACCGCAGCACTTACTGTTGCTGACCTCACAGTCCTCAATAATCCATCCCTTCGACCAGTGCGGGCCGATCATACCGTCCTGATAAGCAGCCGGCGGCGCCCATGTCGTTGCTGCCTTGCTGACATCAAATCCACTGAACGTAATGTAATTTACGCCTGTTTTCGACGGCATAAAGCAGTTCCGGCGCACGTTGATTTCTACTTTTTCCTCCGTCGGGTTTTTACCCTGGAAGTTTGCGTAGATGACCGTCTGATTTTTCTCTTTGTCCTGCTCGGTATACCATTTGTAAACCGACCACTCCGGCTCCCAGGACGGCGCATAAACCTCGCCTTTGATACACTCCTCGAGCGTCTCTGCCTCGTATAACTGGCGGTCATTCAGATAAACCGCGCCGGTATGGCGTACCACCGGTGCAAAATACCAGTCACCGCCGACCATTGTCGTGTATGGGTTATAATTGCCAAAAACTCCGTTGTCTACACGGCATACCCACACATTATCTTTGTAATGCTCCCAGTCATTCATCGTTTCCGCACCGGTGATCTTTGCGCCGAGCGGCTTCTCACTCTTATAGACGATTCTTGCATTCTCGGTTCCGCCGTTGACCGGATCAACATATTCATGGTAAATACCAGGTGCAACCAGAACTTCATCTCCTGCCTTTGCAATTTTTGCCGCATCGTTGATGAACTTGAACGGCATCTCTTTTGTTCCGTTTCCATTCTTCGGAGCGGAATTATTGACATAGTAAATCATTTCTCTATACTCCTTTTTGTTATAGTAAAACCCGAAAACACTGCAAAAAAGGCTGTGACGCAATCATTCACTCTCTGCGGCGCTGAATTTTTTACGCTATTTTTTGCGGGTCTATAGAATTTCTTTACGATAATGCTTCTTCCGCAGCCTCTTTTGATGCAAACGGGCCCGGCAGCGGATGAATGCCCTGACGGTTTCCGAAGTAGTCATATCGGAACACGATCGGCGTTCCATCCGGATTCTCATATTTCTGTTCCGGCTCAAATGCCATGCCAAGTGTCTCCGTTGAGATCACTGCACAGGCATTCTGCGGCAGATAATCGTAAACATTGGTCTCCAGTTTCCATTTTCCGTTCTCTTCTTTTACACCGATGGTGATTTCATGCTCGGTATCCACTACAGCGTCCTGTTCCTGCTCTGCCGGCTTCGCCCCATTGAAGTAAACGTTGCCGCCAAGCCATACCGGCAGCTTCTCGTAATACAGATCCGGTGACTTTCCGGAACCCATTCCGCAGTAGCCCTCAAATCTTGCCACGTACTCCTCCAATGTCGGATATCCGCTGTACGGTGCGGTTCCTGCTGTCAGATTTCCGTCATCCCACTCATTATCTCCGGTCAGTTTACGGATTTCTTCCATTCCCGCACGAACCGGCTTCTGGATGAAGATATTATTGTAGAACCGGCAGTCACCGTGAAGAACCGTCATAAATCCGTTGATCTCTGTGCGATGCGGCACATGGTACGGTGTGTAGCGCGGCGACGGCAGCTTTTCGGAGCCATTGTTGACACCTCGGCCGACAGCAGTAAACGATCCCGCGATCAGGTTATGTACTACCGCAACACCCTGCGTTGCCAGCTTCATCGCGCGGTCCGAAAGCAGTACGTTATTGTCCACCAGTGTCGGTCCGTGGGAAATTTCAATAAAGATATCCTCGCCGATACCGTCCATACCTTCTGGATTTGCATTTTCCTCGTTCGGCAGCGTATTGTCATGGAACAGGTTCTGCGTAACACGTGTGCCCTGTGCCTGCCAGTCGAGCCAGAGGCCTCTCGTACAGTGATGGAAATGGTTTCTTCGAATGATCACATCGATTGCTGCATGCATCTTGATGCCGCCGATCTCCGCACCCGCAAGGTTCTGTTTATTATTGATATGGTGAATGTGGTTATCCTCAATAATCGAGAACACACCACCTAAGTGGCCTACAATACCCGTCTGTCCACAGTCGTGGATGTTGCACCGGCGGATGATGTGGCTTCCGATGTTTTCCTTTGTCCATCCCTCCCGCTGCGCCTGGCAGATACAGTCACGCTCCGTCTGTGTACCATCTTTGAATTTCCATTTGAGCCATTTATTGTCATTGTTCGGCTGTCTGTATTTTCCAAGTGAAATGCCCGAACACTTCGAATCTGAAATCTCACAATCCTCGATGATCCATCCCTTTGACCAGTGCGGGCCGACCATTCCTTCCTGATATGCCGTCGGCGGAGCCCACTGGGTTGCCGCCTGTTTTACAACAAAGCCGGACAGCGTGATATAACCGATGCCCTCCTTCGATGGATAAAAGCAATTCTCGCGCACATTAATTTCCACCGTTTCCTCATTCGGGTTTTTCCCCTGGAAATTCACATAGAAAACGGTCTCATTTTTTTCTTCGTCCTGCTCCACATACCAGGTGTAAACCGTGAATGCCTGATCCCAGGATTTTTTATAGATCTCCGGCTTTTTCACCTGATCCAGACTTGTCACCTCATACATGGATTTTCCATTCAGATACACTTCTCCGGTATGTGCCGTGTAGGATGCGATAAACCAGTCACCGCTGACCAGTGTCGTATATGGATTGTAATCCCCAAACAATCCGTTCGAAACGCGCGCTGTCCACACATCACCTTCCAAATGCTCCCAGTTATCCACAATTTCCGCACCGGTAATCACAGCTTTTCCCGGTTCCACAGAACGGTACACAATTCTTGCATCCTCACATCCCGCATTCGCCGGATCTACATATTCCCGATATACGCCAGGCGCTACAAGCACCTCGTCGCCGGGCCTTGCAATTTTTGCCGCCTCGGAAATCGTCCGAAATGGATATTCCTTCTGCCCATTTCCGCTTCGCACAGCATTTCCATCTACATAAATCTGCATTTTTCGCTTACCTCTCACTTCTTCACTCTTCATAAACTTTTATTGTTTTTTGTGAATTTTCGCCAAAATCACATCACTCTTTTTCCGATTTCTGCCGTTCTTCACAATTTTCATATCTTAACCATAATACAGATCCTAGTAAAACACTACTTATATATTGCCGATCATTGCCCAGATGTTTCGATTTTTTCTATATTTTTTCTCTCTTCTGTTGTATAATACCGTTTATCAGATACGGAGGATTCTTTTGCCATGAAAAACGATTCGACTTCTTTTTTCGAAAACAATCATTTTGCTAACAGCTATGTTTACGATATCTCTATTTCGCATGTCCCCGCCTATTTCGGTCTGCACTGGCATCACTATATCGAAATTGTGCTTGCACAGGATGACGGCATTATCTATGAAGTAAATGGAGAAACCTTTCCGCTAAAGCCCGGTGATCTTCTTTTTATCTGGCCCGGCGAGCTGCACGCTGTTTCCACAACCAACAGAGAACATCGCCTGATCATGCTTCAGCTCGATGCAGATTTTCTGGAAAAACGCGTGGATTTCCAGTCTGTTGCTTATCTTTTTTATCAGATCCGTCTTCTAAATCAGAACAACTTCCCGGAAATCGAAAAACTCCGCGGATTTCTGACAGAGCTGCGCAGGCTCTCCCTCTCCGGTATCAGTTTTTCCGAGCTGCGCGGATGCGTTCTGCTGTATCAGTTTTTTATTCTGCTCGGCGAAAATCTCTCCGTGCCGACCGAAACTGCCGCACCGCAAAAAACAGGCCATTCCGCACAGGTACACCGCCAGATGATTGCTGCATGTACCTGGATCTCGAGTCACTGCACCGAACCGGTTTCCCTGGAAGAAGCATCAAAGGTCGCCGGATTCTCCCGCTGCCATTTTTCCAAGCTGTTCCGCGCATACACCGGCCTCTCCTTCACGGATTTCGTCACCAGGGAACGGCTCCATATCGCCGAAAACCTGTTAAAAAAACCGGATCTCACGATCACCGAAGTGTCGCTCGAATCCGGTTTTAACAGTATTTCTACGTTTAACAGAGTCTTTTTGAAATCAAAAAATGTAAGCCCTACCGACTTCCGTCAGATGTACCTGCAATCCTATCAGAAATAGGCTATGAATTCGGCATGGCCTCCGGTCTTTCGCAGGTGGATGGAACCTTCTCAAATGCACCCGTTTCCGCACTCTTCATAATCTGATCGATCGTATCGAGTACGTGATATGCCATTTTGGCATTCGCACGGTTTAGTCTGCCCTCTGCAATTGCTTCTGCCATCTCGGACGGACCGAGGCCGCGGCTGTTTTCGCTGTAGGCAAAGCCATAATCCAGCACTTCCGGAACTGCCTGCTGTGTCCAGTCCTTCACGCCCGGAATGTAGACGATATCGCCGCCGAAATTGTTCGGGTCCACCAGCTTTAAAATACCTTTTTTGCCGTAAATTGTGAATACCGCCTGATCGTTGATGGTGCTGTCGCCATTGACACAGAATGTGCCGGTCACGCCGTTTTTCATTTCCAGAATCGTGAAAGCCTGGCTCTCGTTGCTGTAGTCAAATTCCTGGCCGTATTCCGGGCTGTCCGGGACGACATTGACGCGCTTCGGCGCAAGGTTGCGCACGGAGGAAACGACACGGTCCACCGGGCCGAAAAGGCTGACGATGGCGGTCAGATAATAAACACCGAAATCGTAGCAGATACCGCCTCCCGGCATCCGCAGAAAACGGAAGATGCTCGCCAGCAAATCAAGATCGCGGTTTGCGCATGCTTCGAAAGATGTCACCTCGCCGATCAGCCCGTCGTCGATCGCTTTTCTTGCGGTCTGCAGTGCCGATCCAAGGAAGGTGTCCGGTGCGGAACCGAGATAGAGATGTTTCTCCTCTGCCAGCTCGATCAGTTTCGCTGCCGTTTCCGGTGCGAGGGTCATTGTTTTTTCAGTGTAAACGTGTTTTCCGGCTTCCAGTGCCTGACGGATCAGCCCCTCGTGGGTCGGTGCCGGTGTCAGAATGACTACCATTTCAATCGACGGATCTGCCAGAATTTCCTCGTAGGTACAGCCCTTGATGCCATACTGCTCTGCTTTCTTTTTCGCATGTTCAAGATGGCCTGCGCAGCATGCTGCTACCTCAAGATTCTCAAAGTTATGAATCATGTTCGTCAGATAAATATCACTGATCGCTCCGCAGCCGACAACGCCGACTCTCATTTTTTTCGTTTCTGTTGTTCCCATTTGTAAAAATCCCCTTTACTCTTTGTTTTTTGATTCTGTTCTGATAAAAACCCTTATCTTTTTTATACAACGAAATGTCTGAAAAAACAAGCATTCCGGCTCATATTTCACTTCAAAATAAAAAAACCGCCCACGGTTTCTGCAGATTCTCTGCATCACCGCGGACGGCCTTTTTCTGTTGTTTACTCCACGCTTTTCAGCGATTCAATCATATCAATTTTTCTTAACCGGTAGAACATCATAAAGTTGACGAACAGGGCAAACGCCAGGGTAATCAGGGCGCTCCAGCCGTAGCTCCGCGGGAACACGTTTCGTCCGAACATCATCATATCGACCTCGACGGTCTGAATTACGCAATGATGTAAAAACGTTCCAATTCCCATGCCCGCGATAACGCCGAACAGTGTCAGCACCATGTTTTCCCGGTACACGTACGATGCCACCTCGCCGTCGAAGAAGCCGAGCACTTTCAGCGTTGCCAGCTCTCTCTGTCGTTCGGTGATGTTAATGTTGTTCAGGTTGTACAGCACCACAAACGCCAGCAGGCCCGCCGATACGATCAGCACCACGATGACGATGTCGAGGGAACGAAGCATGTTGTCAATCTGATCAATCAGGTCGGATGTGAACGAGATTGCCGCTACACCGTCGTACGTCATGATTTTTTCTCCGAGTGCTGTCTCATAATTGCTCGACGTGTCCTGATATTTCATCAGAAGCTGGTTGTAATCCGGCGCTCCGCCGAACAGCTCCTCGTAGAGATCCGGGGCCAGATACAGATAATGGCGCACGTAGTTTTCGACGATGATCGAAATCTTTACGTCCACAATATCGTCGCCTTTTTTCAGCTGAACCGTGTCGCCTGCTTTTACGCCGAGCATCGTTGCTGTCTTTTCGCTGATGGCTGCGCCGCCGTCGGTCGGGAATTCGTAAACTTCTCCGCTTTTCCGGTCTCGGAAGGCATAGAAGTCATTGAAATTCGTCAGTTCTTTCGGCACTTCAAGCACTGCATCCACGGTCTTTTTGTCGGTCTGCAGTTCGATGTTCTGGCAGTACATTTCCAGCAGCTCATCGATGCCGCTGTGGTTTTCCAGATCGGTCTGCAATGCTTCTTTTTCGGATTCATCCACATCTGAATTCAGCACAGCATTCGCCTGATAGGTGAAGAGGCTGACGAACTGGTTTTTCGCAATCGCGGTGATGGAATCCTGAAGGCCGAAACCGACGAGGATCAGACCCATGCATCCGCCGATTCCGATAACGGTCATGAAGAATCGTTTTTTATACCGTACCAGATTCCGCACGGTTGATTTCTGCGTAAAGTTCAGATGTTTCCAGAGTACGCCGATACGTTCCAGGAAAATCCGTTTGCCGTTTTTCGGTGCTTCCGGCCGCATCAGCTCTGCCGGACCTGCGGCGAGTTCTTTGTAGCATGCCGCGATCGTCGCCACGCCGGTGCAGGCTGCACTCGCCAGAATCGCAAGGCCTCCCTGCTCCCAGTTCAGCGGGGTCATGTAATACGGGAGTCCGGTATACAGCATGCCGTAGGCATTCATAATAACCCAGGGCAGGATTTTTTCTCCAACCACCACGCCCGCGAGAGCGCCGGATACGGTGGAGAGCATCGCGTATGCGAAATATTTAAAGGCGATCACGCCGTCGGAATAACCGAGGGCTTTTAACGTTCCGATCTGCTGACGCTGTTCCTCGATCATTCGTGTCATCGTCGTCAGGCTGACGAGAGCAGCCACGAGGAAGAAGATAACCGGGAAGAATTTTCCGATATTCGAGATACGGCCGGCATCCTGACCGAAGCTCTCAGTTGACGTTACCTTATCCCGTCCCCAGACGTACCACGTTGGTTTTTTCAGGTCTGCGAGTGTTTTCTCACCGTCCGCAATTTCCTGCTTCGCATCCGTGATTTCTGGTTCGGCGTCGGCTTTTGCTTTTTCGTATTCGGCTTTGCCGTCCTCAAGTTCTTTTTCTTTATCGGCAATTTCCTGTTTCGCATCCGCAAGGGAGATTTTTCCGTCGGCGATTTCCTGTTTCGCGTCGGCAAGCTGGGTTTCACCGTCGGCAATCGTCTGCTTTGCTTCGGCGAGCTGACTTTCTCCATCGGCGATCGTCTGCTTTGCTTCTGCTAACTGGGTTTCGCCGTCGGCGATCGTCTGTTTCGCGTCGGCGAGCTGACTTTCTCCACTGGAAATTGTCTGCTTTGCAGCGGCAAGCTGGGCCTCACCCGACTGAATCGTCTGTCGGTACGATGCAATCTGCTGTTCCCCATCAGCAAGCTGGGCTCTGGCAGCCGCAAGCTGAGTTTCTCCGTCTTTTAATTTACTGCGGTTCGTCTCAATCTGAGCTTCTCCGTCGGCAATCGCTGTTTTGGCGGATGCAAGCTGGGCTTCGCCATCCTCAATCTGTTTCTGATAAGCTTCTGCCTGTGCTTCTCCATCCTGAAGCTGGGCAAGAGCCTCTGTAATCTGAGCTTCGCCGCTTTCCAGTTCTTCTTTTGCAGAAGCAATCTGTGCCTCGCCTGCGGTGCATTCCTGCTCTTTTTCTGTTAATTGTGCATCTGCAGCGGCAAGCTGACTTTCTGCGTCGGTAATCTGAGCTTCTGCAGCCGCAAGCCGGGCTTCCGCATCAGCGCTTGCTGCTTCAAACGCTGCGATGTTTTGTTCCAGAAATGTTTTCTGCTCCTGCATCGTGAAAAGCTGCTGTGCTAACTCTGTCTGCTTTGCTTCCAGTGCAGTTTTCTGTTCCAACAGAGATACATATGCTTCATCTTCCTCCGTCAGTCCGTCAAGCTGAGCCTCAATCACCTCGATCTGACCAGTCACTTCTGTCTGCGCAGCCTCCACCATCGGAAGCTGACTGGAAATCTGGGCTAACTGATCCTTGGCTGTCTTATACTGACTCTTCTGTTCTTCATACGCTGCCTTCTGCGCTTCATACTGTGTGCGTCCTGCAGCGGTTTCTGCTTTCTTGTTGTCCAGTTCCTCGCGTGCAGCGGAAAGCTGCTCCTTTGCAATATTCAATTCCGTTTCTTTTTCGGAAAGCTGCTCTTTTGCAGTATTCAGCTCCGTCTGCTTCCGAGTCAGTTCGGTTTTTGCCGCCGAAAGCTGCGTCATTTTTTCCTCTAACTCTTTTTTGCCGGATGCCAGTTCTGTTTCTTTCTCTGCAAGCTGTGCTTTTCCGTCGGAAAGTTCTTTCGCTTTTGCCTCAAGTGTGGTTTTTCCACTTGCAAGTTCATCGGCTTTCTGATTCAGCTCCGCTTTTCCGCTTTCCAGCTCTGCCGCCTTTGCTTCCAGCGTCGCTTTTCCGCTCGCAAGTTCCGCCTCTTTATCTTTCAGCGTTGCCTTGCCGGATGCCAGTTCCTGCTCTTTATCGGCGATGGTTGCTTTCGCACTGAGAAGTTCCTGCTCTTTGTCTGCAATGGTCTGTTTTCCGTCAAGGAGTTCCTGTTCTTTCTCAGCAATCGTCTGCTTTCCGTCAAGAAGCTCCTGTTCTTTGTCCTTTAACGTCTGTTCGCCGTCGAGAAGTTCCTGCTCTTTGTCCGCAATCGTCACTTTCGCGTCGGCAAGCTGCTGTGCACCGTCATCCAGCTCTGTTTTTGCGTCCGCTAATTTCTGCTCTGCATCAGCGACCTGCTGTTTTGCATCATCAATCTTTTCCTGTCCTTCGGTTTTGACTGCCGTATACCGCCGGTCGCACGCCGCATCCTCGAGCGCTTCAATCTTCGTCTGTACAGCCTTCACCGTCTCATCATACGCATCGCTGTAGCTCGCCTCTTCCTGTGCGCCGTCCGCCTGGACGTAAATCTCTGTATAGAGATCCGAGGTAAATGTCTCCGGAAGCAGCAGTGCAAAACTGTTGATGCTTCCGTTTCCAATCGAGCCCGTTCCCCGGTTCAGATCCATATAATAAGGGAGTGTCGCCGAACCAACAATCGTAAACGTGTCCCCGGTCAGCGAATCTGAGAGCGGATCCTCCGTTCCGGAAGTGAACGTTACCTGATCTCCGATCTCACAGCCGGAACTTTTCAGAAACTGCGTATCAACAAGAATTTCATCCTCTTTCTCCGGCATCCGTCCCTCGACCACGCGCGGCTCATTCACACCGTCCGTCAGCGCAATCAGCTTCACAACCTGCTCGCTCTCGCCGATGTCATGCAGCACTTCCACCGTTTTTCCGCCGTAGACCGCTTTCACGCCATCCGTCTTCGCGATATCCGCCAGATCATCGTCTGTCAGCCCCAGCGTTCCAAGGACTTTCAAATCCATATAATTTACTTCATCATAATACCGGTCCGCCGAAACCTTCATATCTCCTTCCGCCGACCGAATGCCCGAGAAAAACGCCGCGCCAAGAAGCACGATGAAAAAGACTGACAGAAACCGCCCCTTGTTCTTTGTGATTTCCCGGATAAAGTCTTTTCGAAATGCTCTCATCGTCCACCTACCATTCTATCTCTTCCACCGGCGTCGGGTTCTCATTTGTTTTCATGCCCGCCACTTTTCCGTTTCGGATTTTAATCACGCGGTCCGCCATCGGTGTCAGCGCCGAGTTGTGAGTGATGACAATGACCGTCATCCCCTTCTCCCGGCAGGTATCCTGCAGCAGCTTTAAGATCGCTTTTCCCGTCACATAATCGAGCGCGCCGGTCGGCTCATCGCAGAGCAGCAGTTTCGGATTCTTCGCCAGCGCACGCGCAATCGCCACACGCTGCTGCTCTCCGCCCGAAAGCTGCGCCGGGAAGTTATTCATTCTCTCTTCCAGCCCAACCTCCGCAAGCACCTCCGACGCATCCAGCGGATGCTTACAAATCTGCATCGCCAGCTCCACATTCTCGAGCGCCGTCAGGTTCTGCATCAGATTATAAAACTGAAAAACAAATCCAATATCCTCCCGCCGGTACTGGATCAGCTTCTTGCCGCGGTACTTACTGATCTCCGCCCCGTCCACCAACACCTTTCCTGAAGTCGCTGTGTCCATTCCGCCTAAAATATTCAGCACCGTCGTCTTACCCGCACCGCTCGGTCCAACAACAATCACAAACTCACCCTTTTCCACATCAAAGCTGATCCCATCCGCAGCCTTGATGGTAATCTCACCCATTTGATAGGTCTTTGTTACATCCTGAAGACTCACATATCCCGCCATGCCGCCGTGTTCCTCCTATGCAAAAAATCGATATTTCCTATTTCTTTTATTGTATCAATCTACAGCCGCGGCGGCTAGTCCTAAGTGGACGAATTTACTGTTTTTTTATAAATGGCATCTCCCCTTTATTTCAATACTGCCCTGATCATACATCTTATCCCAACCAGAATAATCACCACCTCCTGTAATCTCTGTGCCATCTCCATCGCAGCCATGCCCTCTGCTGCCTTCCCGTTCAAAAATATTTCCAGAACGCATCATCCTCTGTCACTCTCCTCTCAAATCTTAACCACTCCTCCCAGGCCGCCTACCAGACGTGCGAACGCCTCTTCCAATTTGCCGCATCTTTTTCCACAGAAACTCACACAAGTTTGACAATTTATGATACACTAAGCTAAGTGACATCAATTCTGAATGTTCTGTGCTCTGCCGCAGATTTTTCGGAACTGAAATTGACTTTTCGATGCATAAACCAAACGATTTGTGGCATACGAAGAAAGGAATTCTTATGAAAATTATCTTTATCCGCCACGGCGAACCGAATTATGAGATTGATTCGCTAACTGAAAAGGGCTGGCGTGAGGCTGAGCTGCTTTCGAAGCGAACGGCGAAATGGAACGTCACCGATTTTTACTGCTCGCCGCTCGGACGTGCGAAGGATACGGCTTCTTTCACACTGAAAAACGCGGATCGCGAAGCCAAAATTCTTCCATGGCTGCGCGAATTTGATGCGCCTGTCATTGACCCGGAAACCGGGAAGCGCCGGATTCCGTGGGATTTTCTGCCGGATGTACTCGACGCAAACCGGGATCTCTATGACAATCATCTCTGGACGAAAAATCCGATCATGCAAACCGGAAATATGGACGAAAATTACCGTTTTGTGACCGACGGACTCGATACGCTGCTTGCACACTACGGCTATGTACGGGACGGCTATCGCTATCATGCCTCTGATGAGACGAACCGCGAGGCTGTCATCGTCTGCTTCTGTCATCTCGGCGTTACCTGCGTGGCACTGTCCCACTTGCTGAATATGACACCAACCCAGCTCTGGCAGGGTATGTTTCTGGCGCCGACTTCTGTCACAATCGTCGGAAGTGAGGAACGCAAACCGGGCGAAGTGTACTTCCGCTGCCAGACTGTTGGCGACGTACACCATCTGCTGACTGCAGGCGAGCCGGTTTCGTACTATGGATCGTTTAACGATCCATTCCAGTTTTAAACTTTACAAAAAGGGAGTTTTTTATCATGAATGAAGCAAAATTAAGAGAATACGCAAAGCTGATCGTAAAAATCGGCGCAAATGTACAGAAAGGACAGCGTGTCCG
>ENA-UOJL01002612-UOJL01002612.1-human-gut-metagenome-genome-assembly--contig:-P47-NODE-2612-length-14268-cov-5.956941_pt1 | contig 14268 bp, 12 predicted proteins | sample MGYA00242347_ERZ723894 | MGnify/ENA metagenome assembly ERZ723894
AAGTCATTATACAGTGAGGCATATGATGTAAACTTTTATTATACCCGCAATACATACCAATTGGAATTTCAGAATTATGGTACGAAGATGAAGTCGGAAATAGTACCGTACCAGACTTCTCTTACAAATAAGTATTTTATACCAGATTACCCAGACACTTTGGAGAAGAATGCCTATGAGTTTGTCGGCTGGTATACTTCATCGGGCTGCTATGACGGCACAGAAGTTAAATGGAATAACCTGACAATGCCTGCAAGCGATATGATGCTTTATGCTAAATGGATGCCGGTCAATCATAAGGTAATGTTTTTTAAAACATATGATGCTATGCTGGAATACGAAAACAGCAGTGATAAGGAAGTGACTTTGCAGCAGCTCAAAGAAGCTGGTTTCTATCTTGATGAAAAGGAAACTCCTCATGGCAGTTTTATCGGAAGTATAGATAATCCACCTGCTCTTATTGAAGGTAATATTGAATACGATTTCGCAGGTTGGTTCTATATGATAAACGGTGAAAAGAAGGCATTTACTCCTTTAGATATGCCGATAACCTCAGATATGTATGTTTTTGCCGACTGGGGCTCGCATTCTCCGCAGCCTTACACAATTCATTATGCACTCGACAAATCTGAAACAAATGCAGATAAAATAGCACTGCTTAATGAACAGGCAGGAGGTATACCTCGGGAAAACAGCAGGTATACACTAAGCGATTCGGACGGTGAGAGTTCTTATGTATATCTCAATGGGACATATCATTTATGTGTTGCCGATGATACCACCGGATATGGATATCAAGGCTCTACACGTACTTTTGCGGCAAAAGCAGGAAATCCCTATAATCAGCTTTACAGTGACTATAATAACGGATATTTTCCTACACTTGCCAGTCATTCCATCACAATGAAATATGAGGAAGATAAGACGAGTGCCGTAAATAACGTATTTACATTTACCTATATTAACGCTGACGATATTAAGTATACAGTAAAGTACGTTGATAAAAATACCGGAAAAGAGCTTGCGGATTCTGTTGTCAAGTATACTTCCGATTCAGTAGTTACTGAGCGTTTTCATCCGATTTCTGATTATCTTCCCGACAGTTTCTATAAAAGGCTTTTGATTTCTGTAAAGGAAGATCCGGATGATCCGGGCAGCTATATTGGTTCGGAAAGCAATGAAATTATTTTCTACTACACGAAGAATGAAAATTCAAGTTTTTATGCAGTTCATTTTATGCTGCAAAAAGCCGGAAGCATCGGAACAGATTATAAAATCGACGGTACTGGAGATTATTACGAAAATGATACACATATTGAAGGAATTGCTGATATTAACGAAGAAATTTCAATTACTCCTCTAACATTCAGCGGATTTTCAGCTGTTTCTGATCCTGCCTATATAAAAGTTAATGGTACGGAAACACCGATAACAGCAACTGACGGTAAATTCAATATTGAAATTAATCAAAGTGGTACTGAATTATATATTTTCTACACTCGTGAAAAAATTGATTATAAAGTATATTATCTGAAGTATGGAACTGATATATCTGATTTGAGTACTCTGGAAAAAACAGATGCTGACAAAGGCGTTCTGAAAGATGCCAAAATAGTTGAAAATCAGGATTATGATTCGACAGTAAGCGAGACTGCGGCAGTGATTGATGGTTATAATTGCGTGTCTCCATTGACCCAGACGATTACGATACTTCATGAAGCTATGCATAATAAGATTATTTTTTACTATTCACCTTTGCAATATACTGCTGAGTACCGTGTCTGGAACCGCGGCGGAGGAACTCTGACCAAAACAAGCGAAACGATTGGCGGCGATGATGAATTAGAGGGTTCAGAGGCAAAAGCATATTCCGGATATAGGTTTGACGGTTGGTACCTTGATGAGGAATGTACGATTTCTGTTGCTGATAAAGGTAGTGTTACCAACAATAAATTCGTTCCGGACAAGAGCAAACTTGCACCGTCACCGGATACAAATATTTTTTATGTAAAGTTTGTCCCACAGTTCGGAAGTATTACCATAAACAGAAACAATACAGAAAATGAGGCAAACGGAGAGCAGGCTTAAAGAGCGACTCTGACCATTTCCGAAAATGACGACGGAACATATCTCGGTGTAATCACCTGGGCTGACAGTGCTTTTGCACACGCTGAATGGACGTATATTTTGACATATGACGATGAAAGTAAGAGTATGGTATGCAATGGCAATGCTACACAAAAGTATTATCAGTATGAGGATGAAAGCTCCGACCCTGTAATTTCAGTTTTGTATACAAATGGCAGTGGCAGTTTTTATGAGGCTGATGGTGTAATTATCTGGAATGATGCAGAAGAAAACAGAGGTGCAGATATGAAATTTGTCAGATCCGAATACTGATGATGAAGATTCTTCAGTACAACGGTGTGCGTGTAAGAGATATTAGACCTCTTGCGAAATAAGCTTTGGCACTTAGAAAAAGCGAAAATTCAATGTTCGAAAAGAATATATTTTGAATTTCGCAAGAGATCTATTATAGAGAAACCGTACTTATCATGTCCGGCGGTTTCACATCATTTGCAAATTCGAAATGAGATATTGCCCCACAGGGGCAAATCACTCCCAGCAAGTAGGAACACCCAAATGGAGACGTGTCAATACATATTAAACTAATGCGTTCTGCTTGTTGGTAAGTGCTTTGTCAAGGAACTTGTAATAGATGTGTATCTTCCTCGGCGTGCTGCGGTTTTCAGGGACGTCTTCAATAGTGATGTACGCCACAAGGTCAAGGAGCATTTCACGGGTGAGAACTTCAAAGCCTGCATACTTTTTCAGTCTGCGGATAAACTCGTCTACATCACGCTCGTCCTGATCGTTTGCTTCAAGACGTTCCTGAATGCTGTCAAACTCCGCCTGCAAGGTCTTGTTTTCCTCCTGATACTTGTCGATCAGCTTCACGCAAACTTCTTCGGGAACTTTGCCGAGAACCATATTTTCATAAACGCTCTGCGTGAGAGTATCAAGTTCCGTGATGCGATGTTCTATCTCACGCTTACGCTTGGTGTCTATAGCGGTCTGTGATGTACGGTCTCCCGACTTCTTTTCAAGGAACTGTTTTCGTGCCTTATCTTCGTCCACGATGAGCCGCAGCTTTGACTGAATATCTGCAATGACAAGAGCTTCAAGAACTCTGCCGTTGATCGTATGCGTGGTGCAGTAATTACTGCCGTACCGTGCGTGATAACCGCAGGTGTAGCCTGTACCGTGTTCTTTCTTCCTACGATTCACCCATATCTGTTTCATTTTGTAACCGCAGTCGGCACAATAGAGCAGACCTGAAAATGTCGGAACAAATCCGCAGCTATCTTTCTTTCCTCGGCTGACGGATTTTGCATATTCACGCACTTTATCCCACAGTTCCTGCGAAATGATAGGTTCATGATTATGTTCGACCACGATCCAATCTTCTTCGTTGGTAGGAATACGCTTGTGATTTTTGTAGCTGACGGTTGGTCTCCGCTGCTGTGCGAGTGTCCCGATGTAGATTGGATTTTTGAGGATTCGGTGAATACAATCCTTGCTCCAAAGATGTGTCATAGAGAGCGGATTTGTCCTGCCCAGCTTCTGATAAAGATAATCAGAAGGAGGCAGGATATTTTCGGCATTGAGTATCTCGGAGATTTTCTTTGTACCGATACCCTTTGCTCTCAGTTCAAAGATACGGCGGACAACAGCGGCAGCTTCGGGGTCAATGGTCGGTGTGTACTTTCCGTCATCTGCTTTGGTATATCCGTAAGCCGCAAATGAGCATTTATATTTTCCCACCTTTGCTCATGCTTCAGTGACCGCTCGGAGCTTTTTGGACGTGTTTGCGGAATGCCACTCATTAAAAATGTTCATAATCGGCATCATGTCCATTCCTGCACTCTGTGAATTGGCTGTGTCCACGTTATCCGTGAGGGCAATAAAGCGGATATTGTACATTGGGAATATGTAATCCGTGTACTGACCCACCTGGATATAATTACGTCCGAAACGGCTGAGGTCCTTGCAAATTATAAGGTTTATCCTGCCTGCCTTTGCATCATCGAGCATACGTTGTACACCTGGTCTGTCGAAGCTCACACCAGAAATTCCATCGTCGATATATTCGTCATAGATAGTCCAGCCCTGCTCGGTCACATACTCGGTGAGGATTTTCCTCTGATTGTCAATGGAGAGTGATTCTCCTGCGCGTTCATCATCTTTGGACAGGCGCATATAGATGCCCACGCTGTAATTATTATGCTTTGGTAACATATAACTTCCTTTCTCCCAAAGCAGCTACTTTTGATATATGTTATTATAGCATAGACCATCGAAAGAGTCCAGTGCTTTGAGAGTTGTTTTATCATTTGTTCTGTATCTTTTTTAGGCGTGAAGAACCTCGTCCATAGCCTGATTATAGGCGTTCTTGTACACAACTTCATCAAGGTCTTTCTTACCTGTGAAGTGGCTGACAACGATATACTTTCTCCCTTCAATCTCGTATTCCTGTGTCTGTGTCGGGCAGTCCTTGTACTGCTCGCCCAGTTCTTTTGCATTTGTAGTTTTCATAAATCTGTCTCCTTTATCTCTATCTATAGGATAACAACTTGTGATAATGGCGTATAGGCGTATATTCGCCTGTGTTTCGGGATTTCTGGCGTATAGGCAAGGCGTAGGGTGCTTGAAACGGCGTATAAAATATACGCTCTGACATATGGTATACGCCTAATGAATACGCCTGTTTTCCCGATTCTGCGTTAGTTATACGCCTATACGCCGTTTTTGTCGGTCGGCACATAATAATTACTGATAGCTGAATATAAGTGAAATGCCCTTAAATCCTCGGACATTCTTTCCATTGCTTGCAATATTCGTGGAATAATGCACTTTCAGCTTATCTTCATTCTGCTTTATCCACGAAATAAAAGTCTCTCGTTTCAAGGCAGTAAGTGCGTTATCCTCGCACCAGCCATAGTAGCTGCTATAAAGTGCCGATGAGGTCACGCAGAGCTTTTCCCCATAAGTGACGCGGCTGGTGTCCGCAAGAAACTCAGGTATATTACAGCTATCCTGCATTGTTTCCTTGACATTCAGGCTTGCCTTTTCGGAGATCGTGAAGCGGTAATTATTCGCTATCAATCTCCTGAGTCCGTCATACATCCAGCAAAATATCTTGTCTTTCTCTGCGATAAACTTGTCGGCAATGTGTGGGTCAACTACTCTGTTGTCGGGCGGTGCAAGAGTAGTGAGGATAATCATTCTGCGTGAAAATCCTTTGGACTTGTCATACAGCGCTTTTGGCGAACCGTTTCCGAAACAGAGCAGACGGGTATATAACAACGCCTGTTCGGACTGCTTGCCTTTGGCTTCAACATCAATCGGTATCTCCGCAGTCACAAGGTTCTTGATGTAGCCTGTGGACGGGAGTGCTGACATCTGCATATCGTCATCGACCATTAACAGCTTACCTTTCAAATTGTAGCGAAAGAAACGGTCATTCTCGATACGCTGAAAGTTGCCCGTGATCATATTGTCACCGAAAATTTCTCGGAGAACGATAGCAATTCGGGATTTTCCCTCGCCGCCCTGCCCGATAATAAACAACATCTTTTGTCCTTTGGTGGACGGTATCAGCAGATAACCGAGGTACTCCTGCAAGGTGTTCACATCATCGGGTGTGAGAAGCTCCAGAAGAAACGTGAGGAACTGTTCGGGATAATATGAACCGCCGTTCCATATTTCGGGCTTGTACCAAATGTTCAGGCGATTCAGGCAGAACTCCTTGTGAGGATAGAAGTTTCCGTTAAGATCGAGCTTGCCGTTTTGCTGATGTATGTACTGCGTGTCAGGCTGTAATGGATCACTGTAACAATAATGCCTGAGCGTTTCCGTGATAAGTGTGATCTTTTTCGGGAAGCCGAACCATACTCCCTTGCGGAGCATTCGATAAATCTCGTTGCCCAGGGCGCTTTCGTCTACAAGACCGTCATAGTCATAGAACCGTCCGCCTATACATTTCAAAGGATGCTTCTCTACAAACAGCTTGCAGAATTTCATCTCGTTAATTGTGAGCTTATCCACAATCCACTCAGGCAGCTCACGCTCCTTTTTCTTTTCAGGCGTCGGTTCGGGTAAGGGAACATCATCAGCGTTCATATCAGGAACGGCTTCAAGCTCATTATCATCAGCTGTTTCCTCGGGGCTGACGATATCCTCCACTGCTTTTTCATTCTCCCCATTCATCAAGGATTCGTTTGTATTCTCGTTCAATCCTGTCTACCTCCAGTTTTATTTCTTGCCGTGCGTAGCTAAGGCAGTTCTCATCGGCATCGGTGCGATTAAAATTCTCCAGCAGATACCATGCATATTCAATATGATGAACTGCGTAAATGTAACGCTCATCAATATCGCTGTCGGGGGAAATCGGGGCATAGCATGTTTTGTACTTATCGAGCAGAGTAAAGTATCTAAGCAGAATATCATACATTCGCTCTATACTCGCTTGCTCGGCTTTACGTTTGACAATCTCCTGACTCCGTCTGTTTACCGCTTCCATATCAGGTGGCTTGTCCACATCAAGTCCGAGACCAAAATCAGAGTTGAGCTGCTTTACAGCTTCGATAGGTGTCAGCCCGAAAAGTTCCTGCACCAGTCTGATAACATCGCCGTGTGCCTGACAGCCGAAACAATAATAATGATCGTCATAAAGCTTGCAGGACGGATTACGGTCCCTGTGAAAAGGACAGAGTGCCATGTTGCTATGATGTACCTCGACACCGTAATGACGAGCTGCTGTCGGAACATCGACAAGCTCTTTTACTTCTTCAAAAATAGTCATGTATTACCTCCTAATGACTTGAAATATATAGCATTTTGTGCTATAATATATTTTGGAAAAATATATTATAGGAGCGAAAGCTATGCAGTGCGATTTTCAGAATGTGACCGACACCCTGATGCGTAATATGGGTTCATCGGCAACGATCTATTATAATAATCTTCTGAATATTCTTTTCGGCTCTTATCTTGCTGAAACGAACCTATATGAATTTGAGCGTCCGATAGCTTCAAAACTTCATAGCGGTAAAATGCGTATTGCTTCTGAAATGAGTGATTTTTATCTGAACGCTGACCGTTCAGTTATGTGCGGAGATATAAAGGAACTGCTTCAATATATCTTTGATAAGCCCAATACCTACAAGGAGCTTTATGAGCTGATACAGTTTGATGACAGTCTATCTGTTGCGATGCGGAAAAGTGTTCTCGGACGGGTATCTATGCAGTATTCCGATGATACATCGCTTGTGAATATGATCTATGAGTCGGTATATATTGCTGTTACAAGACAATATAAAAATAACGGAACTGCCTATGTTGCCATGAGATATGCAAGTGATATTTCCCTGATGAGCGATGTGCTGTTTGCTAACAGCGAGTATGTTCCGCCCTGCAAGCACTTTTGCGGTCGTTCCAAAGAAATTGACGAACTTCATGCTGTTGTATCTGATAATTCAACCATTATTATTACGGGTGTTGCAGGCATCGGCAAGAGTGAACTTGTCCGTGCATATTCAAAAGAGCATCAGAAAGAATATCAGTATTTTGGTTACTACTTCTACAGCGGAAGCCTGAAAGATATTATTGTCAATGTTGTCTGTGACTCTCTGACAGCAGAATCAGACCTGAATACCCGTTATTGTCATAACCTCGAATTGTTATCCTCCCTCGGAGAAAAGGCATTGCTGATTATTGATAACTTTAATGTTTCTCCCGATGACGATGAATGTTTTGATGATGTTTGTGACCTGAAATGCAAAGTTATCTTCACATCACATATGCGGTTTGAGGATTATGCAACATATGAATTACAGGCATTCCGTCATGTTGATGATATAAAAACGCTCACTAAATATTTCTATCAGTATAAGGAAGATGAATGGAAATATTTATTGCAGATCTACGGCATTTTCGGTATGCATACATTCTGCGTTGAGTTGTGTGCGAAGGCATTTACAAAAGGGGCGTTCTCTCCGAAAACACTTTATAAAAATCTTCATTCTTTCAAAATCAAAGATTTCGCTGAAAAGCTCTCTGCTAAAAAGGATAAGCACCCTAAAAAGAAAACATATTTCGATCATATCAGAGAACTGTTTAATCTGCTTGGATTACCGGAACAGCATAAACAGGTTTTGAGAATAATGGTATTTGCTCCGTACTTTGGATTCCGTAAAGATTTTTTTGCAAAAATCATGAACCTGAGTAACATGGTGATCGTGGAAGATCTGATAGATGTCGGCTTACTCTATAAAAACTATTGGGGTAGGATCAACATTCAATCTGTCGTTGCAGAGGTTGTTCGTTCAGAATTGGAAACGAATCAGGATAATTGTTCTGACTTCATTGAAATCGTCCGTGCACTGTGTCTTAACGAAGCAAATATTATAAAAGTAGACAACAGAACAATTTTACAGATGACCGCATCGGTATTTCGTCTCATGGATTTTAGTGATACTGACTTCCAACTGCGTTTTATTAATGATTGTTTCAACTTCACGGAACAATTCGGAGAAAACAGCTTGAATAGCATGGGTGTTGCGGAAAATAAAGCAAAAAAATAAAAGGCTATCGAAACAGCCTCGTTAATCAATATTAGTAGCCAAAAACAAAATATAATGAAAGGAAAGATGTTAAATGAAATTCAAACGTTTTATCGCAGCCATTTCTGCAGCTGTGATGATTGGTGCATGTTCAGCCGTAAATGTTTCTGCTGGTACGACTGAAACGATTTTTATGCAGGAAAACGTCTGTGTTTCAAATTTACACAAAAACTATCCTATAAAGCAGACAGTCGAAACAATCTACAATTCAGAAATTATCCCGAAGCGGTCTGTATGCCGCTAAAAAAGCAGAACACAAGAAGTCATCTGTCCGTTGCAAGGTTAAACACGTTTTTGCAGTTGTAAAGAAACTATTCGGATATCGAAAAACACGATACCGAGGTCTGCGAAAACAGACTGCCAAAAACTATATTATGTTCGCATTAGCAAATCTGTATCTGGCTGACAGAAAAACTCTGTCGGTCTGATTCAGTGCGCCCATGTGACATGAATTGAATACAGTTCGATTCTCTCGGCGTTATGCCGGGAGCTTTTTGTTATCTCGTTAAAAAAAACGGGATATATGCGGTGTTGCCCTAAGTACAGGTTTAAGCACTTTTTTAAAATAATTTTAAAAAAGTTACGAAAAAACCGGCTCCAAAAGGAGCCGGGATAGACTAAGGTTTCGGTGTGCCGCAACCGATGCAAAATTTTGATGTATTCTGTGCTCCGCAACTCGGGCAGGACCATGTATCATTCTGAACAGGCTGTTGCTGTTGAACATAACCCTGCTGCACTGGCTGTTGTGTGTAGCCATTCTGCTGCACAGGCTGACCATAACCCTGTTGCATTGGCTGTTGTGTATAGCCATTCTGCTGCATAGGCTGACAACCCTGCTGCATTGGCTGTTGTGTGTAGCCGTTCTGCTGCATAGGCTGACCATAACCCTGCTGAATCGGTTGCCCGTAGCCGTTGTTCATCTGCTGTCCATAACCGTTGTTAATATTCTGCATACCACCCTGCTTTATTTGCAGACAAAGTTGCATTATCTGAACACCCGTTTCGTAAGCCTGCATAAGCTGATTCTGATTATTTGAGCCTACATATGCAACAGTAAATGAAATTTCATTAGTTATATACGGATCTGTCACTCTGAAGCAAGCCTTTATTCCGCTTACCTCTTTAATACTGCTTGAGCTTGAATAACCCGAGTCGGTATTGCGTAAAAACGGCTGCGCAGAGAGCGGAATATTCACCATACTCGTCTGCATATTGCCGAACATCTGATTCATTCCATTCATAAAAACATTAGTGCCGTTGTTCTGATTATTGCGCTGTCTGTTGTCGAAATTATCCCTGATGTCAGGAATACCATCATGGTCGGAGTCGGAAAGTGTTCTGTACTCCTGCTCAAGCCAGAAATCCTGTAGCTGCGAAAAATCAAAAATCTGCGGATTGCCGTTTTTATTATCTCTGTTCTTTATATCAAAGAAAAACCATCGGTTGTTAAAGTCAACCTGAATTGAGCTGTTACTGCCGCCTGCCGTTGCAGAGTAGTTAAACTGCTGATATTTCTGCTTATTCTGCTCTCTTAATTCAAGATGTCTTTTTACATCATCAACTGTTCTCTGTTTCCAGCCGCTTGTAAACGAGCCTAATTTATGCTTGCAGTCCGAGCAAAGAAAGCCGTCTGACAGCTTTTTCTGTGTAAGCATATTTACCTTATCTCCGCAAATATCGCAGAATTTCTTATCAAAAAGCCCCATATTATTTTCTCCTTATTATTTTACTTTTTATACATATTTTCAGTTCGTAAAATATAGCTTTCATCCTCCCGGGTGTACAGGTCTGATCCGTCCTTGGTGGTAGTTGCTTCCATAGATGCAGGTGCATCGGCGGATTCAGGTTAATCCGCACCGGCACGGACAAATGTCTGCTCCTCCTGGAATAAGGTATCGGAATCTATTTTTCCGCAGGCAGTCATGGATAGAACCACAACAAGCACCAGCAGCTAAGAAGCTATTTTCTTCATATTCTTCTCTGTTTATATTCCCTGAACACTTTTTCTCAAAGTCCGAAAGTCCGAATCAAAATTTCGCAGAGCCGCTGCAATGGCGTCAGCAAATAAAGCATTTTGCATATCAACATCAACTCTCCGCATAAAATCGCCTCCGATTCAGAATTAAAAATAAACAGCACATATTTATACAGCAATTATTATAATGGTTTTATTCCGATTGCGCCCTGTCCTTAAGTACAGTTTTGAGTATTTTTTCAAAAAAATTTGCAAAAAAATCCCCGGCTTCCTTTGAAGCAGGGATAGACTGATAAGGTTTCGGTTATTCGGTTGTGGAAAACTCCTGTTCTTCCGGGAGATGCGGAACGATAAAATTCTTGTTTGTTACTGCAATGGCAAGCCGAGTTCTGTTTGCATATCCGGTTTTTGATAAAATGTTGGAAGCATGGTATTTGACGGTTCTTTCCGCAATATTCAGCTTGTCGGCTATTTCATGGTATTCCAATCCGTCGCAGATCAGCCGCAGTACCTCGATTTCCTTGGACGTAAGCTCCGTACTTTCGGCAAGTCCCAATTTCACCTTCGGCGTTTCGTTCGGGAAAAGATGCTCGCCAGCCATTGTCCGGTCAATCACGTCGATCAGTGCTTCCGGACTGATGTCCTTATACCAGAAGCTGTCAACCCCGGCTGCCTGGGCACGTTCAATGTAGCTTACCTCAACCATGGATGTGACAATGATAATCTTGATATTTGGAAACTTCGCCTTGATTTCCGCAGTAGCATCGATTCCGTCTTTATTACCCGAAGTGCAGACATCCATTAAAATCAAGTCAATGTGCTGCTGACAGCATTTCAAAAAAGCAATATCCGCTCCGTTGAGACTGGCGACCAGCTCATATCTGCCGCTGTCAAAAAGCGTCCGCTCCATGTTTTCACGGGGCATCCGCTGATCCTCTACAATAAGAACCCGTTTCATTCTGAACTCTCCTCCTTTATCGCCGGGAGAACCACGGTTAACGCAAAGCTGGGCTTCGACTGTATTTCCATTGTACCGCTGCAATCCATGATATGACGGTATAGGTTGTAAAGTCCGCCCTTGGGAACAACCTCGGTTTCGGGAGGTCTTCCGTCGTTTGTAATCTTCACGGAAACGCTGTCTCTCTTGTTCTCCACCGTGATATATATTGTTGTTGCTCCGGCATGACGCACGCCGTTTGTCAGACATTCCCGCATGGCAAGAATCATAACATGCCGAAGCTCCTCCTGCTCAGGCAATTCTCCGAACAAATTTACTTTTATGCCGATCGCCTCGGCATCATGCAGGAAGCTGTCCAGCTCGCTGCGCCCCTGCGGATAGGCATTATCGTATTTTATGGCGCTGACAGCCTGACGGAACAAATCTATGGCATTTGCCGCTTCCTCCGTCCGGTTGTGGTTAAGAAGGTGCCGTATGGCAATCAGTCCCGCTCCCATATCGTCATGCAGCTTCGTCTTGGCGGACAGCACTTCCTTTTCTCTTGTAAGGATCTGAACATTGTCGGAAAGCCATTTTAATTCGCGGGAAATGGCTTTCAGTCGCTTGATCTGCGCTTTCAGCTCAAGATTTTTATTGTATAGCTCAGTAATATCTGAAAATACGGCTTCTGTATACGTGGCGCCGTCCGAAGCTTTCACCTCGGTCTGCCGGTAACGCCATGCTTTGCCGTCAGGGAAAAGATAGGTCTGCATTTCTTTAGAGAGACATATCACTCCGCTGCATACATCGCAGTCTGACAGTGCATCCTGCAGTTCCGCAAGCGTTTGGAGATCACTCTGTGAGATCGTGCGGAACAGAGAATCCATTTGCCTGTTGCACAGCTTAACGCTCCCGGACGGTGTGAAATAGCATATACCGCTTGGCAGCATATCCAGAGCCTGTTTGATGGAATCACGGCTGAGTGCCTGTCTCTTTAGTCTCCAAAGCCCTGCCATATCCCATATTATCAGAAAATCTGCCGCAAATGTGATGCACCAAAGCAGCCACATAGGGAGGGGCAGCCATGTCCTGTACTCCAGTTCTTCGGTCATCTGCGAAAAAGCATCCGCCAGCACCGATAATAAGATAAGAAAGAACACAAACACGGAAAAATGCAGACATCTTTTCCGTCTTTCATGCTTTATGCCGTAAGATGCCAGCATCAGGAAAAGGGATAAAATCAGGGTAAGAAACAAGGCAACAAGCAGCAGCGTTTGTGCCGAAGCGGAAGAAAGATAGAAATTCTTCATGCCTGTTCACCCGCCTTTCCGATCAGCAGAGAAAAGCGCCATACGCCTTCCTCACAAGCGCAGGTGTCGGCAAGCATAGACAGCGCCGACAAGTCGGTTTTGCTTTCTGCCTGCAGATAAAAGATGACGGCATCTTCAAGACTGCGGGCTTTCAGCCAGACAAAACTAAGGTCATCCATCGCTTCTTCCGTCACTGCTTCAAAAAAGTCGTATACACGGATCGCGTCCCGGATAGTAATGCTGTTTTTGCCCGGAATATCAATGGCACACTCCACACCCATAAGCTCTAAGTTGGCAAAGGATTCATCAAGACAGGCTGACAGCTCGGCGGTATCGGTTACATTGGATTTTTCACCGATAAACATTAAATTACCCCGACGTTTTATGTATGCACCGACCACCGCCGCTTTTGCAAGCAGACTGCGGCGAATTTCCGGGGCGGGTTCCGCTTCATATTGCGTCAGGAGCTGATCAAGCAGCTCGATCTGATGTGCGGTTTGTGCCTGCAGCCGGTCATACAGTCTGTTCTTTTCCCGGACTGTGTTGATTTTCACCTTGGTTTTATAGTTTTCCTGCTCCACATAAATGCTATCCGAGATTGTTTTCCTGTTTTCCTCCAGCTTTTCCAGCAGAGCGGAAATGTCTGTAATATCTTCCAGCCACAAAAAATGACCGCCACTAATCCTGCTGCTTCTGAGCAGAGTTTTGTTATCCAGCATTGCTGCGTCCCTCTCCGCCGAGCGCATCATATCCGCCGTCAGCACCGGTGCGTTTGAAGAAGCATAACGGGTATGCCATTCCATATCTACGATCTGCGCTCCTATGGACCCGGCTTCAAACAGCGATTGGTAACCGGTATTGGTCTGTATCAGCCCGCACTGAATACAACATTCCAGTATTCCGGTGAACATCAGACACTGTGCTGCCGTGACGTCTCCGCCGATAAGCTGCATCCATTTTGCGCCGCTGGCATATATCAAGGCATATCCGATAGAACATGCCAGCAGCAAAAACGGCAGATATTTTTTCCTTTGCGAGTGCCGGCACTTGATTAACATGAGGATAAATGTCGCTAAAGCGCAAAGTATCTCCCACCCGATTACGAAAAAATATCCGAATGCATAGCTCATGTTATCGTCCGTCCATACCTCTCCTTCCGGAAAGGAAAAGACAAGCTGATGGAGATCATTTGTAAGCACCAGCAGCAGACAAAGCACCGTAGGAATATATAATAACAGCAGCGCCGTTTTCGATAGCTTTGCGTTCACGGGCTTGCCCAGTGAGATGGCTACAAACAAAGAAAACAGCGGGATAAACAGCATTGGCAAGTAGTACCAGTACCATAGCTGCCGTTCTATTCCG
>ENA-UOJL01002613-UOJL01002613.1-human-gut-metagenome-genome-assembly--contig:-P47-NODE-2613-length-14261-cov-5.519851_pt1 | contig 14261 bp, 8 predicted proteins | sample MGYA00242347_ERZ723894 | MGnify/ENA metagenome assembly ERZ723894
GGGACGGTACTTATGTGGACAATTCCCTCCTCTGGCCAGTGCTGGAGGGAACATGGGAAAGTCCGGAGGACGGCTGGCAGGCGGTCATCAGCGAAGAGGACGGCTTGACGCTCCGGTTGGACGGCGAGACCGTTCTGGAAACCCCGCTGGACTTCACCTACATCCCGCGTAAAAAGATACAGGACACGGGGCTGATGTTAGACAACCGTGTTCTCCAGAAGGCGGACGGCACGGAATTGGGGAAGATCCTGGACGTTTACCACTGCGCCGGGGCCGGCGAGGACAGCGGCAGGCTGGAACTGACGGTGGACTGGTCGGAAGCGGCGGACAAAGTGGTGGAGCTTCAAAAAGTTGAAGAATAAGAGTGAATAGCGGATTTTTTGGCGAATACCGTCCCCGGCCGCGGGAGCCACGGCCGGGGACAAGATCCCGGTTCCAGGTGACAATGCAATGTGAGCCGTTACGGCGGCTGAAAACAACAGGAGGAAGCTATTATGGGATTGTTTGATAAGAAATACTGCGACATCTGCGGCGAGAAGATCGGACTGTTGGGCAATCGGAAACTGGAAGACGGCAACCTTTGTAAGGACTGCGCGAAGCAGCTCTCTCCCTGGTTCAGTGACCGCCGCCGCTCTACGGTGGAGGACATCAAGCGGCAGCTGGCCTACCGGGAGGAAAACCGGGGCAGGGCGTCCCAGTTCCGCACCACCCGCTCCTACGGCGAGGATTGTAAGGTCCTGCTGGACGAGGAGCATCGTTGGTTCACCGTTACCCGCGCCCGGGATCTGGCGGACGCCAACCCGGATATTCTGGACTACACCGCGCTGACCGGCTGCCGCGTGGACATTGACGAGAGCCGCACGGAGCAGAAGCGGGAGGGGCCGGACGGCAAGGAGGTCAGCTACAACCCGCCCCGCTACGAGTATTCCTATGACTTTGAAGTGATCATTTCCGTCAATAACCCCTACTTTGACGAAATGAAGTTCCGCCTGAACAACAGTTCTGTGTACATTGAGCCACAGAACACCATGCAGCGGCCCATGATGGGGCAGCAGGGTATGATGGGCCAGCGTCCTATGGCGGGCCGTCCTCAGAGCGGCATGGCGGGTCAGCGGCCTATGATGAATCAGCAGGGCATGAACCAGCGTCCCATGGCAGGTCGGCCCCAGAGCGGCATGACACAGCGCTCCATGATGGGACAGATGAATTCTGTGGGCCGGATGAATACCATGGCTGCCGGCTTCGATCCGGAGAGCAATCGGGAATATCGCAAGTACCGCGAAATGGGCGACGAGATCCGAGCGGCGCTGCTTCAGGTGATGGAGACCTCCCGTGGCGGCGGCGCAGTTCAGACAGCCCCCATGCAGCAGGAGGCCCCCATGCAGCAGCAGGAGACCTTCGCTCCCGCTCCGGCAGCGGCTGGTCCGTGGGCCTGCCCCGCCTGCGGCGGACAGAATGACGGAAAATTCTGCGAGTACTGCGGCGCGCCCAGAGGATAAGGGAAACAGATCGGAGAAACCGGCGCACCAGCGGCCGCCCGTCTCCGGGCGGGCGCTGAACGGAAAATGAACAAAGAAGGGTGAGAGCAAGCATGGCAGCACAGGTGACCAACTATCAATGCCCAAGCTGCACCGGCCCGCTGCACTTTGTAGGCGCATCCGGCAAGCTGGAGTGCGATTACTGCGGTGCTACCTATGATGTAGCGGAGATCGAGGCGCTTTACGCGGAAAAGGAAGAAAAGGCCGCGGCGGCGCAGCAGTCTGCTGAGGAAAAGACGGCAGCGGAACGGCAGGCTGCCGAGGAAGGCGGCTGGGAGATGCCGGACCTCAGCGCCGACTGGGGTGCCGAGGGAGACGGCATGAAGGCTTACAGCTGCCCAAGCTGCGGTGCGGAGCTGATCTGTGACGCAAGCACGGCGGCTACCTTCTGCCCTTACTGCGGCAACCCAACGGTGGTGCCGGGGCAGTTTGCGGGAACGCTGAAGCCGGATTTCGTGATCCCCTTCAAGCTCAGCCGCGAGGACGCCATCCGCGAGCTCAAGAAGCATTACAGGGGCAAGGTGTTCCTTCCCAAGAGCTTTTCCAAGGAAAATCACTTACAGGAGATCCAGGGGGTCTATGTACCCTTCTGGCTGTTTAGCGGTGAGGCGGAGGGCAATGCCCACTATGAGTGTACCCGGTCCCACAAGCGCACCGAGGGTGAGTATGAGGTGATAAAGACGGAGCACTTTGACGTGTACCGTGCCGGAACGATGCCCTTTGAAAAGGTGCCGGTGGACGCCTCGACTAAAATGCCGGATGATCACATGGATTCCATCGAGCCTTACAATTACGATGACCTGAAGCCCTTCTCCACGGCGTACCTGCCGGGCTTCCTGGCGGATAAGTTCGACGTGTCGGCGGACAAGAGCCGGGAACGGGCCGATGTCCGCTGTCTGGGCAGCTTGAAAAAGGCGCTGCAAGGCACCGTAACGGGATACGCGACCTGTTTCCCAAGGGGCGAACACGCAGACATCCAGCGGGGCAAGGTCCACTACGCGCTGCTGCCGGTGTGGATGCTGAATACCAAATGGCAGGGCAAGGATTTCCTGTTCGCCATGAATGGACAGACCGGAAAGCTGGTAGGAGACCTGCCTGTGGACAAGGGGCGGTTCTGGGGGATGTTTGCCGCCATTGCCGTGCCGCTGTCCGTATTGAGTTCGGTCATCGTCCTGCTGATGCGATAAGGAGGGACGGACATGAAAAGAAAAGTCACAGCTTTGCTGACGGCGCTCCTGCTGACGCTGACTCTGTGCGTCCCCACTCTGGCGTGGACGGAATACGGCGCGATCTACGATGAGACCGACGCGCTGGGCTCGGACGAATTGTCCGATCTGGGTCAGTACACCCTGCCCCAGCTGACGGAGGCGCTTCACCTTGACCTGCGGGTGGACATATTTACCAATGAGGATGTGAGCGAGGGTACCACCGCTGGAGATATCGCCACATATGTTTACAAAGATTCCGGCTACGGCTGGGGCGAGGAAAAGGACGGCATCTCGCTGACGCTGGTGATGGAGCCTCTGGCGGACGGTTCTTACACCCTGGCGGAGACCGACTGGTGCGTCTACGCGATGCTGAGCGAGACGCGGGGCGACGGGCAGGAACTCTCCGGCTTGGTGTATGACGCGGTGGAGCCGTATATGACGGCGCGGGCGTGGGACGGTACGGATATGACCGTGAGCGCCGAAGCGCTCTGTCAGGCAATAAATGCCATGGCGGCGACGGCGGCGGACTATCTCTCCGCAGACTTCCCAACGGAGGCGCAGCAGCCCGAGACCGTCCAGTCCGGCGAAGCGTCAAAGCTGGGCGATACCGGCATGAACTATGTGTTCGATCTGCGGGGAATGCTCTCCGACGGGGAGCGGGAACAGATGGAGGATCGGGCCGAGGATATCGCCCTCCGCCGCAGCTGCGGCATCTATACCCTTTTTGTGGAGGACTTTACAGCTTACGGCTATGGTGACGATCCCTATACCGCCCTGTATCAGATCTACCACGCCGAGGGCCTTGGTGTGGGCGAGGACCGAAACGGCGTCATCATCATGCTGAGCATGAAAGAGCGGGACTACGCCATGTTCGTCTACGGCGAATGGGCGGAGTATGCTTTTGACCGATACGGCGCGGAGCAGTTGGAGAATCGGTTTTTGTCCAACTTCAGCGACGGTGATTGGTATGGCGGCATATCCAATTACCTCACCGCCTGCGATGAATTTTTGGAGCTGGCTGAGGCCGGAAAACCTGTGCGGTCCAGCCTCCTGCCGGCCATCGGCATTGCGGTGGCAGTCTCCTGCCTGATCGCGTTTCTGGTGTGCATGATCCTGAAGGGACAGATGAAGTCCGTGCGCAAGGGCGTTGACGCCAACGTGTATACCACGGCGGGCGGTGGATTGAAGCTGACGGACAGCTATGACCACTACACCCATACCACCGAGACCCGCCGTAAGATCGAGAGCAACTCCGGCGGTGGCAGAAGCAGCGGAGGAACTGTAAGCCGCAGCGGCGGCGGCGGTCACGGCCGCAGCGGAAAATTCTGAGAAGGAGGCAGAATCATGAAGCGCTTGACTTTGCACCGGCTGGCGTCGGCACTTCTCTGCCTGACGCTGGCTCTGAGCCTGACTGCCTGCGGAGGGAAAAAGAAACCGGCCCCGGCAGCGGGAAACGGCGGCGTAAAGGAGACAATCTCCGACAGCAGGACCGATCAGACCGGTCAGGCCGATCCTGTGAAGCCTTCCGAACCGGAAGCGGAGGTAGACCAGGAGCTGGTGGAGGAATGTCTCGACAAGCTGGGCTTTGATTTGGAATACGGCGGCTATCCCGGCGCCGCGGCCTATCTCGGCTACCGGGAGAAGGGGGACACCTCCAAGCTGTCGGACTGGATGCTGGAAAACTGCCTTGACCTGACGGCGGAGATGCCGGTCATGCTGACCATCCCCTCGGAGCGGGTCCTCGGTCCGGGGTACGGCAAGCTGTTCTGCGTCATTCCGCGGGGAGAGAACACCAGCCTTGCCGTGAACCACATCACATGGCAGTCTCAGGGCAACGGCCTGCATCCGGTGGCGGACGAAGTCCTCTACCGGGAGGAATATGCCCAGCCTGTTCTGCTGTTCGTCGATCCGGAGGAGCCGGATATGGAGGTCAACCTTGTGGCCGATGACGGCACGGTGGTGAACTGGTATCCGCAGGAGGACCTGTACGGCGATCTCATCCTGCCTGCCAGCGAGGAGGGCCGATTGCTGCTGTTCGACTTCTCCATCTACACGAACACCATCGCCATCGACCATCCCGAAGGCTGGGAGCCGTCCGGTGACGATTGGTGGTGGCCCCCTACGGATCTGGGACTGGCCGATACCTCGTGGGATTGCGATGAGTGGACGCTGGAGCTGCATTATGGCGACTGTGACCCGGACTATGCGGGGCTGGCTAATCTGTACGAGTACTATAACGGCCAGAAGAATTTGCAGTTCTTCGGTGTATGGCGCATGGAGGATGACTGCCTGCGGCTGGATATGTCCGCCGGGGTGGGCAGCTCCCTCAGCGGCAGTTTCCCAGTGCTGATCTCCCCCTCCGGCGAGTATCTGTACTTCCAGCGCTCCCGCATCGGCGAGGGGATGCCCTTCCTGCGGAACGGCGAGGACTCCACTACCTTGAGCTTGCGCTACGGTTGATGAAACCCTTTATACGAAACAGACCCGGCAGCTGATTTTCAGCCGCCGGGTCCTTTTTATTGGCTATATGCGTGGAAATTTTCTGTGGGTATCAGAAAGCAACGTGCATGAACAGGGCCACGCAGCAGAGAATGATCGCCAGAGGGACGTACACATACCGGCCCACATTGTACCAGAGATCGCCGCGTTTTTTCGTACTGCCGGTGTTGATGGCGTCCAGCAGGGCGTCCTTCTTCATCACGTAGAACCAGGAGACCGCACCCAGTGTAGCGCCGATGGGGATGATATAAATGGACACCAGATCCATCCAGGGACCCCACTTGCTGATGGTCTCCATGCCGATGCCGAAGCCCAGGCACAGCGCGCCCAGCAGTACCAGGACGGTAACGCGGTTGAGCTTCGGGAACTTGTGCATCAGGGACTCCGCCACCACCTCAAACATATTCTGCAAAGAGCTGACGCCGGCGAAAATCATGGCCATATACAGGATGATGGCGAAGAGCTGACCCATGGGGATGTCCTGCAAGATGGTGGGCAGGGTCACGAACAGCAGGCTGGGACCGGCGCCTACGTCCAGACCGTAGGAGAAGCAGGCGGGAATAATGACCAGGGCGGCTACCACGGCGGCAATGGTGTCAAAGAGGGCCGTGTGCTGGGCCACGCCCACCACGTCCTCGTCCTTGGAGAGGTACGCACCGTAAACGATCATGCCGCTGCCGGTGACAGACAGGGAGAAAAACGCCTGCCCCATAGCCCAGATCCAGATCATGGGATTCGTCAGGGCCTCCCAGCGGGGGGTGAACATAAAGACATATCCCTCCGCGGCGCCGGGCAGAAGGGCCACCCGCACGGCCAGGATCAGGAAGATCACAAAGAAGACAGGCATCATGACCTTGTTGGTCTTTTCAATGCTGCGGGCACCCAGGAACAGCGTCAGCAGCGTGCCCACCACCACAACGATGTGATAGGGGATCACGGAGTAGGGGGTGGAGGAGAAGGCACCGAACCAGGCGGCGGTGTCCGTGGTCAGCAGTGTGCCCAGCAGGGAATCTACCAGAGCCTTGAGCACATAGGTGACGATGACGGCATAGCCGATGGCGATGCACAGGGAGCCAGCCAGAGGCAGCCAGCCCAGCAGACCGCCGACTTTACCGGCAGACTTGCTGCGGGTGTCCCAGGCATTTTCGTAAGCGCCCAGCGTACCGGTGGCGGCACGGCGGCCCATGGCAAACTCCGCCGGAAGGCCCACATAACTGAAAATAAAAACAAACAGCAGATAAATCAGTAAAAATGCGCCGCCGCCGTTGCTGCCCATTTTATTGGGAAAGCCCCAGACGTTGGCCATACCCACCGCCGAACCGACGGACGCAAGGATAAAGCCCCAGCGGCTCGCAAAGCTCTTGGTGTTTTTCTTGTGTTCCATGTTTTTCTCCCATCCAGCCGTAAAAAAACCGCACGGGATCGTGGCCCTTTCTATCGGCTTCTATCTGATCCCGGACTTCCGGGGGAAACAAACCCCTCACAGTGAGGGTACTTTACTATTTTAATGCTTTGCTGACAAAAAGTCAAGGGAGGAACAATAGTTGTCCGCAGTAAAAAATACGCCGCGAGGGAAAAATGACTTTTACTGAAAACAAAGCGCCCGCCTGCGTGGAAACGCAGGCGGGCGTCAATGTATGGTCAGCGCAGGAGCTTTTCCAGATCGGTCTTCATGGTAACGGTGAACCGGGGCAGATCGTGGAGCCCCTTGGCCAGATCGGCACACTTGGGCGTGGTCATCAGGGTCACAGGGAACAATTCGTCCACAAGGGCCTTGGCATCCGGGTCGGAGCAGCCGAAGGGATAGGCGAAGCAGGTGACGCCGCCCAGCTCCCCGGCGATCCGGTCATGGCTCAGTTGGATGTCATCCAGCACGCGGGTCTGGAAATCCGCGTCGGACTCATTGGGGCGGCGCTCCACGCCGTTGGCCCCGCCGGACTCAAAATTGCCGCCGTTGCCGCCTAAATTGTGGAGGCGGTAGCTGTGGGAGCCGATCTCCACCAGACCGGAGGCCGTCATTTCCCGCAGCTGGCCCCAGGTGCAGAAGTTGTCCGTAGGCAGATCCGGCATGAGGACAATGATGGAAATGCAGGCCTTCACGCCGTATTCCTGCAAAATGGGGTACACCAGATCGTAATTGCTGCGGTAGCCGTCATCAAAGGTGATGAGGATGGGCTTTTCCGGCAGGGCGTCCCCGGCGGCCAGCTCCCGGGGCAGCACCGGCGTATAGCCCATCGCCAGAACGGTCTCCAAGTCGGCGCGGAACTTGCCGGGGGTTACGGTCATGTCATTGCAGTCCTGCCCGTCCGGGACCATGTGGTGATACATGAGGACCGGCAGCGGGTCTCGCACCGGCTGCGGTAATCGGTAAACGAATACGCTCAGGGCCGCGGACACCGCCAGCATTACCAGCGGCACGGCGGCGCGGAAAAATTTCTGCTTCATGCTTTCCATATACTTCCTTTTCATTGGATGCAGCCATTGCGGCCGTCCAATCAGTCAATGAATCCGCCGGTTATGTTCTTTTATTTTTGCCAGACTTTTCTGAAAAGATCCCCCTCAGGGGGCAAACGTCCCCTTCCAGCCGTCCGCCGTCTGGTACAGCAGGCCGGAGCGGGTATCCAGAAAGGCCCCGCCGCCGGGCATGGGTCCATATTCGCCATGATAAGCTCTGGCGCTGCTGTTCACCGTCTGCTGCTCCTTGGAGCGGTAGTTCCCCGGCACGAAAATGCGCTCGTTGGTGAAGGTGAAATGCTGGCCTGCCAGCAGTTCCGGGTCATACAGACCGGCCGCCGGTTCCGCGCTTTCCACCGTGACCCGGTTCTGCACGAAGGAATTTTCGTACTTGCTGCCCGGCGTCACCTGATGAATGGTCACATCGCCCACGGCGTCCAGCCAGCTCTGGGCCAGTTCCTCCCGGTTCCGGCCATCCGCCGGAACGATCAATCTGTCCACCAGCGCGTTGAATTCCGCCTCATCGTACCACTTCCGCAGATAGGTAAACACGGTGTTGCCGTCATATGGGGCAGAGGAGGTGGAGGCCGCCATCAACCATGCGGTTTCCCCCGGTTCCTCGCAGCGCACGATAGAGAAATTCTCCCACGCGGTAATGGTGCAGCGTCCGTCCGGGCTTTGCAGGGTGATGCTGCTGCCGGAGGGATCGCTGTCCGAGGCCGTGGCCCAGTAAAAGCTGCCGGAAAAGCCCTGCGCCCGGACAGCACCGCTGCCGTCGGAAACGCCAACGGTATAGTCGCCGCCCCGGACGCCGTCGGCAGGTTCCAGACGCATCTGCACCGCTCCGCCGCCGGTCAGTGCGTCCATCACAGCCTGCGCCCGGTAGGCCGCCTGAGACGAGCGGGCGGAATGCTCCAGAAAGTAGTCGTAGGCCTCCCGCTGAGCGCCGTCAAAGGAGTGAGAACACCACGCCATGGTCTGCACCGCATCCAGATAAAGGCTCTGCTGCTCCGCTGTGCCCTCCTGCAAAATGACATCCAGCTTCTGGCATACGGTTTGCCGGTCCGTTTCGCTCATGGTGCTGAGCTGGGTCAGGAATTGGCCGCCCATGCCGTCGTAAAGCTGGTGCAGCAATTCCTCCGGCGTGGTATCCGCCACGGAGGACAACCCCAGTTCCACCGCCCAGCGCTGCATCTCCGCGTCAAATACCTTCGAGCCGGGACCGCCGTCATTGAGCATCCATTCCTCCAGGAAGGTGTACTGTCCATCCGTTTCTGTGAAGAAAAGATAATGGCAGTAGGGGTAGTCCGGCATGAGCCAGCCGTCCTCGTCCACATAGGCCCCGCCGGCCAGCGTGACGTTGGCGGGCTTTTGGGCATGATACTCATAATTCAGGTTATAGGCGATAAGCGTTCCATTGGGATAAGCCCTGTACCAGTCCTCCGACACATATTCCACCCGCCAGTTATCAAGGTCGGCGCCGGAATCGTATCCGCCGTTTTTGTAGTCCTGATAGGCTTTCTGCACGGTGGCCTTGGCGGCGGCCAGCACCGGCTCCGGCACATCGGGCGTTCCGACTACATGATCCGCTGTCTGGCTGTCCTTATCAGGCTTGTAGACCAGCAGTTCCCCGTCCCGGTAGTAGAGATAGCGGGTGAAATCGGCGTCGGGCTGGGGATGCTCCGCCGTGGCCCACTCCGGCATGGTTACAAAGCCGGAAACTGCCAGACGGCGGTAGTTGAGATCCCAGCTGGCGTGATCCCAGTAGTTCATTTCCGGCCAGACATCCTGCAAAAGAGCCTTGACGTCAGCTTCGTAATACCGGCCGTCCCGCAGGAAGAAGATCTGCCCGGAAACGCCGGAGGCAGTACACAGTTCCAACGCGCCGTCCCCATTCAGGTCGATGAGCTGGGCGTCCCCCTTGGCGCGGGCCAGCAGGTAGGGAGTTCCGCTGTTGTCCAGATAGTAGTAATCCGTGACGGTGCCGATGTAGCCGCCCCGTCCCGGCCCGCCGGTGAGATAGTCCAAATAGGACACCGTAAAGCCGCTGTGACCCAGCAGATCGTGGAAGAAGAACAGCCGTACCGTATCATCAAGGTCCTGAATATCCAAAGCCGGTGCGGTGAAAAATACGTCGGCCTCCCATTGGGTAATGCCCTGCTGACTGCTGACCGCTTCCGCCCGCATGATTGCCGCGTAGATTGCCCCGTCTGTGGAGCGGTAAACCCGGAGGGAATATCCTTCGCCGCCGCTGCCGTCAACCGAGAAGCCGCCGCCCCGCTCCGCACAGTCATCGGAATGGCGGGTCAGGGGCATCTTCTGCGGTTCGTAGGGCGTCAGGTCATCCAGTGGGATCGTCATCCACGGATCTTCCTCCGGGTAGGCAAAGGCAGAGGGGGTAACGCTGTCCACCAGCAGGTGGGACACGAACCAATACTGCCCATCCCCCCGGTCCAGCAGAGTGACGCACTCGTTGGTTTCGCCGCCGTAGTAAAAATCCTTCCAGTAAAGCCGGATATAGCTGCCCTTCCGCTCACCGCCGGTAAAGGTGACAGAGCGGTAGTTGGTGTCGCCCTTGGTCAGATAGTAGGCGTCATAGTCCGGCAGGTAGTCAAACGCGTCCAGATCCACCTTGTTGGTCTGCGCCAGCGTCAGGCCGGTGTTTTCCAGCAGAAAGGCGTCCATAGCTGCCGTGGTCAGCTTATAAGTAGGGCAGATCTGGCTGCCGTCCTCCGCTAACACGCCCAGCTGCTCCAGCTCCGCCTGACTGGGCGCCTCCCAGGTACCAACGCCGTTGTAGAACAGGTCGAACAGGTTGATGTCCTGAGGGCCGGCATACAGGCAGGTGAGGAACTGGTTGTGGAGCGTGGGCTGCACGCCGCCAAATTCGTTGGTGGTCTGACTGTTGAAAAACTGCGTGTTGAAAAAGGACAGCTCCTCGCCGGTCAGGAGGCGGGAGGACAGCAGAGCGTCCGGCCGATCGCAAAGCTGGTTGGAGCGGAGCTGGAAGCCGCCGCCCGGCTGGGGGACCACCGTGACCTTGGCCCAGACCTCCTCCCCGGAACCGGCGGTATCCACGAGCTGCGCGCCGCACTGCTCCGGCTGATAGTAGAGGGTCACGGTATCGCCGCTCCGCTCCCCGGCATAGAAACAGACATCATAGAGGGCGTTGGTGTCTCCGTGGAAGTGGTAATAGGCGTCGTAATTTGCAAGATAGGCAAAGCTGCCCATATTCAGCGCGTCGGTTTCTGCCAGGGGCAGATCGACCCAGCGCACCAGAACGTGATCCGCCTGCTCTGCGGTGAGCTTGATGAGATCCACCTCCGGGTCATAGCCGTCATAGCGGGTGTCCACCAGCTCTTGCCGTTCCGCGGCGGAAATCGGCTGTTCCGGTGAAACGCCGTTGTAAAACAGGTGATACATATCGATCTTCATGGGATCGTCATAGACGGAGGTCAAAAACTGGACGGGACGGAGGGTGCAGTCATTCCCGGCAGAGTCCTGCCAGCGGTCAGCGGTGTTGAACGCCAGCGCGTACTCGGACAGCTCCTCGCCGGTCAGAGACCGCACGGAGGGCTTTGCCCCGGTGAAGGTGAGGGCGCATACCAGCGCGGCGGCGGTCACCACCGCCAGCAGAGCGACGCCCATGGTGCGGCGGTTTTCCGCGATGCGGGTGACACGATCCTTCAATTCCCGCTTTCCCGCCGTCATGGTGGTGGCGGAGAGCATGGGGCTTTCCGGCTTCCGGGCTACAGGGATCAGCCGCAGCAGCGTCCGTCCATAGGGGATGCGTTCATCCTCTCCCAGCCGCTTCAAGGCCCCTTCGTCGCAGGCCAGCTCGCAGTCCCGGCGGGAGACGATGGCGGCAGCCCACACCAGCGGATCAAACCAGTACACCGCCAGGCACACGCACCGCAGAAGGCTCCAGATGGGGTCGCCGTGGCGGGCGTGGGTGGTCTCATGGGCCAAAACGTGCCGCAGGGTCTCCGGAGACTCCACCGAGGCGGGGGTCAGGTAGACGGCGGGGTGAAACAGGCCGAATAGACAGGGGGATGGCAGCTCCGCCGTCAGATACACCGGATAGGGGCAGTTTTCCACCGGGTAAGGTTTCCGGCTCCGGCGGAGACGGAGCATGAAGCGGAGGTTCGCAAGTAGGAACCACGCCGCCATGACATACATCCCGGCGTACCAGACGGCTTTCAGAACGGGGGTCAGAGGGATCTGACTTTTATACTCGATGGAATGGGTGACATTTTTCCCGTCGGTAAACGTCACGGTGCTGTCCTCTGTGGCGGTGTCCACCCGGAAGGACTGATAGGGGGCGGGGGTTTGGAAGACGCCCGGCGGGGCGGAGACAATGGTCTCCCGGTAGGGGGTCACATACAGGGCCGGGGCGGTGATCCGGGCCGTTACCGGCTCCGCCGCCGTCAGGACGTTGTGCTCCATGGCGGGCAGGCTGACCGGCACCAGCAGCCGCAGCGCCACCAGCCCCCACAGGGCGTACTGCACCTGGCGGGAGATGGTTTTTCGGAACAGCAGCCGCAAAAGCAGCAGGGCAAGGATCAGAACGGAAGAAGTCAACAGGATCTCTTTCATGGTTTTCCACCCGCTTTCTCCAAAATGGCGGACAGCTCCGCGATGTCATTTTCTGTCAGGGCGTTTTTTTCCACCATGGCGCTCATCAGCAGGCCCAGCCCGCCGATTTTGTCCAAAAAGGTCTCGGTTTCCGCCTCGATGGCGTCCTCCCGGCCCACGGCGGGGAAATACAGCTTGGCCCGACGGCCTTCCTCGTGGCGGACGGCCTCCTTGCCCTCCAGACGGGAGAGCATGGTGATGACCGTGTTTTTCGACCAGCCGGTGTCCTCCCGCAAGGCGGCGGTCAGTTCCGTGATGGTCATGGGAGCGGTCTGCCACAGGCGGTTCATCAGTTTCCATTCGCTGTTGGAGAGATCAATTTTCATAGCGCACCTCGCTTGGTATACAGTTGTCTACCTTTGTTGTGACCAGCGTAGCAGAAAGGTAGACAAATGTCAACCTCGATTTGGTTACAAATTGGATACGGAAAAATCGGCGGTTCCGCCGTTGACCGCGGCCGCTTTTTGACGTAAAATAGAGGTCAGTTTAGAAAAACAGAGAGAACGGAGAACAGTATGACTGATTTTGAACAACGGTATGTGGCTGCCCGGAAAGCGGTGATCGCCCGGGATCTGGCCCGGCTGAACCCCATGCAGCGTCAAGGGGCCATGACCACCGAGGGACCCCTCCTGCTGCTGGCGGGGGCGGGCAGCGGCAAGACCACGGTGCTGATCCAGCGGGTCTACAACCTGCTGACCTATGGTCGGGGCAGCGACAGCGACGAGGTCCCCGACTGGGCCACGGAGGAGGACCTCGCGTTTTTGGAGCAGTTTCCGGATCGGCCAGACGGTGACGAGGTTCGCCGGGTCCACCGGCTCTGTGCCGTGGACGCCCCCCGGCCATGGGAGATCATCGCCATCACCTTCACCAATAAGGCGGCGGGAGAATTGAAGGAGCGGCTGGCGGCCCGTCTTGGCCCCGCCGCCAACGATGTGTGGGCCTCCACGTTCCACTCCGCCTGCGTCCGCATCCTGCGGCGGGACATTGACCGCATTGGCTTTGACAAGGACTTCACCATTTACGATACCGATGACGCCAAGCGGGTCATCAAGGATATTCTGAAGGAGCAGAATCTGGACGAAAAGACCTTCCCCATCCGCAGCGTCCTCTCCGCCATCAGCGCCTCCAAGGACCGCTACGAGGGGCCGGAGGTATTCCGCAAGAAGGCGGAAGCCGCAAACGATTGGAAAAATACCCGGATCGCCAAGATCTACGCCGCCTATCAGCAAAAGCTCAGCACCGCCAATGCCCTGGACTTTGATGACATCATCTACCACACCGTGACCCTGCTGCAAAAGGAACCGGAGGTGCTGGACTACTACCAGAAAAAGTTCCGGTATGTGCTGGTGGACGAGTATCAGGACACCAACCACCTGCAATATCTCCTCACCGGCCTGTTGGCCGGGGGACACCGGAACCTCTGCGTGGTGGGTGACGATGACCAGTCCATCTACCGTTTCCGGGGGGCCAACATTGAGAATATCCTGAATTTTGAAAAGCAGTACAAGGACGCCCGGGTCATTCGGCTGGAGCAGAATTACCGCTCCACCCAGCACATTCTGGATGCCGCCAACGCCGTCATTAAAAATAACGAGGGCCGCAAGGGCAAGACCCTCTGGACGGACAACGGCAGCGGCGACGTGGTGACGGTAAAGACCAATTTTAACGAGGGGGACGAGGCAAACTTCGTGGCCGGGGACATCCTCATGGGGGTCAACCGGGGACGGAACTTCCGGGATACCGCCATTCTCTACCGGATGAACGCCCAGTCCAACGCACTGGAATACGCCCTGAAGCGCAACGCCATCCCCTATAAAGTTGTGGGCGGCATGAAGTTCTTTGACCGGGCGGAGATCAAGGATATGCTGGCCTACCTGTGCGCGCACCCCGCTGTCGTTCGCCGCGAACGAATTCTGCAAATGCGAAA
>ENA-UOJL01002615-UOJL01002615.1-human-gut-metagenome-genome-assembly--contig:-P47-NODE-2615-length-14251-cov-5.799944_pt1 | contig 14251 bp, 8 predicted proteins | sample MGYA00242347_ERZ723894 | MGnify/ENA metagenome assembly ERZ723894
CCTATGAGGAGCGCCCGCTCTCACCGGAGGACCGGGCGAAGCTCGTCGGATACATGGGCGCTGTCGGCAACCCCTTCGGCGTGGAGGTGAGGCTGCACATCGCGGACCGCAGCGTGGCCGCGGGCGGGGAGAAGCTCGGCACCTACGGCATCATCAAGGGCGCGGGCACCTTCCTCGGCGTCTCCGTCCCGGATACGGAGCCGGCTCCCCTCGCCGCCGGATATCAGTTCGAGTGCCTCGTCCTCTGCGCCGCGGCCATGGGCCTCGGCACGGTCTGGCTGGCGGCGACCTTCGACAGGCCGCGCTTCGCCTCCGCCATGGGCATCCGGGCCGACGAGCTCTTCCCCGCCGTCTCGCCCGTGGGCTATCCGGCCGCGAGGCCCCGGGCGGCCGAAGCTCTCATGCGCTCGGCCATGAAGTCCGCCGCGCGCCGGGACTGGCCGGAGCTCTTCTTCGCCGGGGACCTCCGGGCCCCGCTCACCCGCAGCGCCGCCGGGGACTACGCCCTGCCGCTGGAGATGCTGCGCCTGGCCCCGTCCGCCAAGAACGGGCAGCCCTGGCGCGTGAGGCTGGCCGGGGGCGCCTTCCACTTCTACACCGCGTACAAGCCCGGCGCGGCGAAGGGCGAGGCCGTCATCAAGCACGTGGACCTCGGCATAGGCCTCTCGCACTTCCACCAGACCGCCCTGGAGCTGGGCCTCCCCGGCCGCTTCGCCGTGCTGCCGCAGGACGGCATCGCGCTCCCGGAGGAGCTGCACTATGCGGTCTCCTCGCTGCCCGCGTGACGCCCTGCCATGCGCTGCGCGAATGGCAGGGCATAAGGCAGAGGTATTGGACAGAGCGCCCCGGCTGAGCCTATAATATGGGCATCACAGTGAAAGAGGGGCTAAATATGGACAGAGAAGAGCGGACCGAGCGCGTGGTGCAGCAGCTTTTCCACATCCCGGCCGCGGGGAACGAGGGCACTGACCCGGAGTTCATGCGCATACTCCAGGGCTACATCTTCGGCGACGTGTGCCGGGCGGGCAGCCTGGACCTGAGGCTGCGCGAGCTGGTGACGATCACCGCGCTGACGGCGCTGGGCGCCCTGCCGCAGCTCAATGCGCACGTGGAGGCCGGGCTGAACGCGGGCTGCACGCCCGTGGAGATACGCGAGACGGTGTATCAGTGCGCGCCCTTCATCGGTTTTCCGCTGACGCTCAACGCCATATCCGCCATGAACGAGGCCTTCACCGCGCGCGGCATCGACCTGCCCCTGCCGGAGCAGGGCACTCTCGCCTCCTCCGGCGAGCGCTATGAGCGCGGCCTGGAGCTGCAAGCCCCCATATACGGCACGGAGATAAAGGACCGCTACGGCTATCTGCCCGGCTGCTTTGCCGAGGCCGTACCGCGCTTTCTGACGGAGCTGTGCTTCGGGGACTTCTCCACCCGCACCGGCCTGGACGGCAAGACGCGCGAGCTGCTCACCGTGGTGCTCCTAGCCGCGATGGGCGGGGCCGAGGTGCAGGTCCGGAGCCACGTCTGCGGCGCGCTCAAGGTCGGGAACACCCCGGAGGAGGTCGTCTGCGCCCTGGTCCACGCGAGCGGATACATGGGCATACCCCGCCTCTTCAACGCCCTGAACGCCTGCCGGGAACTGCTCGCGCAGGAATGAGCATGCAATACTTTGAGCCGGAGCGGCGCAGCACATGCTGCGCCGCTCCGGCTCTCTGCGCTCTCCGGGCCCGGCGCGGGCGGCCTTCGGAATCGCCTGCGAGCGGAATAATACTTGATTGAAAGGGGTGCAGATGTTTATATTAAGTAATAATTGTTCGTTTTTCCAACACTCCGTCGGCATTGGGAGGATGAGATATGAGCAGCGACCTCTTCAGGAAAAAAAGCATTGAGAGAGTCTCCTCGCCGGAGCAGCTCAACGACTATGTCAAGGTCTCGTCGCCCGGGGTCTGGGCGGTGCTGGCGGCGGTGCTGATCCTGCTCGCCGGAGCCTTTGTCTGGGGCATACTGGGAAGGCTGGAGACCACCGTCCCCGCTGTGGTCATAAGCCGGGACGGCGCGGCCGTCTGCTGCTATGACACGGCCTACGGCGCCGAGGTCGGGGCCGGAATGCCGGTCCGCGTCGTCGGGGAGGAGCTGAGCCTCGTGAGCGTGTCCTCCGAGGCGGTGCAGCTCGGCGCCGACGCCCCGGAGGCGGGCTTTGACGCCGGACAGTATGTCTACGTCTCGGAGCTGAGCGGCCCCGTGGGCGACGGGGTGTACGAGGCCGAGATCGTCGTGGACAGCATAGCCCCGCTGTCCTTCCTGTGGAACTGAGGCGGCGCATGGGACAGACTGCAAGAAAAGTTAAGCGGCCCGTGCAGGCGGGCTGCGTCAGGGTCCCCGTCATCATGCAGATGGAGGCGCTGGAGTGCGGCGCCGCCTGCCTCGCCATGGTGCTGGCATATTACGGCAAGTGGGTGCCCCTGGAGCAGGTGCGCGCTGACTGCGGCGTCTCCCGGGACGGTTCGAACGCCCGGAACATGGTCAGGGCCGCCCGGAGCTACGGCCTTATCGCCAAGGGCTGCCGCTTCGAGCCCGACACACTGCGCCGCCAGGGCAGCTTCCCCTGCATAATACACTGGAACTTCAACCACTTCGTGGTGCTCGACGGCTTCAAGGGCGACAAGGCCCTGCTCAACGACCCGGCGAAGGGCAGCTATGCCGTGTCGATGGAGACCTTCGACCAGTCCTTCACCGGCATATGCCTGCTGTTCGAGCCGGGCGCGGACTTCCAGCCGGGCGGCAAGCCGAAGTCGGTGTTCGCCTTTGCCAGAAAGCGCCTGGACGGCGCGGGCGCGGCCGTGGCGTTCATGCTGCTGACCACCTTCATCACCTCGCTCATCGGGATAATATACAGCGTGTTCTCGCACATCTTCCTCGACCGGCTGCTGACCGGGGAGAACGTCGGCTGGCTGGGCGGCTTCACCCTCGCGCTGGTGCTCTTCGGCGCGGTGAGGCTGGCGGTCGAGTGGATAAGGGCCGTATACTCCCTGAGGATAAACGGCAAGCTGGCCATAGTGGGCAGCACCTCCTTCATGTGGAAGGTGCTGCCCACTATGGCCTTTTTCTCCCAGCGCATGGCGGGCGACATCCAGCAGAGGCAGAACGCCAACGCCGCCATTGCCGGCAGCATGGTCAAGGTCCTCGCCCCACTCGCCATAGACGCGGCGCTGATGCTGTTCTATCTCATCGTGATGTTCCGTTACAGCGTACTGCTCACGCTCATGGGCGTGGCGTCCATCGTCATCAATCTCAGCCTCTCGCGGCTGATAGCCAAAAAGCGCGTCAACATCACCAGGGTGCAGCAGCGCGACGAGGGCAAGCTCGCGGGCGCCACCGTGGCGGGCATAGAGATGATAGAGACCATCAAGTCCAGCGGCGCGGAAAACGGCTTTTTCGAGCGGTGGGCCGGCTATCAGGCCAGCGTGAACACGCAGAAGGTGCGCTATGAAAAGCTCAGCCAGTACCTCGGCGCGCTGCCCTCGCTGGTCTCGTCCGTCACCAACAGCGCGGTCATGATGGCCGGCGTCTGGCTGACCATCAACGGGGAGTTCACGGCGGGCATGATCCTGGCCTTTCAGGGCTTCCTGACCGAGTTCGGCGAGCCCGCGATGACGCTGGTCTCGGCGGGCCAGACCATACAGGAGATGCGCACGGACATGGAGCGCGTCGAGGACGTCATGCAGTATCCCGAGGACGCGGTGTACGGGCCCGAGACGCAGCTGCGCGACGACGTGGAGTACGACAAGCTCTCCGGCAGCGTGGTGATGCGCGGCGTGACCTTCGGCTACTCCAGGCTCGCGGAGCCGCTCATCGAGGACTTCGACCTGACGCTCAAACCGGGCAGCCGCGTGGCCCTTGTCGGCGCCTCCGGCTGCGGCAAGAGCACGATAGCCAAGCTCATCGCGGGCCTCTACCAGCCCTGGAGCGGCGAGATACTCTTCGACGGCAAGCCGATAAACGAGATAGACCGCAGCGTCTTTACAGGTTCCCTGGCCGTTGTGGATCAAGATATCATTCTCTTTGAGGACACCATCGCCAACAACATAAAGATGTGGGACAGCTCCATAGAGGACTTCGAGATGATCCTGGCCGCGCGGGACGCGAGCCTGCACGAAGACATCATGCAGCGCGAGGGCGGCTACAACTGCAGGCTCGCGGAGGGCGGCAAGGACCTCTCCGGCGGCCAGAGGCAGCGCCTGGAGATAGCGCGCGTGCTGGCGCAGGACCCGACCATCATCATCCTGGACGAGGCCACCAGCGCGCTCGACGCAAGGACGGAGTACGAGGTCGTGCGCTCCATCAACGAGAGGGGCATCACCTGCATCGTCGTGGCGCACAGGCTCTCCACCATCCGGGACTGCGACGAGATAATCGTCCTCGACCACGGTAAGGTCACGGAGCGCGGCACGCACGAGGAGCTCTACGCGCTGGGCGGGGCCTACACCAGGCTTATTTCCAACGAATAGGGGTGATGAGATGGGCTGGTTTGACGAGCAGATAAGGCAGCGCAAGCTCAGCGACGACGAGGTCTTTGCCGACAGCTTTGCCGACATCGCCGGCGCGGTCGCGGGCCGCAGGTTTTCCGACGCGCTCCGCGGCGACCGCCGCGCGGCGAGCGACGCCATAGGCGACGTCCTGAGGTTTTACCACATAAAGCTCCGCGAGGCGCCCGGGAACATCACGGACATAAACGAACAGCTCGAATATCTCATGCGCCCCTACGGCGTCATGCGCCGCACGGTGCGCCTGGAAAAGGGCTGGTACAAGGACGCCATAGGCGCCATGCTCGGCGTGAGGCGGGACGACGGCGCGATAGTCGCGCTCATCCCCACCGGGCTTTCGGGCTACCGCTTCTTCGACCGGCGGAGCGGCAGATATGAAAAGGTCGGCCCCAAAAACGAGGCGCTGTTTGAAGAGGACGCCATCTGCTTTTACAAGCCCTTCCCCCTCGGGAAGATGGGCATCCCCGGCCTGCTGCGCTATATGGCCGAGTGCCTGCAGACGGCGGACCTGGTGCTGATAGGCCTCGCCACGCTGGCGGTGACGCTGCTGGGTCTGCTGGGGCCGAAGCTCAACAACCTGGTGTTCTCCGACATCGTGGCCTCCGGCAGCGAGCGGCTGGTCGTGGCGATGCTGGCCTTTCTCATCTGCGTGGCCATAAGCACGGCGCTGATGAACTCCGTCAAGGCGCTGCTCATGTCCAGGATAAGCACCAAGCTCGAGATCTCGGTGCAGGCCGCGGCCATCATGCGCGTGCTCTCGCTGCCCGCGAGCTTCTTCAAGGAATACAGCTCCGGCGAGCTCTACCAGAGGACGCAGTACATAAACGACATATGCAGCCTGCTGGTCTCGGCGGTGCTCTCCACGGGGCTGACCTCGGTGTTCTCCCTGGCGTATATCTCGCAGATATTCATCTACGCCCCGGCGCTGGTGGTCCCGGCGCTGCTGGTCATACTCGCCACGCTGCTGCTCTCGCTCGTGACCACGCTGGTGCAGGCCCGGGTCACCCGGCGGCAGCTGGAGGCCGCGGTCAAGGAGAGCGGCGTGAGCTACGCGCTCATCTCCGGCGTGCAGAAGATCAAGCTCGCCGGCGCCGAAAAGCGCGCCTTCGCCCACTGGGGCAGGCTCTACGCAAAGTCGGCGGAGCTGAGCTACAACCCGCCGCTGTTTTTGAAGGTGAACTCCGTCATAAGCACGGCCATCAGCCTCGCGGGCACGATAGCCATGTACTACCTCGCGGTGAAAAACAGCGTCAGCATCGCGGACTACTACTCCTTCAACACGGCCTACGGCATGGTGACGGGCGCGTTCATGTCGCTCTCGGGCATCGCGCTCACCGCGGCGCAGATAAAGCCGGTGCTGGACATGATAAAGCCCATACTCGAGGCCGTGCCGGAGATAGCCGAGGGCAAACAGGTCATAACGCGCGTGTCCGGCGCGGTGGAGCTCAACAACGTGTCCTTCCGATACGGCGAGAACCTGCCCTGGGTGCTCGACGACCTGAGCCTCAAGATAAGGCCGGGGCAGTACGTGGCCATCGTCGGCCGGACCGGCTGCGGCAAGTCCACGCTCATGCGGCTGCTGCTCGGCTTTGAGCGGCCGCAGAAGGGCGCGGTGTATTACGACGGGCGCGACCTCGAGACCATAGACCTCAAGTCGCTCCGGCGCAAAATAGGCGTGGTCATGCAAAACGGCAAGCTGTTCCAGGGCGACATCTACTCCAACATCGTCATCTCCGCGCCCTGGCTGAGCGTCGCCGACGCCTGGGAGGCCGCGGAGCTCGCGGGCATCGCGGACGACATCCGGCGCATGCCGATGGGCATGCACACGCTCATCTCCGAGGGCTCCGGCGGCATCTCCGGCGGGCAGAGGCAGCGGCTGATGATAGCGCGGGCCATAGCGCCCAAGCCTCGGATACTGATGCTCGACGAGGCCACCAGCGCGCTGGACAACCTGACGCAGAAGACGGTCTCGGACTCGCTCGACAGCCTCAAGTGCACGAGGATAGTCATAGCCCACCGGCTCTCCACGATACGTCAGTGCGACCGCATCATCGTGCTCGACCAGGGCCGTATAGTCGAGGACGGGACGTATGACGAGCTGCTCGCGGCGGGCGGGGCCTTTGCGGAGCTGGTGGCGAGGCAGAGGCTGGACGAGCCCGCGCAGTGAGCCCCTATACCGCGCATGGCCGGAGGTGGTGACGAAATGGCCATACTGGAAAGACGACAACTGAATCCGCCGCCCGACGGCAGAGAGGTGCTGTTCCTGCTCAGCTGGGCTCAGCGGGCGGGCGAGGCGCTGCACGGCGAGCTCGGCGAGGGCGGACTGCTCACGCCGGGGGCCGCGCGGCGCTGCCTCGTCGGGCTGCTGGGCCGGCTCATGGAGCTGTGCTCCGACGTGTTCGAGGCGGCGAAGAACGCATACATGGCCGAGGCCGAGCCGCTCCTCGCCCTGGACCCCAAGCTGGCGACGCTCGAGCAGCGCGCGGCCGCGTCCGGGCGGCTGCTTTCGGAGCTGGAGGCCACCGGGGGCGAGTGCGTGTTCGCCCGCGCCCCGCTGCTGCGCGGGCTGCTCGAGCGCGAGACGGAGCGCTTTGTCCGGGCGGGCCGCGAGCTCTTTGCAAGGCTCGGCCGGGACCGCGGCGACATCAGCCGCAGCCTCCTCGGCACCGAGGACTTCGGCCTCGTCACGAGGATAAGCACCGGCGCCGGGGACTTGCACCTCCACGGCAGGTCCACCAGCGTGATAGAGACGCAGCGTGGCCGCTTCGTCTATAAGCCGCGCGACTGCGGCATAGACCGGGAGCTCCGCGAGCTGGTCGGGCGCGTCATGCCGGACTGCCTGGGCATCCCGAAGTGCCTCGTGCGCGAGGGCTACGGCTGGTGCGAATACATAGAGCCCGGCGAGGTCTCCTCCGCCGCCGAGGTCGGGCGCTCTTACCGGCGCTTCGGCAGCGCCTGCGCGCTGATGCAGGCCCTGGGCGGCAGCGACCTGCACTCCTCGAACTGGATATGCAGCGGCGGCCTCCCGGTGCTCGTGGACGTGGAAACGGCGCTCTCCCCCGTGCCTAGGGTGTTCAGCGACAAGCGCATGTTCCCGGAGCTGATGGCGGAGAGCGAGAGCTTCCTCCACGACGCCAACCGCTCGCTCATACCGAGCAGCCTGCTGCCCTCGAGGCTCGCGGGCCGGGATCTGAGCGTGCTGCTGGACGACTCGGACTCGTCGGGCTGCGAACCCGTGCTCGGCGGGAAAAGGCGCTCGGTCCTGGGCTTCGAGGCCGAGTTCCTCTCCGGCTTTTCTGAGGGCTACGACAGGTGCCTGGCGCGGCGCGATGAGCTGCTGCGCAGTCTGGAGGGCTTCTCCGGCGTCACGGTCAGGAGGCTGCTGAGGGATACGAGCAGCTACGCAAAGCTGCTGTCCCGGCTGCACAGCCCCCGGGCGCTGAGCTCGGAGGAGAGCCGCAGCGGCGCCGTGCGCCGTCTGGGCGACTTCTTCCGCGAGCACGGCGCGGAGCACATGCTGCCCATAGCCGGCTGGGAGGCGGAGTGCCTGCTGGAGGGGGACATCCCCTACTTCTGCTGCAAGGGCGGCTCACACGCGCTCCTGGGCGGTGACCGCGTGCTCGTGGAGGACTTCTTCAGCCTCAGCCCGGTGGAGAACGCCCGGGAGCGCATCGGCAGGCTGTCCGAGACGGAAAAGCGCTTTGAGCTGGGCCTGCTGAGCCAGAGCCTGAGCCGGGCGCTGATACCGGTCGAGCCCGGTCAGGAGGTGCGCACGGAGCTCGCGGACTTCGCGCCGCTGGGGCGCGAGGCCGCCCTGGCCGAGGCCGCGGAGCTCTTCGACCGGATAGACGGCCTGCTGCTGACCGGCCCGTCCGGGAAGCCCTCCTGGCTGACGGTCTCGGAGCGGAACATGAGCCTCGTCGCCGCGAGGCCGATCTTCATGCAGGGCACCTCCGGCATGGGCGCCTTCTTTGCGGCGCTGTGCCCGGCGTATGAGCGCACCGGCGCCGAGGCGGCGCTCGTGCACATGCGCAGGGCCGCGGAGCGCCTGCTCCTGGCGCAGACGCTGGAATACCGGGGCCTGCTGCTCTGGGACACCCTGGGCAAAAAGCGGCCGATAAGCGGCGCGGGGCACGGCATGGCCGGCATAGCCGCGGCGCTCTCCTGGGCCGGGAAGCTGCTGGGCGACGCGCGCTGCATGGAGGCCGCCGCGGCCGCGCTGGAGTTCGAGCACGGGATATACTCCGAGCGGCTCGGGACCTGGCCGGACCTGAGGACCTCGCCCGTGGCGTCGTCCGCCATGCACGGGCTCTGCTCGGGCTCGCCGGGCATCGGGCTCGCGCTGCTGCGCTGCAGGGAGAGCGGCCTCGGCTCGCCCGGGCTCGAGGAGGACCTGGCCCGCGCCCGGCACAGCTGTCTGACCACCGGGCCGCTCAGACGCGACCACCTCTGCTGCGGCAACAGCTCGGCGGTCGAGTTCCTGCTGACCTTGCCCGGGTGCCGGGATCAGGCCGGCAGGCTGCTGGCCTTCATGAAGGCGAGGAATGACGGGAGCGGGGGCTACCGCTATATGCCGGAGAACTTCAGGAAAGTCCTCTGCCCCGACCTCTTCTTCGGCGCCGCCGGCATAGGCTTCGAGCTGCTCAGATACGCCCGGCCCGACCTCCTCACGCCGGTGCTCTTCTGACCTCCGGCCGCAGGGGCACACAACGAGACCGCTGTCATCCGCGCCGTCAGGCAGGAGATAATGGTATACAGACAGACAAGAAGGAGCGATACTCATGACCATCGAAGCACTGTACAAAAAGATCATAGCGAGCGACGAGCTCAAGGCCGCCTTCGCCGAAGCCGTCAAGGCGCAGAAGCTGGACGAATTCCTCAAGGCCCAGGGCTGCGAGGCCACCGAGGCCGAGGTCGTCGACTTCCTCAAGTCCCTGCGGAAGGGCGAGGGCGAGCTCGCCGACGACGAGCTCAGCGCCGTCGCCGGCGGCTGCAACTCAACAGAGGCGATATATTCTATGACCGTCGCATTCTGCATAGGATTTGCCATCATGAGCGCGGTCGATCCGGTATCAGAGAACAAGGACGATTGGGGCGACAAGCTGCTCTGCGACATATGAGCCCCGGGCAGAACAGCAGCAGACATGATCTGCGCATAGCCGCAAACACAGGAGATCATCGCAAATGCGCTATATAATCAGCAACAATGTGGCCCTGCGCTCGTGGAAGCTGGTGCCCTGCGCCTTCTATGTGCGCGGGCACCAGTACGCGCAGCGGCTCAGCCGCGAGCAGTTCGAGCTGCTCAAGAGGTGCGACGGCGTCCAGGAGCTGGAGCAGACCGAGCTTCTCCGGCTGCTCGAGCGCGCCGGAGTGGTGCGCGAGGCGCGCCCGGGCGAGACCTGGAGCGAGTGGTCCAGGCCGCGCAGCTTCGGCAACCGCTATTTTCCCTGCGTGAACTGGGCCATCACCGGCAAGTGCAACTTCAACTGCCGGCACTGCTTCATGGCGGCGGACAACGCCCCCATGCTGGGCGAGTTCAGCTGGGAGGAGTGCGTCTCGTTCCTGGACGAGTGCGAACGCTGCGGCATCCAGAGCGTGACGCTCACCGGCGGCGAGCCGATGCTGCACCCGAGGTTCCGGGACATCGTGCGCGAGATCGCCAGGCGCGGGATGTACCTCGTCGAGCTCAACACGAACGGCAGCTTCCTCACGGCGGACTTCCTCGACGAGCTGAGGGCCCTGGATATGGACACGGAGATCAAGCTCAGCTTCGACGGCATCGGCCACCACGACTGGCTCAGGGGTGTGCCGCACGCGGAGGAAAAGGCCCTGCGCGCGATAAAGCTGGCGAAGGAAAAGGGCTTTCGCGTCCGCAGCCAGACCAACGTGCACCGGGGCAATCTGGACGTGATGTACGACACCATCGCCATGCTGGACGGCCTGGGCGTGGAGGAGATACGCCTCATCCGCACGACGGAGACGCCCCGCTGGCGGGCCAACGGCGGCGACGCGACCCTGGGCATATTCGAGTACTACGACGAGATGACCAAGCTCATCGGCCGCTGCCTTGCGGGCGGCTTTCAGATCAGCGTGGACGTGTGGCAGTTCGTGCGTTACCGTCCGCGCTTCGGGGACTACGCCTTCCATCCCGTGCAGTCGGACTGCGGCCGGTACAAGGACAGCATACCGGCCTGCAAGGGCGCGAGGGGCACGGTCGCGGTGTCGTACACCGGGGAGGTCTACCCCTGCAACCAGATGTCGGGCACGCTTGCCAACCGGGGCGTCAGCCTGGGCAACGTGAAGACCACGGCCCTGCACGAGCTGCTCGAGCGCGGGGAATATCTCGACACGGTGACCATGCCGGTGTCGGAGATATTCGAGGCGAACGAGATCTGCCGCGGCTGCCAGTACTGGAGGTGCTGCATGGGCGGCTGCCGCGCCATAGCACTGGCGTTCACGGGCAGCTACCGGCACTTCGACCCGGCGAAATGCGCCTTCTTCAAGGGCGGCTACATGCAGAAGCTCGACGCGCTCTTCCAGTCCTCCCCCCGCCCCTACACCTGCCTCTCCGAGACCGGCCCCATGGCAAGACGCGGCGAGCCCGAAAACCTCCCCCAGATCCGCCACCTCCTCGGCCGCTACGCATAATAAAAGCAGAGGCAGCCCCACGCCTCTCACCGCCGCCGACACGAAGCTCTCAGAACAATGTGGAATAAAACAAAAAAGTCCTGAAATCTTGCGATTTCAGGACTTTTTATGGTCCGAGTGTCATTAAAGGATCTGTGGAAATCCAGTAATATCAATGGTTTGCAAGCAGCAAGCAAGGCTTTCATCTTAAAATAATCATAAAGCTAAAGCCACCGTTTAATTCAATGCGGTGGCTTTAGCTTTTGGCAGGATTGTCAAAGGCAAATTTTCGGATATTAGGATAAGCTGATTTATCAACCTGACGGGCAGCAGTTACCAAACCTCGCAACCGCTGACGACTCTTAATGTCATCTGGATTATTGCGAAGGTACTCGTATTCTACCATAATCTTTTTTCGGAGCGCATTTTTGATTGTAGCCCTGCCCTCGCTATTGATTATAACCCCCGTTACTAATTTGGGATATGTTTTGGAATATCCTTTTACCTTTTTTCGAGATACTTGGTAATTATATTTTTTGATAAGGGACAGTACAGATTGTCTAAATTCGGATGAAATCTTATGTTCGCTTGAAAACACCACATCATCTACATAAATCGTCATCGTCACATTGTTTTTATCTGATAAAGACTGCAATTCATCAAACATTTTGTGATTAACCAAGTATGAAAGGATTTGGCTTGTTGGTGCCCCGGAAATCAAATGGTTATAGCATTTAACTCCTTTGTTAGCCAAGAAATCATAAACTTCCAACAGGCTGCTTTGGCTGAGCTTTTTAAGGTCGACGGTAGTTAAATTCGTCAATATCTCAGCAACATCAGGAGAGCAGCACAAATCTTCAAAGAAAAAACGGTAGACTGTTTCTCTACTGATCGAGGGGAAAAAAGCGGTCAAATCAATTTTGTATAAGTTCCGCTTACTCTTACCCAAATGGAGACGAGCATTATCAGAATATGATCTTCCCTTAATACCAGAAAAAACATTATCGGGCACTTGGATTTTTCCCAATAATGTTTTCATTCGTTTTTGCACAGTTTTCAATTCAGCCTGCGGGGGCTCAATGAGTCGAGGTTTTTTAGTTTTATCAATATAGGGACTAATCATTGAAACAACGCAGTCCTGTCTCAATAAATCACCATTTTTAATGTGTAGAACATATTTCAACATTTTTTTGGATTGAATTCCGTACAGTGGACAATCGGTATATTTCAAAAGGTGTTACACCTCAATTCTTAAAATGTGCTGGTGTTAGCTGTTGACTACTTTACCGATTATCCAACGGACAAAATCGGGAAGTAGTTCAGGGCAGCAGCAGGATACAGCCAGTACGGCCACCGCAACCAACGCAACGATGATCACGCCGATTGCGACAGCAGGGACATGAGAGCGAGTCTCATTCAGGTAAACCTTGTTATTGTCACCGTAGATGTTGATGACAACACTTGGCTTGTCCGTTTTCTTCACGGAATTCACCTCCTTGTTATTATTGGCCCCCAAAACTGAGGGGACTTCCCGTCCGCCAATAACAAGGAGATATTGCAGCCTTATATCCTAATTCGCACCAGCACAAATCCGACTTCCCAAACAGCTTTATACTGTTCAGCTCAACACCCAATCACCATACACCGCCACAACGAGACACGCATACACACTGGCTACATGGCCAGCTACTGTGTCGCCGTGTCCGTGTGTCACAGTGTCGGGGTGGACGGGTGCTGATGGCACTTCTGCCGGAAAAAATGCATCTGTACCCGTAGGTACGACGCCGCCCGCTTTTTGATCACGAGCCAAACGAAGTCTGATCTGACCGCTCGTACTGACGGGGAAATTATACCATACTCTGTGCGAAAAGTAAAATGTAGATTGTGTATCCGCCGCTCAACGGGACTACGGGCGGCGTTTTCATATATCCCAACAAGAAAGGAGGGGTACTTCCCCGCAGGCCAGCCATCGGGCTGGCTTTTTCTATTTCACAACGAAGGAGGTTTTTAGGTGGCTGACGATAAAAAGAATATTCCCGACGCTGGGAAGGTAGACAATCCCCCCGAGCTGGGAAAGGTAGAGCAAGCTGCTCCCCCGGTGCAGGATCAGCCCGCCCCGGCCAAAGCGGAGGCTCCTGTGGTAGAGGATGCGTCCCCGGTGGTAACACCCCCTGCGGCGGAGCAGCCAGCTCCAGCGGGTAAGGAGACCCCCAAAGACAAGGACACTCCTGCTCCGTCTAAAGAGGGTACGCCGCAGCCGGGCAAGGACGAGAAACAGGCCACGATCCCCGGCATGGGAGATCCCGCCCCCGCTGGAAAGGTAGTGGATTTTACTGCTGCCCGGGAAGGAGCGGCGAAGGGCAAGCCCAAGGAAAAGACTGCGGCCCCGGATAAGGACAAGCAGGCGGACAAAACGAAGGATGCGGCCAAGCCCCGCAGGGGCCGCCCACCCAAGGCTGACAAGGCGCCCCCCGACAAGGCCAAGCCGCAACCTCGGGACAAAATGTCCCAAAGCAAACCGCCTGCCGGGAAAGGCGCTCCCGCCCCGGCGAAGGCCCCGGCAGCAACCGAGCAGCCGCCCGCCCCTCGGGACGCTGCCCGTGGCGTGAAAGAGGAGATTGTGTATCTCAATCTTTCCGAGCTGCACCCGTTCAAAAATCATCCCTTTGGCGTCCGGGACGATGCGGAAATGCAGGGGTTGGTGGAGTCGGTTAAAGCTGCCGGAGTCAATCAGCCTGCGCTGGTGCGGCCCCGTGAGGGCGGCGGATATGAGATTATCGCCGGACACCGCCGCCAGCGGGCCAGCGAACTGGCTGGGTTTGTCAATATGCCCTGTATCGTCCGCAATATGACCGATGACGAGGCCATCCTCGCTATGACGGACGATAACCTGCGGCACCGGGAGAGAATTTTGCCCACGGAAAAGGCCGCTGCGCTGAAACAGCAGGTAGAGGCCATCAAGCACCAAGGAGCCCGCCCCGGCGAGGATGACCGGGATGCTGGAAAACGCTCCACGCAGATCGTCGGGGATCGCAACGGCATGAACTACAAGCAGGTGCAGCGGTATATCCGCCTGACCGAGC
>ENA-UOJL01002616-UOJL01002616.1-human-gut-metagenome-genome-assembly--contig:-P47-NODE-2616-length-14245-cov-33.553347_pt1 | contig 14245 bp, 10 predicted proteins | sample MGYA00242347_ERZ723894 | MGnify/ENA metagenome assembly ERZ723894
CTTAGGGGACACCAACAATATGGGAGGCAATGACACACATGGACGATAAGACCAATCAGGCGCCGGAGCAATCCGGAATGCCGGACAATGAGGAGTATTCCTCTTATACGCTTCCGACCGAGGATGCTGCCGCGCAGGAGGCGCAGACCATTCCGCTCGAAGACGCTGCCGCGCAGGAGTCACGTACCATTCCGCTCGAAGACGAGCGCACGCAGGGCGCGCAGGACAGCGCCGCGCAGCCCGCAAAGAAAAAATCTCCGCTGCCGTGGATCATCGGCGGCGCAGCCGTTGTGATCGCCGCGGCGATCACGCTGATCCTCACGCTGAAGCCGAAAACGGTCAGCCCGGATGCAGAGCAGCCCGGCGATGCGACGATCTCCGAGCCTGCCGATACCCCCGACACTACCCAGCCAGACGATCAGACCCCCGCAGAGGACGGCCAGACCGGCGAACAGACGGACGGCGAGGAAACCGAGCCTGCGGGCAACGGCGTGAGCTACACTGTGAGCGCCGAGGAGCTGACCGAGGACGTTCTGAACCGCGAGATCGCCGTCTGCGGCGACGACCATCTGACGAACCGGGAGCTTCCGTATTACTACTGGCAGCAGTATTATACGCTCATGAGCAACTACGGCAGCTACGCTTCATATTTTATCGACACCAGCACGCCGTTTGACCAGCAGATGTGTATGTTTGACGACACGCGCACCTGGCAGCAGTATTTCCTGCAGGCGGCTATCACGAACTATGAAAACGTCACCGCCATCTGGCAGGAGGCCCGGCTTGCAGGCTTCCAGCTGAGCCAGGAGGATCAGGACTACCTCGACGAGCTTGACGGCCAGATCACCGTAGCCGCCGCAAGCTACAGCTACGGCAGTGCGGACGAATATCTCCAGATGGCCTATGGCCCGGCAGCCACGCTGACGTCGTACCACGCCTTTGTCGAGCGGCAGATCACGGCCTCGGCCTATCTGCAGGCGCTCGTCGACGAGCAGGTCTACACCGAGGACGATATCAGCAAATACTATGACGACAACGCCGATTCCTACGCCGGAAGCGGCATTGAAAAGTCCGATGTGAAGATGGTGAACGTGCGCCACATCCTCATCCAGCCTGAGGGCAAGAATGACGACGGCACCTACACCGACGAAGCATGGGCCGAGGCCGAAAAGAAGGCAAACGACCTGCTGACCGAGTGGAAAAACGGCGAGCACACCGAGGATTCCTTCGCGTTTATGGCCGCGGAGAACTCTCAGGACCCCGGCAGCGTGGAAAACGGCGGCTTGTACGAGGATATCTATCCCGGCAAGATGGTCGACGAGTTTGACGCCTGGTGCTTCGATCCCGCCCGTCAGCCCGGCGACACCGGCATCGTCAAGACCAGCTACGGCTATCACATCATGTACTTCTCCTCCACGGGCGAACACGCGTACTGGTACGTCCGCGCAGAGGAGGACTATCTGAACGAGCTGTCCGTGAGCGTTCTGCAGGAGGTCGCGGCAAAGTTCGAGGCCACGGAATCCGAGCAGAACGCGGCCATCGTCGACATCATGCAGCAGAACTGACAAGCTGCCGGGAGGGAGTCCGCACATGAAACGCTTACTGTTTTTCATCAACCCGAACGCGGGCCACGCCGAGATCCGCAGCTCGCTTATGGAGGTGCTGACGATCTTCTGCAAGGGCGGCTATGAGCCGACCGTACACATGACGACCGGGCCGCGCGATATCACGCGGCAGATCGCCGAACGCGGGACGCAGTATGACCTGATCGTCTGCACCGGAGGCGACGGGACGCTCAACGAGGCCGTCTCCGGCCTCATGGCGCTGCCGTATGAAAAGCGGCCCCCGCTGGGCTACATCCCCGGCGGCACAGTCAACGACGTGGCCTCCACGCTGGGCCTTTCCAAGGACCCCATCCGCGCCGCGCAGGAGATCGTGGGGGGCAGATTATACCCGCTGGACATCGGCTCGTTCGGCCCCGACCGGTACTTTACCTATGTCGCCGCCTTCGGCATCTTTACGGACGTGCCGTATGAGACGCCGCAGGAGGACAAGCGCATCTGGGGCCGGCTTGCGTATATCATGAACGGCGCGGGCGCGCTCGGACGGCTGAAGCCCACGCACGTGCGCGTCTATTATGAAGACCGGAAGGAGGAGGCCGACGTGCTCGTCGGCCTCGTGACCAGCACGACCTCCGTCGGTGGCTTCAAGGCCACGAAGGATCTCGGCATCTCGCTCAACGACGGGCTGTATGAGATGATCCTCGTGCGCGCGACAAAAAATCTCGCAGAGTTCAATCTGGCCGCGACGCGTGCGCTGCGGCTGGATTTTGACAACGATTCGTTTATTTCCACGCAGACCGGCGCGCTGCGCTTTGAGTTCGACGAGCCGGTTTCCTGGACGGTCGACGGCGAATTCGGCGGCAGCGTCACCGAGGTCGAGATCCACAACGAGCACCGCGCGATCGACATCGTAGTTCCGTAAGGGAGGCGGCAGTATGAACCTTCGCTTTGCAGACGAGCACGACGCAGCCGCCTGTCTCTCCATTTACGCACAGTATATCGACACTTCTATCACGTTTGAGACGGCGCTGCCGTCCGAAGACGAGTTTGCCGGACGCATCCGCAGCTACGGCGCGGTCTACCCGTGGCTGATCGCGGAGGAGGAGGGAAAAATCCTCGCCTACGCCTACGCCCACCGCGCGCAGGAGCGTGCCGCCTATGACTGGAACGCGGAGCTTTCCGTCTACGTTTCAAAAAACGCGGCGGGAAGGGGCCTCGGCACAAGGCTCTACCGGGCGCTGCTGGCCCTGCTCAAGGAGCAGGGCGTCCGCACGGCCTACGGCGTTGTGACCATGCCGAACGACGCAAGCGCTGCCCTGCACCGGAAGCTGGGCTTCGGGCTGCTGGGGACGTATCACAATACCGGCTACAAAAACGGCCGCTGGCGCGATGTGGTCTGGTTCGAAAAGCATATCGGCTCGTTTGACGGCGTGCCGGAGCCGATCCGCCCCATCGGCCAGCTCGCAGACCGCGAAGCGGTCCTGCGGACGATTTGAAAAACAGCCTCCTGTTCAGCACAGGAGGCTGTTTTTTGCGGGACTGCTTTCAGCTGTTACGGCTTCTCCAGATCGTCTGCCAGCTTTTGCAGCGGCAGATGGCGCAGGAGCAGGCTGACGGGGTTGAGCTCGGAGGCCGCCGTTTTCGCGCCTGCCGCCATGAACAGGCGCAGCGTGCTGCCCAGCGCGCTGCGCGTGGGCTTGTCCAGCGTGCGGTATTTCTTGAGCATGGCCGCCGCCGTTTTGAGTCCGCCCTCCTTGAGGTCGGTGAGGGTCCCGGCGTCGGTGCAGGTGAGGATGTCGAACAGCGCGTCGGTAAAGGCCACGCGCTGCTCCGGACTCAGGGAGAGGATGAACGTGCGGATCGTCTCGTCGACGAGCTTGCCGCCCTCGGTGAGATCCGGAAGATGCTCGAATTTCTCCCCGCGCACCTGCCACGAGAAGCCGTCGTGCTGCCACAGACCGCTCTGCGTGCTGCGCACGACCTCATAGCGCTCCTCATGCTCGAGAAGCATTCCGACGACGGACGATTCCGGCAGGATCGTCGTGATCTTATCCGCGACGCGCCTGTGCTCCGGCAGGCCGAGCAGCGACGTGCGAAAGCCGGGGCCGTCGTTATTGTACACGCGCATGAGCTGGTTCTGCACGGCTTCGCCGCAGAACACCGCGCTGTAGACCGCGAGATTGCCGCCCTTGGAGTGTCCGCCCACGCGAAGCGGGTGCGACGGAAGCGCCGCGGCTGCCGCGGCCAGATACTCCGCCGCCATCCTCTGCGCCGGGACGACCGGCAGAAAGGCCAGATTGAAATCCTCCTTCCAGCCGACGATGGTGTCGTCCGTGCCCCGGAAGGCGATATAGGCCGTCTTGTCCGGCAGAAGCGCCGTCAGCGCGGAAAACTGCGTCTGCGTTTCTTCATCGGTACGGCTGACATAGGCGCAGAGCGTCAGATCGGAAAAACGGCGGCTCGCGGCCATTTTGTGCCCCAGCTCCGGGATCTGCTCCGGCACGAGCACGCCCATCGTCTCCTGCGGCTTTGCCGCGTCGTACTTCTGCATGGCCTCCGGCAGAGAAACGGGCGCGGAAAAGTCCGCCGGGACGATACCGGAAAAGTCCAGAAAGCAAAGCTCCGCCATCAGCAGATTGTCGACCTCGTTGAACCCGCGCTCGGCAAGCGTCAGATCGCCGCGCCAGTCCAGATAATCCAGAATGTTTGCCATGGAAATACCTCCGGAGTTTAGTGTACCCATCATACACAAAATTTACCGGAAAAACAACCAAATCGGGCAGAAGAAAGCCTTAATTTTTTCTGAATTCGTACAGCCTATAAACCTATTGACTTTATGGGTAATATGTGTTATGCTCAGGACATAAGAAAGAATTCCCTGCAAAGGAGCTGATATTGATGCAAGTCTATGCGGACAACGCAGCGACCACCAGAATGCACCAGACGGCCATCGACACGATGACCTATCACCTGAACAACACCTTCGGCAACCCGTCGAGCCTCTACACCATCGGCCAGCAGGCCAAGGAGGTGCTGGAGACGGCGCGGGCCGATATGGCCGCCTGCTTCGGCGCCCAGCCGCGCGAGATCTATTTCACCTCCGGCGGCAGCGAGGCCGACAATCAGGCCATTACCTCCGCCGCCTATCTCGGCGCGCGCAAAGGCAAAAAGCACATCATTTCCACCACATTTGAGCATCACGCCGTCCTGCATACCCTGAAGCGGCTGGAAAAGCAGGGCTTTGAGGTAACGCTTCTGGACGTGCACGCGGACGGACTTGTCTCGGCGCAGCAGGTCGCGGAGGCCATCCGCGATGATACCTGCCTCGTGACCATCATGTTCGCCAACAACGAGATCGGCACCATTCAGCCGATCGAGGCAATCGGCGCGGTCTGCCATGAACGCGGCGTGCTGTTCCACGCCGACGCGGTGCAGGCGGCGGGCCACGTGAAGATCGACGTGAACGCGATGCATATCGATCTGCTGAGCCTGTCCGCGCACAAGTTCCACGGCCCGAAGGGCGTGGGTATGCTCTACGCGCGGCGCGGCATCATCCTCACGAACCTCATCGAGGGCGGCGCGCAGGAGCGCGGCAAGCGCGGCGGTACGGAAAACGTCCCCGGCATCGCGGCCATGGCGGCAGCCTTGACGGAAGCCTGCGCCAATATGGACGAGAACACAAAGAAGGTCACGGCCCTGCGGGACAAGCTCATTGACGGCATTTCCAAAATTCCGCACTGCGCGCTCAACGGCGCGCGGGAGCCGAGACTGCCCGGCAATGTGAACTTCTGCTTTGAGGGCATCGAGGGCGAGAGCCTTCTGCTGCTGCTCGACGCGAAGGGCATCAGCGCGTCGTCCGGCTCTGCCTGCACATCCGGCTCGCTCGACCCCAGCCATGTGCTGCTGGCCATCGGACGGCCGCACGAGGTCGCGCACGGTTCGCTGCGCCTGACCATCTGCGAGGACAACACCGAAGAGGAAATCGACTATATCCTTGCCGAGCTTCCGCCGATCGTGGACGATCTGCGGAATATGTCGCCGGTCTGGAAGGACCTGATGAGCGGCAAACGGCAGTTTACGCTGTAAGGAGGGCTTTTATCATGGCACTGTATACCGAAACCGTCATGGATCATTTCATGCACCCGCGCAATGTCGGCGAGATCGCGGACGCGGACGGCGTCGGCGAGGTCGGCAACGCCAAGTGCGGCGATATCATGAAGATGTACCTGAAGATCAAGGATAACAAAATCGAGGACGTGAAGTTTGAGACGTTCGGCTGCGGCAGCGCGATCGCCTCAAGCTCCATCGCGACGGAGATGATCAAGGGCCGGACGCTGGAGGACGCGCTGGCGCTGACCAATCAGGCGGTCGTCGACGCGCTGGGCGGCCTGCCTGCGCACAAGCTGCACTGCTCCGTTCTGGCCGAGGAGGCCGTCAAGTCCGCCATTCAGGACTATTACGAGAAAAACCACATCGAGTACGACCACAGCAAATTCCCCAAAAAGGAAGACTGCGAGTCCTGCTGCCGGATGGTATAACGAAACGCACCGGGCGCGGCCATTGGCCGCGCCCGGCTGCGCGCTCAATCAGCTTCGTTGACAGGGGCCTCCGCCTCATTTGCCTGCTGGATGGTGATGCTTTCCTGCGGGGCTTCGGAGAATTCGAGCTGGATGACGGCCTGCGGGAAATTGACCGAGCAGGACGCGCGTTTTCCGCGTTCGGCTGCAAGCCGCCCGGCAAGCGCCAGCAGCTGCTGCAGGGTGTCCCGGTTCAGGCCGCCGCCGCGCCAGTGGAACACGAACAGGGGCTGCTTTTTGCGCAGTGCCTGCGCAAGCCGCTTTTCCAGCTCCTCCGGCTTTGTGAACGAGACGCTTCGATAGTAAAAGCCCTTCCCATCCGTGCAGGCGGGGACGGGCAGGACGAGCGGGGTGTGGTCGCGGAAGAGCCTGCCGTCGTCGAGGTTATAATAATCGTACCGCTTTTCGCCCCGCTGGAGCGAGTTGTCAAACGTCGCGTCGAGGTGGTAATACTGCCCGCCGACGCGCACGACATTCCATGTGTGGCGGTATTTGATCCCGCGCGCGGGGTCCGCCTCGCTGAGCGCGACGATGCACCACAGGCCGAGCTGGTCGCACAGCGCCTTGACGGTCTTCGCGATGCCCTCGCACACGCCGACGCCCTGCGTCATGGGGCCGAGAATTTCATGAGAATACGGCTTTTTGAGCTTGTCGTAGCGCACGTTTTCCAGAATGAAATCGTGCACGGCAAGCTCTTTTTCCGCCTCCGTCTTCCCTTCGAGCGGCTTCGTCAGCCGGGCCAGACGTGCACTGACCGCCTGCTGGTGCGTGCGAATTTTTGCTTTGTCAAACAGATACTCCGGCAGAAGCTCCATATGCGCCGCGCCGGTCATCCACCGGCAGCGGTAGCCGGTGACGTAAAAGAGCAGCGGCTCGTCGAGCTTCAGCCGCAGATACACGTCCGCAAGCTGCTTTTCATCCAGCATCGGAATGCGGATGCCGGGCGCAAGCGCGCGAAAGCCGCCCAGAAGCGCGTCATACACGCCCTGCAGCGGCCGGGAAAGCTGTCCGTAATAATATCGCATAGAACCTCAAAACTGCAGCTGCGCGGGCTGCAGATCATCCAGTCCGGACAGCGTCCGCACCGGGACTGCACCGCGCGCGATCAAAGCCTGCGCGCCCTCGGAGCCGTCGTCGCTTACAAACACCGGGCTCCAGCCGCGCCTTAAATTCTCCGTCGTCCCGTCCCACGTGCCGCCTGCTCCGGTGCGGCACTGCGCGACGAGCGTTTTTTCGCCCATGGCGTGGATAAAATGGTTCCGCGACAGCGCCCGCTGTGCGGAAAACGGCAGATCATAGCCCTGCTCGGCCAGATATAAAACGTGCGCCTGCGCCGGGCAGTCCAGAAGCCGCCCGGCCGGGAAAACCACGGCGGAGCCGCCCGCCGTCAAACAGGCCTCCTGCGCCGCGCGGTCCGCACCCATCGCTCCGCCGGAACAGAGTGCGTACCCAGAACGCGCAATGAGCCGCCCGGCGGCCTCCGCGAACGCGCGTCCGCCCTCCGTCAGCTCCCGCGAGCCGACGACAGAGATGCAGCGCGAGGCAAGCAGCGTTTCATCCCCCTTCGCGAACAGCACCGCCGGGCACCGCTGGCCGAGCGTCTGCCGCAGGCGTGCGGGGTAGCGCGGCGACAAGCGCGTGATGGGCACGATCCCGTTCCGCTCTGCCGCGCGCAGATAGCGCTCCAGCTGTGTTTCGCGCGACAACAGCCGCACGATGCGCCCGCACTGCTCCTGCGAATAGCCGAGCCGTTCCAGATCGCGCGCCGTCAGCTCCCGCAGCGGGTTTTCTCCGCCGGGGCCGAGGGCGCGCGCCCGCTTGGCAAGTTCCTGAAACTGCGCCATGGTCAGCGGCCTGTCCTCCGCCTCCGGCAGCGCGCAGCACAGAAGCAGCAGGCCGGTTTCTGCCGCCGTCAACGGAAGCGGCGGCGCGGCGGCGCCTTTTTGGGCTTCGGCGGCTCCTCCTCGACGAGGGAGCCGTCCTCCGCGAATTTCACGGGCTGTATGGCATAGTGGGAATATTTCGCGATCTCCGCCAGCTTCGCCTGCTCCGGGAACGTGCCGAGGATGGACACGGCAATGCCCTTTTTCCGGGCACGGCCCGTGCGGCCGATGCGGTGGATATAATACTCGTTCTCCTCCGGCACGTCGTAGTTGATGACGCAGTCCACATCGTCGACGTCGATGCCGCGCGAGGCGACGTCCGTCGCGATCAGGATGGGGAGCTTGCCGTCCTTGAACGTGCGCATGGTCTTCTCGCGCTTCTGCTGCGGGATATCGCCGTGGATGCAGTCGGCGTCGAGGCCCATGCGGACCAGATCGTCGCGCAGGCGCTGGCACATGACCTTCGTGTTGCAGAAGACGATGGTGCGCTCCAGCCGGAGCGTGCGGATGAGCCTGCTCGTCATCTCGATCTTCTCGAGCGGCGGGCAGGTGATGGAATACTGCGTGATGTCCGGGCGGTTGTCCGTATCGGCGGGGACGGTGATCTCCACCTCGTCGCGCTGGTACATCCACGAGACGGTCATGACCTCCTGTGAGATGGTCGCGGAGAACAGACCGAGATTGCGGCGGTTCTTGACCTTCTCGATGATCTTCGTCACGTCGTCGAAGAAGCCCATGTCGAGCATCCGGTCGGCCTCGTCCAGCACGACGGTCTGCACCTTGTCAAACGAGAGCGTATGGCGCTTATAGTGGTCCATCAGCCGTCCCGGCGTGGCCACGACGATCTGCGGATGATTCTTCAGCTGCTTGATCTGCCCCTCGATCTTCGCGCCGCCGTAGACCACGGCCACGCGGATATTCTTATAATAGGTAAGCAGCCCGCGCAGCTCGTCGCAGATCTGGATGGCAAGCTCACGCGTCGGGGCGAGGATCAGACCCTGTAAGTCCTCGCTTTCCGCGTCGATATGCTCGATCATGGGGATGCCGAAGGCGAACGTCTTGCCCGTGCCGGTCGGGGCCTTGGCAATGACGTCCTTCCACTGCATGAATTCCGGGATGGCCTCGGCCTGGATGCGGGTCGGGTATCCGTAGCCCTTCTTCTCCAGCGCCTGCAAAATCTCCTCCGACAGGCCAAGGTCGGCAAAAGTCAAGTTCTGTTCCATAGAGATCGCTTCCTCATTCAATGTTCTGGCGAAAATCGCAATTTTTTTAATCATATCATATTTTCGCCGCGTTTCCAATCCCCTTCCCGGAAAAAAGAGGGCGTTTTTTCGCTTGCTTCCGTCCGGAATGCGCGGTATAATAAACCTTAAACACTTTGAAAGAGGCGGACGCTATGACAAATTTCCTGCTGAGGCGCTTTATTCCGGATTATCAGAATACCGCCGACCCCGCCGTGCGCGAAAAATACGGCAATCTTGCCGGGATCGTGGGCATCATCTGCAATGTGCTGCTGTTCGCGGGCAAGCTTCTGGCCGGGACGCTCTGCGGCAGCGTGTCCGTCACGGCGGACGCTGTTAACAACCTCTCCGACGCGTCAAGCTCTCTCGTGACGCTGCTGGGCTTTCGTCTGGCCGCACGGCCCGCCGACGAGAAGCACCCCTACGGCCACGCGCGGATGGAATACCTGTCCGGCCTTGCCGTGGCCGTGATGATCCTTGTGATCGGCGTGGAGCTGGTCAAAAGCTCGGTTCAGAAGATCCTGCACCCGGAGGCCGTGGAGTTTTCCGTCCTGACCGCCGCCGTGCTGACAGGCTCGATCCTGCTGAAGCTCTGGATGGCGCTGTTTGACCGGAAGCTCGGCAGGAAGATCAGCTCTGCCGCGCTGATCGCCGCCGCTGCCGACAGCCGCAGCGACGTGATCGCGACCGGCGCGGTGCTGCTTGCCTGCGTGATCGGGCGGCTGACGGGGCTGATGATCGACGGCTGGGCTGGGCTTCTGGTGGCGCTGTTTATTCTGTGGTCGGGCGTCGGCGTAGTGAAGGACACCGTCGACCCGCTGCTGGGCGCGAAGCCGGATGAAGCGCTTGTGCGCGCCATCGCGTATCTTATGACCTCGCACGTGAACATTCTCGGCTTCCACGATCTCATGGTGCACGATTACGGTCCTGGCCGCCGCTTTGCCAGCGTCCATGCCGAGATCGACCACCGCATCGACCCGCTTGTTGCCCATGAGATTCTGGACGAGATCGAGCGGCAGGCAAAGCGGGAGCTGCACGTTGATCTCGTCATCCACTATGACCCCATCGTCACCGATGACCCGGAGATCGCCGCCGTGCGCACGCGCGTTCTGCAGATCATGCACGGGCTTGACCCGCGCCTGTCCCTTCATGATTTCCGCATGGTCTCCGGGTCGCATCATGTGAATGTGATCTTCGACATGGTGATTCCGCCGGAGGATGCACAAACCGCCGAGCAGCTGCGTCGGCAGATCGAAGCGCAGCTGCAGGACGGAAAAAAGACGTATCATCTGATCGTCACGTTCGACACGGCGGCCTTCAACGAGCTGTCGACGGAGGCGGGAGAGCAGCAGTCCCGGTAAGCGGACGCCTTCTTGTGCCTCCCCTTCTTTACACCTACCATATATGGATTTCCTGCTTCGTTATGTTACGCGCAATGTTACAGTTAAATTACAAACCCCCCGAAATGCTTGACGAAACGGGGGCGGTGCGGTAAGATGCAGATACAAATTACACAGGGGGCTTTGCTCCGATGTGTAAAATTTAAACAGGAGGAAATCCAAATGAAGAATCTGAAAAAGGTTCTCGCGCTGGTTCTGGCCGTTGTCATGATCATGGGCACCGTCGCCGTCGCCAGCGCAAAGGACTACGCGGATATCAAGGCTGACAGCGATTACGCCGAAGCAATTGATGTCCTGTCCAACCTCAACATTCTTGATGGTTTCAAGAATGGTGAGACGTACAACTTCCAGCCGGATGGCTACTTCACCCGTGCTCAGGCAGCCAAGATCGTGGCGATCGTCCACAACGCGGCTACCAACGGCAAGATCAAGGGTCAGGATGCTATCTCCAGCCTGTACAGCAACGCACAGAACCCGTTCGTTGACTGCAACAACTCCTGGGCGCTGCCCTTCATCAACTACTGCCGCATCACTGGTCTGGCTGACGGCATGACCAAGACCACCTACGCTCCCGAGCGCAGACTGACCGGCGTGCAGTGGCTGAAGCTGATGCTCACCACCCTGAACTTCGACACCGCCAAGGAAGGCTACACCGGCACCGGCTGGGACATCAACGTCCTGAACCGCGCCAACGAGCTTGGCCTGCTTGCTGGTCTCCCCACTGGCTGGAAAGCCATCGAGAACATCAAGCGCGGCGAAGCTGCTCAGATCCTCTACAACGCGCTGACCACGAGCCTTGTCGAGTATGGCCAGAACATCATGGGCTACAATCCCACGGTTGCGGCTGGCAACTTCCTCACCAAGGCGTTCGTCGCCAACGAGTCCGTTGTGTCCACCGGTGTTCTGCTCGCCGCCAAGATGGGCGTCGGCATCACCCGTACCACTGACGCATTCCGCCGTCCGGGCTACAAGTGGAGCTATGGCACTTGGAGCAAGTTCTACATGGACGCGCCGGTCAACAGCTACACCACCGCTGTTACCATGTGCGACATCCTGAAGAACGACATGAAGGTTCCCGAGACCTCTGACAAGCCGGTTGTTCTGAATGGCTACCGCAAGGGCGCAGCGCCCACCGATGCCGGCGCTACCACGACCGGCCAGATGTTCGCCGATGCCGGCACCGCTCTGAACTACTACGCAGTCGACGGCTACAAGTATGTTGATGTCAATGACAGAATTTACATGGAGCTTCAGCATGACAAGGCCAAGGAATGCCAGACTTGGTGGGAAGATGCATATGGCTGGAAGTCTCCGGTCTTCGGCGGCCAGGGCGATCTGACGCAGGTCTTCAAGACCGAAGACGGCTGGGTCATCACCACCATCCACACCTTCCTCGGCGAGATCACCAAGCTCAACAAGAACAACAAGTACAGCCACGCCACCGGCGAGACTGCGGAACTCAAGTTCTGGCAGGAAATGGTGAATGATGAGCCGCAGTACATTGAGAGAACGACTACGGCTATGACCACCACCGACATGAACTACACTGTCGGCACCAAGGTTCTGGTTCAGGTCTCCCTGAAGAAGAGCGAGACTGTCAACTTTGACAACTCTGACTATGTCAACGGCAATGTTGGTATTGTCGCTGTTGCTGAGGCCAAGACTGGCGCTCTGACCGGTGCTTCCGATGCAAACTATCCGGAAACTGTTTCCATCGACGGCACCAAGTATCCCACCAACTGCCGCTTCGTTCTTGGCAAGGATAAAGCCATGAACATTGCGAACAATGGCAAGGTCTTCACGTTCTACCTCGACACCTACGGCAACGTCATCGGCCGTGTTGCGAACACCGATGCCAAGAGCTATGTGGTTCTCGACCGTATCTACGGCGTCCATGAGAACGGCAAGTTCGCGCTGAAGGCCGACATGTTCGATCTGGACGGCAAGGCCATCGAGGGCGCGACTGTCGCGATCGCCGGCTCCTTCGCTTCTGCCAAGGACGGCTACGACAATGTTGGTAATTACAGCAACGACAGCTATCCGTATGACAACTTCGTTTACATGGTTGCCTCGCACAACGATTCGAAGCTGACCAACGCGCTGTACTCCTACACCAAGAACGACAAGGACGTTTACACCCTGACTTGGGTCGGTGATGCGACTACGGCTACCACAGCTGCTGCATACACCGCAGCTGATGTTGCCAATAACGTCACTTACGGCCATGCATTCGGCCGTCTGGAAGGCTCCTTCGTCCACACTGCAAAGCTGGCATTCATCAAGGTTTCTTCCCTGAATGGCGTAGCCATGATGAAGACCAACGATAAGGTATACAGCGGCAACGATCTCTCCCTGTCCGAGTCCACCAAGTTCGTGGTCAAGAGCGCTGGCGGCGCTGTCACGGCCTACACCGGCTACACCGCTCTGCCCGCACTGACTGCCTCCTACGTTGACTATCTCGATAACGACGGCGACGGCTTCGCTGACATCGTCTACATCGGCAAGGCAGTCTTCGCGGCTGACAATGTCACTGGTTGGGTTCTGAAGTGGACGCCGTTCAACTGGGCAAATGGCTATGACCTCATCACTGTCTACGTCGACGGTGAGCCTGTCACGGTCAATGTCAAGCACGAAACCATCGTGACTGGCGTTGATGCCAACGGCGTAGCGCTGCGTCCGGGCCTGTACACCTTCAAGACGCAGGTCGATGCCAATGGCGTGACCTACTCTGAGGTCTACATGATCGACCAGAACGCAAGCAACTGGATGGGCGAAGCTGTTGAGTCCTACAGCAACGATGCGACCGCGATCAAGGTCAAGGGTGCTGACGGCTACACGCAGACCATCGGCCTGACCGACGTTGTGATCTACAACGTTCTGGCTGACGGCACTGTCGTCAAGGCTGATGCTTCCTGCATCGCTGCGGGCGACTACATCATCTACTCCAAGGTTTCCAGCATGGGCAATGCTCCGTACGCGGTGATCTACGTCCTCGACAAGACCATTCCGTACTAATTTGAGATTTCCTCTCTGAAACCCCAAAGCAAAGAGGGGGCCCCGCAAGGGGCCCCCTTTTCTGCACACTTGACAAACCGCAAGAACCTGCTATAATAAAAATAACCCAAGGCTCCGCGACAAGCGGTTTTGACTCTAGCTAGGGGAAAGCATCAAGAGTAAACTCAAGAAACCGTCACTGTGCAGAGTGGCGGTTTCTGCCTTTGATGCGGATGGTGACCGTGAATCCAAAGATATGGAATGTGATCGTAATCGGCATCTTATCACCTCCTTTAACGAGGTGAGACAAAACCGCCTATCGCTGTGTTGGAGCCTCAGGGGTTCAAAAGAACCGCATATATTTTACCAGGCAAATCGAAAAATGTCAATCCATGCGACCGTTTCCGCGCCCTTGACAAACCGCAAGAACCTGCTATAATAAAAATAACCAAGGACGCCTCGACAAGCAGTTGTCCCCGGTTAAGTGCTAGTCAAAGAAAACACATATAGCGTTTCGAAACCGTCACTTGCCAGAGTGGCGGTTTCGCCCGTTAATGCGGATCGTAATAGTCAATCCAAAGATATGGA
>ENA-UOJL01002623-UOJL01002623.1-human-gut-metagenome-genome-assembly--contig:-P47-NODE-2623-length-14215-cov-4.645692_pt1 | contig 14215 bp, 7 predicted proteins | sample MGYA00242347_ERZ723894 | MGnify/ENA metagenome assembly ERZ723894
GTTACACGCTGGGCGATTATATCCGTATGCGCCGTTTGTCTCTTGCCGCAGAGGAGCTGCATCGGACGGACGATAAAATTATCGACATTGCGCTGAAATACGGTTACGATACGCCGGAAAGCTTTTCCCGTGCGTTTGCCCGGTTTCACGGTATAACGCCGACCGAGGCCCGCCGCGGCGGCAGCATCAAGTCCTTTTCCCGTCTTTCCGTAAAACTGATTTTGGACGGAGGCAATCTAATGGATTACAGAGTGGAAAAAAGAGACGCGTTCAAGGTCGTCTGCCGTAAAAAGCAGGTCGACAAGCCGCAGGGGGATACCGCTACTGCCGCTATTTCAGCGTTCTGGAACGAGTGTGGTCAAAGCGGCATGATGGAGAAGCTCTGCCGGTACGCCAGCTTTGACAACTTCCACGGCATACTCGGCATCTGCTTCTCCGGTGAGATGGCGGATTCCGGTTTCCCCTATGGCATCGGTGCGGAGTGGAACGGCAAGCCGGTTGTGGAGGACGACTTTGATATTGTGGAGATTCCGGCGCATACCTATGCGGTGTTCCAGTGCCGAGGCAAAATGCCCGACGCGTTCAAGGACACCTACAAGAAGATTTGCACGGAGTTCTTCCCTCAAAGCAGCACCTACGAATACGGCAGCGGTGTTGAGTTGGAAGTATACCCTTCGGCGGATGTCCAGAACCCCGACTATACCTGCGAAATCTGGATCGCGGTCAACGAGAAAACATGACCCTGACTCTATACGCCAAGGCGTTCGAGAACTTGCAAGAATGGTGAAAAATGCGAAGTCCCTGCTGACGAATACGTCAGCAGGGACTTTTGCAATTTATGCGGCGGAAGATTTTCTCTTTCTCCACCGCACGATATCAATCGTAATGCCGCCGATGAGCAAAACGCCGCCGGCGATTGCCACGGGCAGCAGCCAAACCGGCCGAGGCGGATTCGGGTCGTTGGATAACAGGGTATCTGCCGGGGGATCGGGTAATCCGAGCCGTTCCCGCCGCTCGATTTCCCGCGCTTCAAATTTGCCGGTGTTCAGGTACTGCTGAACACGTTCGCCTTGACCGATGGGTTCTTGAATGACCAGCGTTTTGGTATCCAGCGTATCCACTTCCCACATATGCACAGGCCCATTTTCTGCCCGGCGAGCGCAAAGATAGACTCTGCCGACACGCAGATGGCCATCGTATAAATAACGGGAACGGAACGTGCGGTCCGGTGAAAAGTCGCCCTTGACGTGTTTGCACGGCGAAATTGTCACATTCTGGGTCAAGCCTGCCGAAAAAAACCTGCGCCGAATCCTCAAGCAGCAAATCCTCCGGGAGGGTGTTCGCGCTGACTGTCCAAGCGACAATCGTACTGAAAACAAGCAAGCAGAGCATACAAACGAGCCGTTTTTTCATTTTTCCATCCTCCTGATTGCATGTCAAATTTTTCAACCGATTGCGGGCAACGTGAATCAAGGCTTTGACGGCCGCCGCCGAAAGGTCAGCGTGTTGCGCAGTGGCGAGGGGGATCTCTCCAGAAAAATATCCGCGGCACTGTCGGATAGGGCCAGAACTATCAAGAAAATGCCAACCAGCTTCGGCGTGAAAAGCGGATATTCCACCATGCTGTTTGCGCAGAAGCCAAGTGCGAATATAACGAATACACCGCCCAGTATGCGGCCATCCGTATTACGGCGCAGCATCTGGATACCGCGCCGGCACAGCACGACGCCCATGCCGAGAAACAGCCCAAGCGCGATGATGCCGCCTTCTGCCAACAGCTGTAAGACCAGATTATGCGCGTGCGGGACATTCAGTCCGTTTTCCATCAGCGCGTCCCACACGTTTTGAATGCCGGGGCCGAGACCGAAAATCGGATGTTCGCCGATCACGCCGAACAGGATATGCCACGCCTGAAGCCGTTCCGAAACCGCCTCATCCGTAAAACTCATCGACAGCAGCCGTTCCATGATCGGCGTGGGGATAAGCACCAGCACCGACACGCCGATCAGCAGCCACAGCGGATAGCTCCGCATATACAGTATGCCGAAAGCGACGGCGATGACCGCCAGCGCCACATAACCGCCGCGGGAGAAAGAAAATGCCAGTCCGCCTATGGCAAACAACAAACAAAAGCGGCAGAGCATTTGCACACGGGAGCGGCTGCCGTGGAACGCGCAATAAATCAGAAAGGGAAACACCATCACCAGATATTCCGCCAGAATATTGGGGTTGGTGAAGGTGGCCGACACGCGCAGACCGGTTATGCGCAGGCTGATCTCCATCGGCAAGAGTTCAAAAACACGGGAGTCCAGCCATTCCCAGAATTGCAGCGGCGCGTCCGGCACCAAAAAGGCAGCCGTAACATACTGCGCCAGACCGATCAAGCCGATGATCCCCGCTGTCAGCGTGAGGCCGATGAGGGCGGCTTTGAGCCGCCGGCGATCGGTGAGCACCGTGGTCAGCGCCAGATAACCGCACAGCATGACGCACCACATCAGCCAGGTGCATACGCTGTTGAACGTATTGTCCGAATAGAGAATCCCGACGGCGGAATAGGCGATAAACAGGAGCACAAGCTTGCCGAGTGTACCGACCACGACCGGGCGACCGGCAGCGTGTGCATCCCGAACAGCGGCGATCAAAGCGGCGATCGCCAGCAAAGGCGCGATATATTCGGGGAAAAAGGGAATTGCCGCCAGAAAGATAATCGTCCAGACCCAAGGCTGCCGCAGCATTTTGGGCAACGTGTCAATTGGCGTGTTCACAAAATCCCCCTTCCGGTTTCAAATTTCTGCCGAAGACATTTCTTCCTGCACTATAGCACATCCGGCGTTTTTCTTCAACGATTATTACAAACCTGTTATTATTTTTGCCCATTCCCCTATTATACCAGTCCCGCTCTATGTGTAATTGTACAAAAAAGTAAAATTCCAAAGCTTCTGCCGGCAGAATTTGACAGGAAAGACGGGAAATACTATAATGAAAGGAAGATTTTCAGAGGGAGTGAGACCGGTGCCGCGTTATCGTCTGTGTTGGTTGGGGTTGGCGTTGATGGTTTTTCTGGGCGGCTGTACGCGATCCGCAGCAAAGCCGATCGAGCGCACCGCTTTTTTGCTGGACACGACTGTTACTATTTCCCTGTATCAACCGCAGGATCCCTCCGTTTTGGATGGCTGTATCCAGCGTATTCAGCGGTATGAGCAGCTGTTCAGCCGCACGGTTGCGCAAAGCGATATCGGTCGGCTGAACGCCGCCGGCGGGCAGCCGGTGACGGTTTCGGCCGATACGGCCGCGCTGCTTCAGGCGGGGATACGTTACAGCGAACTGTCCGGCGGCGCATTTGACTGCACGATCGCCCCGGCAGCGGCCTGCTGGGATTTCACCGCCGAGCCGCCGCAGCTGCCGGATGCGGCGGCGCTGGCAAACGCGGCGGAACAGGTGGATTATCGCCGCATCCATGTGGAGGGCACACAGGTGCAGCTCGACGGTACGCAAACACAGGTGGATTTGGGCGGTATTGCCAAAGGCTATATCGCGGATCGGCTGCGGGACTATCTGCTGGAACAGGGCGTGGAAAGCGCGCTGATCAATCTGGGCGGCAACGTGCTTGCCGTGGGGCAAAAGGACAAAACGCCATGGAAAATCGGGATTCGCGATCCGCTGGGCGACGGCTTGGCAGCTGTGATCACGTTGAAAGAAGGCTCGGTGGTGACCTCCGGGGCCTATGAGCGCGGTTTTACGTTGGACGGCGTGCGCTATCATCATATTTTGGATCCCGAAACCGGCTGGCCGGTGAACAACGGGCTGGCATCGGTGACGATCGTGTCCGCGCAATCGGTGGACGGCGATGCGTTGTCCACGGCCTGTTTTGTGCTGGGGCTGGAAAAGGGGAAGGCGCTGGTGGAATCGCTGGACGGCATCGAGGCGCTGTTTATCCATCAGGACGGCACCTTGACCGCCACCCCCGGTCTCCGGTATGAAGTGCCGTAAATATCCCACATTCCCGACTCGCCTGCCAAGTAGCAGGCGATTTTTTGTGCCTTTTTCGCGGAAAGAGAAGATTACTGCCGGGCTTTCTTTTGGGTGCATTTTCCGTGTATTTTTGGGAAAAATACGAGGGTTCTTCCGGAACACGGGCACGCGAAAGGATGGCGATCGTATGGCGGATAAAACCAAGAAAATGTTCGATACCGGCGGACAGCCGGAGCACACCGATCACACAGCGGCGTATAAGGCGCTGCTTCGCGAATATATGGCGGAGAGCTACAGGCCGGGCAGCCTGCGGCCGCTGCGTGCGGAGGTGCGGCGTGCGCTGCACACGCTGCGGCTGGCGTATCGCCGCAGCGTACTGGAAACGGCGGGCACAGCCGGAGAGCATACCGCCTTCCGCGACTGGCTGGCGGATAACTATCATTTGCTGCTGCGCGAGGGGCAGGGCGTGCTGATGGATTTGCGCTATGCGCAGCCGCAGCCGTGTGAGGGAAAACGTCCTGCCGTTTTCCGCCTTTTTTATCATTTGTGCGAGCAATTGGGCGTGCCGGACGCGCAGGAGCTGGAGCGGCTTATGGAAATGGCGGAAAAAATGCGTCCGTGGACGGTATTTGAACTGGCACAGCTGCCGTTTTGCCTGAAAGCCGCGCTGGTGCTGCTGGCGGCACAGGCGTGCGCCGAGGATGCGGACGGAGAATATGACGCGGCGCTGCGGGATATCCAACAGGCGGTCACCGGTTTGCGCGCGGCGGCGGATCTGGATTTTTCCGGCTTGACCAGCCGCCACAGCATTGTCGAGCGGATTTTATCGGACGACCCGGCGGGAATCTATCCGAAAATGGACGAGGACAGCCGGGAGGACTACCGCCGTCGGGTAGCGCTGGAGGCATTGCGGGAGGAAACCAGCGAAGCCACCGTCGCGGCAGGGCTGGTGGAGCGCACGTCCGCGGGCAAAACGCCGCGGGAACGGCACGTCGGGCAGGAGCTGCTGTATTGGGGACGCTGGCAGCGGCGGGTACGCGGCCGGACGAAACTGCTGCTGGAGCTGTTGCTGCCGGTCGTGTTGTCCATTGCGCTGGCAGCGTGGGTGAATACACCGTGGCTGGTGCTGTTGTTTTATCTGCCGGCGTTGGAGCTGTTGCAGCCGTTGATTTCCTGGGCAATGGGCAAGCGGCTGTCACCGCTGCGCCTGCCGCGTATGGAGCTGGACGGCATTGTGCCGGAGGAGGGACGCACGTTGATCGTCGTCTCTTCTTTGCTGCCGTCCGCAGACAAGGCGGCGAAAGCGGCGGCGCATCTGGCACAGCTGTACAATACCAATGGGCAGGGGGCGGTGCAGGTTTGCCTGTTGGCCGATCTCAAGCAGGCGGCGTATCCCGAACTGCCGCAGGACGCGGCGGATATCGCCGCCATGACGCGGGAAATCCGCCGCCTGAACCGTGAATTTGATAATCGTTTCGTGCTGGCGGTACGCGGGCGGGAGTACAGCCCCACCATGAAGGCGTACACCGGGCGCGAGCGTAAGCGCGGGGCGATCGCGCAGCTGGCACATATGATCCTTACCGGCGAGGACACCTTCCGGACACTGGAGGGAGACCGTGCCGCGCTGCGCCGTACCAAATTTTTGCTTGCGCTGGACAGCGATACCGGGCTGCTGCTAGACACGGTGGCGCAGCTGGTGGCGACAGCGCTGCATCCCTGTAACCGTGCCGAACTGAACGCGGAAAGAACGCGCGTAGAGCGTGGCTACGGCGTGCTGACCACCCGTATCGGGGTAGAGCTGCCCGCCGCGAACCGCACGACTTTTTCCCGCGTGATGGCAGGCGTAGGCGGAACAACGCCGTACAATGTGACGGCGGGGGATTTCTATATGGATGCGTTCGGCTCGGCCATTTTTTCGGGCAAGGGCTTGCTGGATGTCGAGGCGTTTGACGCGGTGGCAGCCAACGTGTTTCCCGCCGAACAGGTGCTCAGCCACGACATCATGGAGGGCTGCCTGCTGCAAGCCGGCTTTGTGTCGGATGTGGAGATGACGGATGGGTTTCCGTCCTCCATGACCAGTTGGCTGGATCGGCTGCACCGCTGGATCCGCGGCGACTGGCAGAATATGCCGTTTTTGTATAATCATCGGTTGCCGCTGACCTCGCTGGACAAGTGGAAACTGGCGGACAATCTGCGGCGCTCCCTGATGCCGGCGGCTCTGGTGGCGTGCCTGCTGGCATCGGTTTGGCTGCCGGTGGGCGGGCAGCTGCTGGCGCTGGTCACGCTGCTGGCGGCGGTGAGCGGGCAGCTGCTGACCGCCGCGGCTTCGCTGCTGCACGGCGGTTGGCTGACGCTCAGCGGACGGTACTATTCCCGCGTCATGCCGCGTGCGATGGCGGCGCTCATGCAGGCGGTATTCCAATGGGTGATGCTGCCCGGCGTGGCGTGGACGGGACTGCGTGCGGCAGCCTGTGCGTTGTGGCGGCTGCACAGCCGGAAAAAGCTGCTGGAATGGGTGACGGCAGCGGAAAGCGACCGTAAGGCAGGCGGCTTTTGGGCGGCGCTGCGGCGCCTGTGGCCGTCGCTTGTGATCGCGGTTGTGCTGATCGTGTACGGGCGGGATCTGACGCGGCTGGCCGGATTGTTTTTCCTGGCGCTGCTGCCGCTTGCGGTGCTGTCCGCACGCGTGGTTTCCGCCCGCAAAAAAGCGCTGTCTCCGGGGGCGCGGGAGCAAATCGGCGCTTATGCCGCCGCTATGTGGCAATATTATGAGGAACTATGCACGGCGGATGAGCATTATTTGCCGCCGGATAATTTGCAGGAATCGCCGGTTTGGCGTGTGGCGCACCGCACCTCGCCGACCAATATCGGGATGTATCTGCTGTGTATCGCCGCGGCGCGGGATTTCGGCTTTATCGATGCGGACGGTATGCTGCTGCGGCTGGAACGCACGCTCGCCACGGTGGAACGGCTGGACAAATGGCGCGGTAATCTGTTCAATTGGTACGATACTCGCAATCTGCGTCCGTTGTCGCCGCGGTATGTGTCCACGGTGGACAGCGGCAATCTGGCGTGCGCGCTGGTGGCGCTGCGGCAGGCGCTGCTGGAGCTAAGCGGTACGCGCGCCGCGGAGCTGGCGCTGCGGGTGCAGCGGCTGATCGCCTCGATGGAGCTGACGCCGCTGTATAATCCGCAGCGTGCGCTGTTTCACATTGGCCTTGATCCTGACACGGGCGAGGTCAGCCCGTCTTATTATGATTTGCTGATGAGCGAAAGCCGGATGACCGGTTATTTTGCCGTTGCCATGCGGCAGGTGCCGAAAAAGCACTGGGGGGCGCTCGGACGGGTGCTGGCCAAATCCGGCGGCTATGTCGGGCCGATATCGTGGACGGGAACCATGTTCGAGTTTTTCATGCCGCGTCTGCTGCTGCCCGCCTACGAAGGGACGATGAGCTATGAGGCGCTGCGGTTTTGTTTGCACTGCCAGCGTCAGCGTCCGCCGCGCGGCGTGCCGTGGGGGATCACCGCAAGCGGTTTTTATGCGTTTGACAGCAAACAGAATTAACAAAATAAAGCGCACGGCGTGCCGAAGCAGGCGCTCAAGCGTGGGTTGGCGGCGGACTTGGTCATCGCGCCGTACGCGAGCTTTCTGACGCTGACCACCGCGCCGGAGGCGGCGCTGCGCAACCTGTCTCGGCTGGAAAAATGCGGGATGACCGGTCGCTGCGGCTTTTATGAGGCGGCAGACTTCACCCGCGGACGCGCGGCGCAGGGCGGCTATTCGGTGGTGCGCAGCTATATGGCGCACCATGTGGGGATGAGCCTGTTGTCCTGTGCGAACGCGGCGTTTGACGACATATTCGTGCGGCGGTTCCTGCGGGACCGCGATATGGCGCGCGGGGTGGAGCTGCTGATGGAAAAAGCGCCGGTGAACGGGGCGGTATTCGATGTGGTTAAGGAACGGGCTGTGCCGGTCGTGCCGGGACGCGCGGCGCCCGCAACGGAGGAGATCACCTCCATCAATCCGCGCGCGCCGAAAATGCAGCTGCTGTCCGGCGGGGAATGGATGCTGGCGGTGAGCGACAGCGGCGCCGGGATCTCCTGCTGCCGCGGGCTGGATGTGCATATGCGCAGCGAGGATATCCTCCGCCGCCCGCAGGGCATATACACGCTGGTGGATGCAGGCGAGGGCGCGTTTTCGCTGACGCGCGCGCCGGCGTATGCGCCGGAAAGCGATGTGTGCCGTCATCGGGCGGAGTTTGGCGCGGGCTATGCAGCGTTTTACGCCGCCACGCCGGCGGTGGAGGCGGGGCTGCGGGCGCTGGTGAGTGCGCGGCGGCCGACCGAGCAGCGGCAGCTGGTGCTGAAAAACCGCACCGCCCGCACGCTGACCGCACAGATCACCTTCTATTTTGAGCCGTGTCTGGCGCGCCGCGAGGATGCCGAGGCGCACCTTTCCTTCTCACGCTTGTTTCTGTCCGCACACAAGGACGCTGTCGCGCAGGCGCTGTTTATTACGCGCCGCCGCCGGAAAGGCGAAGCGCCGATCTGTCTGGCCGTCGGCCTGCTGGACGGCGGGGAATTTTCCTATGAAGCGTCGCGGGAGGTACTCATTACCCGCCCGGAGGGAATCGCTTCGATTTTGAAAGCGGCGGAAAAACCGCTTTCCTCCGCCGGAAACGGCGTGCCGGACAGCGCGGTGGCGCTGCGGGCGGAGGTGGAGCTGCCGCCGCACGCACAGCGGGCGATTACGCTGGTGCTGGCGACGGCGCCGACTGAGGCGGAAGCCTCCAACCGGCTCATTGAGCTGCGCCGGGAGGGACAGCTCTCGGCGCGGACGGCCGCACAGCCCCCGTTCGGCGGCGTGGAGGCGCAGCTGGCGGCACAGATCTTGCCGGATCTGTTTTACCCGCCGCGCATTTCCCGCGAATGGGTGCAGGCGGCGCGCGCGAATACGCAGGGGCAAACGGCACTGTGGCCGCTGGGAATTTCGGGGGATTTCCCGATTTTGCTGCTGGAAATCCACAACGCCGCCGATGCGTCCCGCGCCGAGCCGTATATGCGGCTGCACCGTTCGCTCAAGCTGGGCGGCGTGGCGTGCGACTTGGTGATTTTGTATCGTGAGGGCGGCGAATATGACGCACCCGTGCTGGATGCGCTGCGCGCAGTGGCGCGGGATGTGGACTGCGAAAGCGTGCTGGGCGCGGCGGCGGGGATCCACGCGGTGAATCTGGTGGTGCATGGCGAGGAAACACAGGCGCTGCTGACCGCCGTGTGCGCGCACAACAGCGCGCGCGATCTGCGCCGGACGGGGCTGCCGCCGGTGGACTATACGCCGTTGACAATCGAACCGGTCGAGCCGCGGGAGAGTTCCGATGCCGGAGGGCTGACGATCGACGGAGGACGGTTTTGCGGCGAGAATTTTATATTGGACGGGCATCCGCGGCTACCGTGGTGCCATGTGCTGGCAAATCCGGTGTTCGGCACGCTGGTATCGGATCAGGCTCTGGGCTTCACGTGGGCGATCAACTCGCGTGAAACAAGCTGACGCCGTGGTTCAACGACACCGGCAGCGATAACCGCGGCGAAATGCTGCTGCTGCGCGTCGGCGGGCGGGTTACGGACGCCGTTTTCGGTTCGTCCGCGACCTTCGGCAACGGCTGGGCGCGGTATCAAGGACGAACCGGTGCGCTGGACACCACCGTGACGGTGACGGTGCCGGCCGTGGGGATGTATAAGCAGGTGGAACTGACGCTGGAAAATACGGGAGAGGAGGCGGTCGAGGTGCAGGCGGCGTATTATATTGAACCGGTGCTGGGCGTAAACCGTCGGCAGGCGCGGCATATCGCGGCACGCTGGGAAAAAGGCGCGCTGCTGCTGCGCAATCCGTTTGACACGGTGAAAGGACAGCTGCTGCTTACCGCTACCGGCGGGGCGGACGCGTTCGACTGCGACCGCGGCGCGTTTTTGTCCGGCAGCTGGGGAGGCGGTACGCTTGCCCCCTTGCCCGATCCCTGCGGTGCGGTCATCGTCAAGCGACAGCTGCCGCCGAAGCAGCGGGAAATCATCCCCTTTATTCTCGGTTTTGCACACACGGAAGCGGCGGCGCTGCACACACGGAAGCAGCGGGAACGCCTGCGGCCGCTGACGATTGAAAGCCCGCTGCTGGACACACCGGATGCCGAGCTGAACGCGCTGTGCAACCACTGGCTGCCGCGGCAGATCCTCGCGTGCCGGCTGTATGCGCGCACCGGCTTTTATCAGTGCGGCGGCGCATGGGGCTTTCGTGATCAGCTGCAGGACAGTTTGGCGGCGCTGTGGCTGGCTCCGGTGATCACCAGCCGCCAGATTCAGCGCTGCTGTGCGGCGCAATTCACCGAAGGAGACGTACTGCATTGGTGGCACCGGCTGCCGGTCACGGCGGAGGGCGGCGGGATGCGCGGCGTGCGTACCCGTTGTTCGGACGACCTGGTATGGCTGCCGTATGTGACCGCGCAATATGTGGGCTTCACCGGCGATACGTCCCTGCTGGATGTGCAGGTGAACTGGCTGACCGGCGCGGTGCTGGCCGACGACGAGCAGGAGCGGTATTTTGAGCCGGGGCATACCGCTCATCGGGACAGCGTATACACGCACTGCATCCGTGCGCTGGAAAAAGCGGCGACAAAGGGCGCGCATGGGCTGCCCTTGATGGGCTCGGGCGACTGGAACGACGGGATGAATCGGTTGGGCGAGGAGGGACGCGGCGAAAGCGTCTGGCTGGCGATGTTCCTCTCGATGGCGCTGGAAGCATTTGCACCGCTGTGCGCCGCACGACAGGACGGGGAGCGGGAACAGCAATTCCGCACCATGGCGGAGGCGTACCGGCAGGCGGCAGACGCGTGCTTTGCAGGCGATCGCTATCTGCGGGCTTTTTTTGACGATGGTACGCCGCTGGGCGCGGCAGGGGACGACGCGTGCGCGATCGACAGCCTGTCCCAGAGCTTTGCGGTGCTGTGCGGCCTGCCTGCCCGGCGGGCGAATGCCGCGCTGGATACGGCGCTGGCGCAATTGCTTGATGAGTCCGGCGGCATTGTACAGCTGTTCACGCCGCCGTTCGACCGCCCGGTGCGTCCGGTCGGGTATATTTCCGCTTATCCGCCCGGAATCCGCGAAAACGGCGGACAGTATACGCACGCCGCCGCGTGGCTGGCGCTGGCGCTGCTGAAAGCCGGCCGGGCGGACGAGGGGGTACGAGTGCTGCGGATGCTCAACCCGGTGACAAAATACGCGGCCGGGCAGGGCGAGCGCTATCAGGGCGAGCCGTATGCGCTCGCGGGGGACGTATATGCCAATCCTGCCTGCCCGGGGCGCGTGGGATGGAGCCAGTACACCGGCTCGGCCGGCTGGCTGTATACCGCGGTACTGCACGGACTGCTCGGGCTGTGTCCGCAGGGCGAACGGCTGGAGCTGCATCCGCATCTGCCGCGTGACTGGAACGGCTTCAAGCTGCGCATCACGCTGCGGCATACGCCGCTGACCATCTGCGCGCAGAGGGGCGAGAACGCGCTGCTGGTGGACGGGCAGCCGTCGCCGTGGGTGCCGCTGGACGGCGTACCGCATGATGTGCGTTTGATGGTTTCTTTGTGAATTTTTCGGCGAAACCATGTACACCGATGTGAAAATGTGGTAAGATAAATCCTATATTTTGCAAACGTAGCATAAAGGAGGAATTTGGTTGGTGCCTTTGAACCAATCCGTTGCGGAGGGCGTCCGCTTCTTGGCGCTGCGGGATTCCCGCTTTAAAACCGCCAGCCTGACAGTGGCACTGTTGCTGCCGCTGCGGGAGGAGACGGCGTCCGCCTATGCGCTGCTGCCCTATTTGCTGCGGCGGGGCTGCGCGGCTTATCCGGATTATACCGCCCTGCAGCAGCGGCTGAACGAGCTGTATGGCGCGTCGATCAGCGCTTCGGTAGCGCGTATCGGTGAGATGCAGACTCTGATGCTCAGCGCTGTCAGCATTGACGACCGGTTCGCGCTGAACAAGGAAGCGGTCGCCGCGCAGTGTGCGGAGCTACTGCTGTCTATGCTGTTCGAGCCGGTGCTGGAAAACGGCGTGTTCCGCACGGCGGACGTCGAACAGGAACGCCGCTGCCTGTTGGAACGTATCCAATCGGAAATCAACGAAAAGCGGTTGTATGCCCGCAGCCGCTGCGAACAGCTGCTTTGCGCGGGCGAGCCGTATGCGGTGGATCGCTACGGCACGCCGGAGCGGGTTGCCGCGCTGGATGAAGCGGCGGTGACCGCCGCCTGGAAGCAGGCGCTGCGCGAGGCGCGGATTCAGCTGATCTATCAGGGTGAGGGCGATGAGCAGGCGGTAAAGGCCGCCTTTACGGCAAGCTGCGCGCATATTGACGGACGCAGTCCGTGCGCGGCGGAAACGCTCGTGCGCGCCGCGCATGAGCCGGTGCGGGAGCAGACCGAGACCATGGCGGTGCAGCAGGCCAAGCTGGTGCTGGGTTTCCGCACAGCGGTGGCCGAGCCGTCGCCGGAGGTGGACGCGCTGCGGCTGATGAATGCGCTGCTGGGCGGTACGCCGCACTCGCTGCTGTTCCGCAACGTGCGGGAGAGGCTCAGCTTGTGCTATTACTGCGCTTCGTCGTATGACCGGCAGAAAGGGGTTCTGCTGGTGGACAGCGGCGTGGAGGAAGAAAAAGCGGAGCAGGCGAAAGCCGAGATCCTGCGGCAGCTGGACGCGATCCGCGCCGGGAATTTTACCGCGGAGGATCTGGAATCGGCACGTCTGAGCGTGATCAACCAGTTCCGCACCGTCGGCGACCTGCAAAGCACGCTGGCCGGCTGGTATCTGGGACAGTGCGCCGGCGAAACGCTGCGCACGCCGGAACAGGCGGCACAGGCGATCGAAGCCGTCACGCGTGAGCAGGTTATGCACGCGTCGGTGCAGGTTGCGCTGGAAGCGGTGTACCGGCTGGCGCCGGAAAAAGGAGGGGAGTCCGCATGAGTGAATCGCGGCTGCAAACCATAACCGATCCGCGTACCGGCGAAAGCTGCGTGCGCATTGACCATCCCTCCGGATTGCCGATCTTTGTTTGGCCGAAGGCGGGCTACACCTCCTGCTACGCGGTGTTTGCCACGCGGTACGGCTCGATCGACACCGCGTTCCGCATGGACGGCGCGGCGGAGGATACCGTGGTGCCGGCGGGAATTGCCCATTTTCTGGAGCATAAGCTGTTTGAAAACGAGGATTGCGACGCGTTTGCGCGCTATGCCAAGACCGGCGCGTCCGCCAACGCGTACACCAGCTTCGACCGCACTGCCTATCTGTTTACCTGCACCGACCGTGTGGAGGAATCGCTGGATATTCTGCTCGACTTCGTACAGTCGCCCTATTTCACCAAGGAAACGGTGGAGAAGGAACAGGGCATCATCGGGCAGGAGATTCGGATGTGTGAGGATTCCCCTTCCCGCCGCGTGCTGTTCAACCTGCTCAAGGGGCTGTATGCGCGGCATCCTGTGCGTATCGACATCGCCGGTACGGTGGACTCTATCGCCGGCATCACGCCGGAGTTGCTGTACGGCTGCTATCATACGTTTTATAATCTGCACAACATGGTGCTGTGCGTGACCGGCAACGTGACGCCGGAACAGGTGCTGGCAGCGGCCGACCGGCAGCTGAAACCCGCGCCGCCATGGGAATTGGAACGTGCCGTCACGGCGGAGCCGCCTGCCGCGGTTCAGCCGCGGGTAGAGGATACCATGCCGGTCGCGTCGCCGCTGTTTTATCTCGGCTTCAAGGAGCGCTTTACGCAGGAGGACGGCAACCGCTGCCGCACGTCGCAGGAGCTGATTGCGGCCGAGGTGCTGACGGATCTGCTGGTAGGCCGTGCATCGCCGCTGTATGCGTCGCTGATGGAACGGGGGCTGATCAACGCGAATTTTTCCGCGGATTATTGGGACGGCCCCGGCTATGCGGTGTGGCTGTTCGGCGGCGAATCCGCCGATCCGGATACGGTCGCGGCGGAGATTCAGGCGGAGATTGCCCGGCAGCGGGCGCAGGGACTGGATGAAAAGGCGTTTGCCGCCGCATGCAACGCCGTGTACGGACGGCTGATCGCGGCCATGAACGATGTCGAAAATTGCGGCGATATGCTGCTCAACGATTATTTTTATCAAAGAAAACCGTTCGCCCTTATTGACGCGGCGGCCACTCTTGATATACAATCGGTATATGCGCTGCTGCAGG
>ENA-UOJL01002624-UOJL01002624.1-human-gut-metagenome-genome-assembly--contig:-P47-NODE-2624-length-14213-cov-7.246362_pt1 | contig 14213 bp, 11 predicted proteins | sample MGYA00242347_ERZ723894 | MGnify/ENA metagenome assembly ERZ723894
ACGAGGCGGCTGCGGCCTAGGGCACCGGGGAGGCCTTCGAGACCGCCAAGGCCGCTATCAAGGACGGCAGCCTGCATGTCTTCGACGTCTCCACCTTCACCGTCGGCGGCGAGACCCTGACCAGCTACATGGCCGACGTCGACACCGATCCGGACTACACCCCCGACACCGAGGCCATCGTGGACGGCTACTTCTCCGAGAGCACCTTCCGCTCCGCCCCGTACTTCGACATCCAGATCGACGGCATCAACCTGCTCGACAGCGCTTTCTAATCTGAACTTTTCCGGCAGACTGCGGCTGCGCGCCGCAGTCTGCCCCCAAAGGACAGCGCAGTAATTTTATTTGCCGCGCTGTCCTTTGGGGCATTTTATGTTTAAGGAGTGACGCCCGTGGACGGCAAAACCGCAGCGGTACAGATGCGGAACATCACAAAGAGATTCGGCACCGTCGTGGCGAACGACAAGGTCTGGCTCGACATCTACCGGGGCGAGATCCTGGCGCTGCTCGGCGAGAACGGCAGCGGCAAGACCACGCTCATGAACATGCTCTCGGGCATCTACTACCCCGACGAGGGCCAGATTTTCGTGGACGGGCGTGAGGTCTCCATCCGCTCGCCCAAGGACGCCTTTGACCTCGGCATAGGCATGATACACCAGCACTTCAAGTTGGTGGACGTGCTCTCCGCCGCCGAGAACATCATCCTCGGCCTGCCCGGCAAGGGGAGGCTCGACCTCAACAAGGTCGCCGAGAAGATAAAGTCCATCTGCGACGCCTACGGCTTCGAGGTCGACCCGAAAAAGAAGATCTACGACATGTCCGTCTCCGAAAAGCAGACGGTGGAGATCGTCAAAGTCCTCTACCGCGGCGCGGACATCCTCATCCTCGACGAGCCCACCGCCGTGCTTACGCCGCAGGAGACTGACAAGCTCTTCGCCGTGCTGCGCAACATGCGCGACGACGGCAAGAGCGTGGTAATAATCACCCACAAGCTGCACGAGGTCGAGGACCTCTCTGACCGCGTGGCGATACTCCGCCGCGGCCAGTTCGTGGGCGACATGCTGACGAAGAACACCAACGCCGCGGAGATGACCAACATGATGGTCGGCCGCCCCGTGTCGCTCAACATCGAGCGTGCGGAGCCCAAGGACCCGCAGCCGAGGCTGGTGGTCAAGGACCTCACCGTCCGCGACGAGGACGGCGTGCTCAAGCTCGACGGCGTGTCCTTCACGGCGAACTCCGGCGAGATACTGGGCGTGGCGGGCATCTCCGGCAGCGGCCAGAAGGAGCTGCTGGAGGCCATCGCCGGGCTGCACCGCGCCGAGGGCGGCTCCATAAGCTACATCGACCCCGAGACCGGCGCGCATGAGGAGCTCATCGGCAAGGACCCCGCGGACATCAGCGACATGGGCGTGGCCCTCTCCTTCGTCCCCGAGGACAGGCTGGGCATGGGCCTCGTGGGGAACATGGACCTCACAGACAACATGATGCTCCGCTCCTTCCGCCGCACCAAGGGCATCTTCACGAACCGCAAGGCCCCGCACGACCTCGCGGAGAAGGTCGTCGAGGAGCTGGAGGTCAACACGCCGAGCGTCTCCACCCCCGTGCGCCGTCTCTCCGGCGGCAACGTGCAGAAGGTGCTGGTCGGCCGCGAGATAGCCTCCGCCCCCACCGTGCTGCTGACGGCCTACGCCGTCCGCGGTCTGGACATAAACTCTTCCTATACGATCTATGACCTCATCAACAAGCAGAAGGAGCGCGGCGTCGCCGTCATCTACGTCGGCGAGGACCTCGATGTGCTCCTCGAGCTCTGCGACAGGATACTCGTCCTCTGCGGCGGCAAGGTCAGCGGCCTGGTCGATGGCCGCGGCGCCACCAAGCGGAAGGTCGGCATGATGATGACAAGGCTGGGAGGTGCGAAGGACGATGAATAACAAAAACCGCGTGCCCCTCGTGCACATCTCCAAGCGTGCGGCCCTGCCCTGGTACAAGGCCTGGGCCATACGCGCCGCGGCCATCATCCTCGCGCTCATCGTCTGCGCCGTCATAACCACGGTGTTCACGGGCGAGGACCCCATTCAGGTCTACGCCGCGATGTTCGAGGGCGCCTTCGGCACCTCGCGCAGGACCTGGGTGCTGCTGCAAAATCTTGCGATACTGCTGTGCATCTCCCTCGCCGTCACTCCGGCGTTCAAGATGCGCTTTTGGAACATCGGCGCCGAGGGCCAGGTCCTGGCCGGCGCGCTGGCCGTCGCCGCCTGCATGATACTCATCGGCGACTCCGTCCCCGGCTGGCTGCTCATAATCATTGAGGCCGTCGCAGGCATCGCCGCGGGCGCTGTCTGGGCCTTCATCCCCGCCTTCTTCAAGGCCAGATGGAACACCAACGAGACGCTCTTCACCCTCATGATGAACTACGTCGCCACCCAGCTCGTGGCCTACTTCGTCATCATCTGGGAGGTCCCCAAGGGCGCGGGCAAGGTCGGCATCATCAACCAGAGCAGCATGGCCGGCTGGCTGCCCCAGATAGGCACCAACAAGTACCTCCTCAACGTCCTCATCGTCGCCGTCATAACGGTGCTCATGTACGTCTACCTCAAGTACAGCAAGCACGGCTATGAGATAAGCGTCGTCGGCGAGAGCGAGAGGACGGCGCGCTACGTCGGCATCAAGGTCGACCGCGTGATAATGCGCACGCTGCTGCTCTCCGGTGCCATCTGCGGCATAGCGGGCCTCCTGCTCGTCGCCGGCACGGACCACACGATAACCACCACCCTCGCCGGCGGGCGCGGCTTCACGGCGGTCATGGTCTCCTGGCTCGCCAAGTTCAGCCCCGTGTTCATGGTGCTGACCAGCCTGCTGCTGGTGTTCCTCGAGAAGGGCGCCACCGAGATCTCCACCTCCTTCGGCCTCAACAGCTCCTTCTGCGACATCCTCACCGGCATCATTTTGTTTTTCATCATAGGCTCCGAGTTCTTCATAAGCTATCAGCTCCACTTCAGAAAGCGCGAGGGAAAGGAGGAGAAGGCCGGTGTTTGACTTTGTATCCTTCATCCCCAGGGCTGTCGCCCAGGGCATCCCGCTGCTCTATGGCAGCACGGGCGAGACGCTGACCGAGAAGTCCGGCAACCTCAACCTCGGCCTTCCCGGCGTCATGTACGTCGGCGCCATCTCTGGCGTCATCGGCTCCTTCCTCTATGAGCAGTCCGTGCCTGCAGAGGAGATGAGCGGCGTGCTCGCCGTCGGCATCCCGATACTCTGCTGCCTCTTCGGCAGCCTGCTGATGGGCCTGCTCTACTGCTTCCTCACCGTCACGCTGCGCGCCAACCAGAACGTCACCGGCCTCGCCATGACCACCTTCGGCGTCGGCTTCGGCAACTTCTTCGGCGGCTCGCTCATCAAGCTCACGGGCAGCGAGGTGCCGAACATCGCCCTCTCCGCCACCAGCTCCTTCTTCAAGACGAGCCTGCCCTTTGCCGGGAACCTCGGCTGGTTCGGCCAGCTCTTCCTCTCCTACGGCATGCTGGCCTACATCGCCATAATCATCGCGCTCTGCGCCTCCTACTACCTGAACCGCACGCGCCCGGGCCTCAACCTCCGCGCCGTGGGCGAGAGCCCCGCGACCGCGGACGCCGCGGGCATCAACGTCACCAGGTACAAGTACGGCGCCACCTGCATCGGCAGCATGATAGCCGGGCTCGGCGGCCTCTACTATGTCATGGACTACGCCAGCGGCGTCTGGTCCAACGACGCCTTCGGCGACCGCGGCTGGCTGGCCATCGCGCTCGTCATCTTCACGGTCTGGCGCCCCGCGCTGAGCATTCTCGCCTCCATCCTCTTCGGCGGGCTGTACATCCTCTACCTGTACATCCCCTCCGGCATGAACCTCGCCACGAAGGAGCTCTACAAGATGCTCCCCTACCTCGTGACCATCGCCGTGCTCATCATCTCCTCGCTGCGCAAGAAGCGGGAGAACGATCCCCCGGCCAACCTCGGTCTCGCGTATTTCCGCGAGGAAAGATGAAAAAAAGAGCCCTCCGGGTAAAACCTGGAGGGCTTTTTTGTAGCTTGGCCTACAGCTGTTTTATTGACTTATAGAACGAAAAAGTGGTATAGTAATAGTTAATTTCGGTGCCCTTTGACGGGTAGTTCGTACATTGAAAGGCGGAGTAGGAAAGAATGTTCAAGATAGCTGAAAAATACCCTCTCAATACGTCCAAAACGATTTTTCGCGTGAGTATTGAGGCGCCTCTCATCGCAAAGAGCGCGCAGCCCGGCCAGTTTGCCATCTTCAGACTCGACGAGTTCGGCGAGCGTTTCCCGCTCACCATAGCGGACTATGACCCCGAGGTCGGCACGGTCTCCTTCAACTTCCAGCCCGCGGGCAAGAGCACGCAGATGTTCTCGCTCATGGAGCCCGGCGACTATATCGCCGACATCGTCGGCCCCCTCGGCCGCCCCGCTGAGATCGACCCCAACGCCAAGCGCGTCTGCGTGGTCGGCGGCGGCACCGGCTGCGCCATCAACTACCCCGTCGCCAAGGAGCTCAAGCGCCTCGGCATCGGTGTGGACATGATCTGCGGCTTCCGCAGCAAGGACATCGTCATCATGGAGGACGAGTTCCGCGCCGCCTGCGACAACCTCTACATATGCACCGACGACGGCAGCTACGGCGAGGCCGGTTTCGTCACCAACAAGCTCAAGGCCCTGCTCGAGTCCGGCGTGCAGTACGACAGCGTGCTCACCTGCGGTCCGGTCGTCATGATGAAGTACGTCGCCGAGGTCACCCGCCCCTACGGCCTGAAGACCAACGCCAGCCTGAACCCCATCATGATAGACGGCACCGGCATGTGCGGCGGCTGCCGCCTCACAGTCGGCGGCGAGCGCAAGTTCGCCTGCGTGGACGGCCCCGAGTTCGACGCCCACCTCGTCGACTGGGACAGCCTGCTGGAGCGCAACAACTTCTACCTCGATGAGGAGGGCGACCAGAACGAGCACATCTGCCGCATCACCGGCGGCGTGCGCCGCGGCGAGTACAAGCCCTCGGCCCCCGAGACCGAGCCCGACCCCGCCAAGCGCATGACCAAGCACCCGATGCCTGAGCAGGACCCCGTCGTCCGCGCCAAGAACTTCAACGAGGTCGCGCTCGGCTACGCCGCGTCCGTGGCTCAGCGCGAGGCACAGCGCTGCCTCACCTGCAAGAACCCCCAGTGCGTCAAGGGCTGCCCCGTCAACGTCCGCATCCCCGAGTTCATCGCCAAGGTCAAGGAGGGCGACTTCGAGGGCGGCTATGAGGTCATCGCCACGACCAACTCCCTCGCCGCGGTCTGCGGCCGCGTCTGTCCGCAGGAGCGCCAGTGCGAGAGCAAGTGCGTGCGCGGCATAAAGGGCGAGCCTGTCGCCATCGGCCGCCTGGAGCGCTTCGTGGCCGACTACCACATGGAGCACGCCGACGACGCCTGCGCCTGCGCCGTCATGCCTGCGCCCAACGGCCACAAGGTCGCTGTCATCGGCTCCGGCCCGAGCGGCCTCTCCTGTGCGGGCGACCTCGTGAAGAAGGGCTACGACGTCACGGTCTTCGAGGCGCTGCACAAGTGCGGCGGCGTCCTGGCCTACGGCATCCCCGAGTTCCGTCTGCCCAAGAGCATAGTCGACCGCGAGGTCAAGAACCTCGAGCGCCAGGGCGTCAAGTTCGTCAACGACTGCATCATCGGCCGCACCATGCCGCTCGACCAGCTGCTCGAGGATGGCTATGAGGCCGTGTTCATCGGCTCCGGCGCCGGTCTGCCCCAGTTCATGAATATCCCGGGCGAGAACCTGCTCGGCGTCTACTCCGCCAACGAGTACCTCACCCGTATCAACCTCATGAAGGCCTATCGCGACGACTACGATACGCCGATAAAGAACAACGCCAAGCGCATCGCCGTCATCGGCGGCGGCAACGTGGCCATGGACGCGGCGCGCTGCGCCAAGCGCATGGGCGCGGACGAGGTGTTCATCGTCTACCGCCGCGGCCGTGACGAGCTGCCCGCCAGGGCCGAGGAAGTCCACCACGCCGAGGAGGAGGGCATCGAGTTCAAGCTCCTGAACAACCCCGTCGAGATCCTGGGCGACGCGGACAAGCACGTCGTGGGCCTCAAGTGCGTGAAGATGCGCCTCGGCGAGCCCGACGCCTCCGGCAGGCGCAGCGTCTCGCCCATCGAGGGCAGTGAGTTCGTCATCGTGGCGGACGCTGTCATCGTGGCCATCGGCACCACGCCGAACCCGCTGCTGCGCAGCACCACCCCGGGCCTCGAGAGCAACCGCAAGGGCTGCCTCATCGTGAACGAGGACACGCTGGAGACCTCCCGCAAGGGCGTCTTCGCGGGCGGCGACGCCGTCACCGGCGCGGCCACCGTCATCCTCGCCATGGGCGCCGGCAAGCACGGCGCGGCCTCCATCGACGAGTACATAATGGGCAAGAAATAAGCCGAAAATACCGATAAAAAAGCCCCCGGTCAGATGACCGGGGGCTTTTTGCGCCTTTTTATCATTCAAAGATGTACACCCGCAGCTCATAGGGGCGGGCGGTGAAGCTGTTGTTGATGACGAGGTTCATCTCGTAGTTCTTGAGCACCAGCCGCCCGGCGAGGAGGTCGAAGCCCTCAGGGGCGGTGAAATACGTCTCCTTGTCCGCAAAGGAGCAGATGACGAGCAGCCGACGGTCGCCGCTCTCGCGGGAGTAGACGTAGAAGTTCGGGCTCTGCTTGAGGTGTTCCTTGTATTCGCCGTCCATGACCAGGGGCTCGCTCTTGCGGAAGGCGATGAGCTCGCGGTAGAAGTTGAGCAGGGAGTCCGGGTCCTTTTCCTCGACGGCGACGTTTACGTCGCGGTAGTTCTCGTTCACGTAGAACCAGGGGCGCGTCTCGGAGAAGCCGGCCCAGGGCCCGCCCGTCCACTGCATGGGCGTGCGCGCGGAGTCGCGGCAGGACTTCTGCGCCATGGTCAGCACCGCCTGCTGGGGCAGGACCTTCGAGGCGATGCGGCAGTTATTTTTGAGCATGACGTCCACATACATGTCCAGCCGGGGCAGGCGCAGGTTCGTCATGCCGATCTCCTGGCCCTGATAGACAAAGGGCGTGCCCTGCTGGAGCATATAGCAGGCGGCGAGCATCTTGCCGGACTCGGTGCGCCAGCGCTCGCTGCCGTAGCGGCTGATGACGCGCGGGTGGTCGTGGTTCTCGAGATAGAGCGCGTTCCAGGCCTTGCCCGCGAGCTTCTCCTGCCAGTCGGAGAAGGCGCGCTTGAGCTTTTTGAGGCTGAAGGGCCGCTGGATGAAGTCCGTCATGATGCAGTCGGCCTCCATGTGCGCAAAGCCGAACATGAGGTCGAGCTCGCCGGACTCGAGATAGGGCAGGGTCTCCTCCGGCTTCATGCGCGTGCCCTCGCCGAGGAGCATGCAGTCGTAGTCCTCGACCGCCTCGCGGTACTCGCGCAGATAGTCGTGGATGTGCGGGCCGTTCATGTACTTGGACATGCCCGTCGCCGCCGGGAGCTTGGGATAGGCGTCCGGCAGGCCCGGGGTCTTGGAGATGAAGGTGATGACGTCCTCGCGGAAGCCGTCCACGCCCATGTCCAGCCAGAAGCGCATGATGCTCTTGACCTCCTCGCGCACGGCGGGGTTGTCGTGGTTGAGGTCGGGCTGCTTCTTGGCGAAGATGTGGAGGTAATACTCCCCGCTCTGGGGGTCGAGCTCCCAGGCGCCGCCCTCGAAGAGACTGTCCCAGTTGTTGGGAGGCTTCATCCCTCCTGAGCGCGTGCGCCGGCCCGGCCGCCAGAAGTAGTAGTTCCGGTACGGGCTGTGGATGTCCCGGCTCTGCTTGAACCACTCGTGCTCGTCGGAGGTGTGGTTCACCACGAGGTCCATGAACACGCGCATCCCGCGCTCGTGCGCGCCGTCGAGGACCTCCTTGAAGACCTCGAGGTCGCCGTACTCGGGGTTTATGTTCTTGTAATCCGCCACGTCGTAGCCGAAGTCGGCGTTGGGCGAGGGGTAGAGGGGCGAAAACCAGATGGCGTCCACGCCGAGGCTCTTGATGTAGTCGAGCTTCGACAAAACGCCCCAGAGGTCGCCTATGCCGTCCCCGTTCCCGTCGCAGAAACTCCGCGGCCAGATCTGGTAGACGACCATGGACTTGTACCAATCGTTCTTAGCCATAGCATCAGCCTCCAAGCAGAGTATACCAGAGCCTCCGCCCGTTTACCAGCCCCAAATAGAGCGCCGTCACCTGCGCAGGATCCGACGGATGGAGGGCTTTGCTCGTGTTTATTGCCTTTATGCCAAATTTACATCCCCCCGGGGGGCTTGTATGTCTAAACTAACCATATTATAATAATGAAAAAATTGCATCGTTGCTTTGATAATGCCTATATATTGGTAAAAGAGCTGCTTTTATGAATGATATGCTGTCCGGAGGCGGCGAAGGCATCAACAAGGACGACGTGGTGCGCTTCTTCAATGCCCTTGCGCGCGGGTGGGATGACGAGATCTCGGTGGACAAAGACAAGATAGAGTTTATCCTGGACAAGGCCGAAGTGCGGCCGGGCACGCGTGTCCTGGACGTCGCCTGCGGGACAGGGGTGCTGTTTCCGTTCTACCTAGAGCGGGAGACCTCCCATGTCCTGGCCGTCGACATATCGCCGGAGATGACAAACCTGGCGGAGTGCAAGCTGGCCGCCACCAGGGCAAGAAACCGGATAGAGGTCGTTTGCGGAGATATCGAAGCCATGCGCGGCACCGGCGACTATGACTGCTGCGTGGTATACAACGCTTTTCCGCACTTCCCGGAGCCACGCCGGCTGGTGAGCCGACTTGCCGCCTGGCTGAAGCCCAACGGCAGGCTGACCGTGGCCCACAGCATGAGTCTCGCCCAGCTTGACCGGCATCACGCCGGAAGGGCGGCGAAGGTGTCGCACGCGATGCTGACGGCGCCGGAGCTCGCGGACGTCCTCAGCCAGTGGTTTACCGTCGACATTGCTATTTCCGACGACGAAAAATACATAGTCTCGGGCAAGCTCATCGCCGGGGCATGATGGGCGCAAGACAAGGAGCCAAGGCGGGGAAGCTTGCCGTGATCGCCGCCCTCGCCGCCGCTGTGGCAGCGCTGTCGGTAGTCTGCCTCTTTATCGGTTCGTCGAACATGTCCTTAAAAGACTGCATCGACGCCTTGGCCAGGATGAGCGAGAGCCAGAACGACATACGCATCATCTGGAGCATACGCATACCGCGCGTGCTGGCCGCGATCGTTGCGGGGGCCGGGCTGTCGGTCTCGGGGCTGATCATGCAGACGGTACTGGGCAACGCGATGGCTTCGCCCTCCACGCTGGGTGTGGCCAACGCGGCGGTATTTGGCGCCAACCTCTCAATAATAGCCTTTGCAGGAGGCTTTCTGGACACCGGGAATCATCTTGCAAACTACGCGGCAGGGGCAAATCCGTATGCCACCTCGATGATGGCGTTTTTCTTTTCGATATTGTCGATCCTGCTGGTCCTCGGGCTGTGCCGGCTGCGGACTTTCTCGCCCAATGTGGTCATACTTGCGGGGATAGCTATGGGCTCTGTCTGGACCGCCGGCACGACGCTGCTGCAATTCTATGCCACAGACGTGGGAATCTCCGCCGCGGTGATATGGAACTTCGGCGATCTTGGCCGCGCGACATACAAGACCGACTTTATAATGCTTGCGGTAGTGGTCATAGGCAGCGCGTTCTTCATGCTGATGCCGTGGCGCTACAACGCCCTGCTGAGCGGCGACGCGACGGCGAGAACCATGGGCATAAACGTTGACGCGCTGCGCTTTGCTTCGCTCCTGCTGGCCTCCATGATAACCGCCGTGTGCGTTTCATATTTGGGCATAATCGGGTTCGTGGGCATAATCTGCCCACATGTGACAAAAAGGCTGCTGGGAGAGGACCACCGCTATTCAACTCCGGCGTCCATACTGAGCGGGAGCCTTCTCCTGCTGATGGCGGACACGCTTTCACGGAGTATGGGCGGCGGCTCGGCGCTCCCGGTCGGCGCCATAACCACCCTGCTCGGCGCGCCGTTTTTCGCGGCCATAATTTTTTCGGGGAGGCGCGGGGCGGATGCTTGAGATAAGGGGACTGTCGTTTTCATATGGCGCGCGCGCCGGCGCCGTTCTGAGGAGCGTGGATCTGGAGCTGGGAGCCGGGGAAATAGGCGTGCTGCTCGGGAGAAACGGCAGCGGGAAGACGACCCTGTTCAAAAATATTCTCGGGCTGCTCAGACCCTCGGCAGGCACGGTGAGCCTTGACGGCCGCGATCTGCTGGGGATGTCCGGAAGGGAGCGGGCCGGACTGACCGCCTATGTCCCGCAGGACATACGATTTGGAGAGCTGACCGTCTTTGAGTCCGTGCTCATGGGGCGCGTCTCCAGCTTCGGATTCAGGGCCGGGAAAGAGGATAAGGCCGTGGCGGAGCGGATAATCTCCGAAATGCACCTGGAAAACTTTGCGCACAGGAACGCTGCCCGCCTGTCGGGCGGAGAGCGGCAGAAGGTGGCCATCGCCAGGGCCCTTGCCCAGGAGCCGCGGCTTCTCGTGTTCGACGAGCCCACCGGGAACCTCGATATAGCCAACGAGCAGCTGATAATGGAGGAGGCGGTGAAACTCGCGCGTGAGAAGCGCGTGGGCGTTTTGTGTTCGCTGCACGACCTCAATCAGGCGATGAACTTTGGCGACCGGTTTTACTTTCTGAAAGACGGGGGCGTAAAGTACTCGGGCGGTAAGGAGCAGTTTACCGAGGCCGTCATAAACGATGTTTTTGGCATTGATGTCAGAATCATAAACCACGAAGGAGAAAACATTATTCTAGGAGGAAAAAAGAATGAAAACTAAACAACTGCTTTCTCTCTTCCTGGCGGCAGCCATGGTTCTTGCCCTCTGCGCCTGCGGGGCAGGTCCCGCTGCGCCGGGCGCCATGGCCAGCGAGGCGCCCGAGCCCTCCCAGAGCGCTCAGACTGAGGAAATGATGATAACGGACATGATCGGGCGCGAGGCCTCCATTGTGCCCGGCAGTTATGAGAGAGTGGTCTGCATCGGAGCCGGAGCGCTGCGCATGTACAGCTATATAGGCGACGTGGGCCTGCTGTGCGGCGTTGAGGACATTGACAATCTGAGCCTTCAAGAGCGTCCGCAGATGTTCGACGGTGTGGCCAGGCCCTACGTGCTTGCATACAAAGACGTGTTCTCCAAGCTGGATTCTTGCGGCGTAGGCGGGCCCAACGCGCAGTCCGCCGAAGCGGAGAAGATCCTCGCCTGCAAGCCGGACATCGTCATATCCGAATATGAGGACCTGGACCGGGAGAACGCCCTGCAGAAGCAGCTGGGAGTGCCCGTGGTGACGCTCAAGGCAGGTCCGGGCGGAGTTTTCGACCAGGCGTTTGCCGAAACCATGACCATGCTGGGGACCATATTCGGCAAGGGAGAAAAGGCCGCGGAGCTCGTCAAATTCATCGAATCCGAGCGCGCCGAGATAGAGAGGCGCACGGCCGATATCCCAGAAGAGGACAAGCCCTCCGTCTACATATGCGGCCTGGGCAACTGGGGGACAACGAATCACCTGATGACGGCGCAAAATTACATAGCCTTTGAGGTAGCCCACGTCAAAAACGTGGTAACGGACCTGACGGCAAACGGTATACAGCCCATTGAAGAGGAAAAGTTCGTCTCCCTCGGGGAGGACATGGACATCATGATAATAGACGCAGCGGCGGTGAAGAACATCCGCCCCCTCTACGCCGAGGACAGCACCATGTTCGACAGCTGCAAGGCCTGGCGGAACGGCGAAGTATATCTCCAGATGGCCTACAACGCCTACTACACAAACTATGAAACCGCGCTCATCAACACGTGGTTCATCGCAAAGAGCGTTTACCCCGAGGCTTTTGCGGACATAGATATGACCGAAAAGACGAATGAGATAACAGAGGCCTTCCTGGGGCAGAAGCTGGCCGAAGAGATATTTGCCTGCCCAGCCAGCTTCGGCGGATATCAGAAGATAGACACCGCAGACTTTTTCAATTGAACGCATAGGCCAAAAAAGCATGGGACCGGCTCTGATGCCGGTCCCATGCTGCGCCTGCACGCGGCTTTGCGCCGCGAGGTATGTTATGACAGGGTCATTTTGCGTACATCATGCCGATTATGCGGTTGGAGAGCCGCCGGGGGAGGAGCTTGGCGGCGGCGGCCGCGGCTTTGTAGGGGAGACCGAGGGCGATCAGGGGGCGGCTGCTCTTTCTGAGGGCCGTTTTGGAGATGAACTCGCCGGCGGTCTCGGGGCTCATGCCCGTCTCCTCGTCATGCTCCATCTTCGCAACGCTCCGCGCCACGCGGCCGCCGTAGGCGTCCTCGCGCAGCGTCTTTTTCCGGTTGGAGGTGAAGCCCGAGGAGATGTCGCCCGGCATGACAGCGCAGACGCTGATGCCGAAGGGCCGCACCTCGTTTTGCAGCGCCAGCACATAGGCGTTTATCGCGGCCTTCGAGACCGAGTACCAGAGCTGGAAGGGTATGGGCAATATGCCAGCGATGGAGCTCATGCACACGATGCGCCCGCCGCCCTGGGCGCGCATGACGGGGATGACCGCCCGCGCGGCACGGTCCGCGCCGTAGAGGTTCAGCTCCAGCTGCGCGTGCGCGTCATCCGGGGATGTGTACTCCGCCGCGCCCGAGATGCCGAAGCCCGCGTTGCACACGAGGATGTCTATCCGTCCCTCGCGCCGCTCTACCTCGGCCACGGCGGCCTGGACGCTCGCCTCGTCGGTCATGTCGGCCGTCAGGTGCTCGACGCCGGGCGTGCCCTCCTTGGCGTGCCGCGAGAGCTCATAGACCTTGCAGCCGGCCTTCGCCAACGACATGGCTGTGCAGCGGCCTATGCCGCCCGAGCCGCCTGTGACTATTGCAATTTCACGCTCTTTCATCTTTGCCCAAGACCTCCGCAATGATGTCCATCGCCTCGTCCAGCAGCGCCTCGGTGTGCGTGGCCATGCAGCTCACGCGCAGCAGGCACTCGCCCGGCGCCGCCGCGGGAGGCAGGACGGGATTTACATACACGCCCGCGTCGTATAGCCGCTTGGCGCTGACGAGGGTGTGCTCCATCTCATATGTATAGATGGGGATTATCGGCGTCTCCGACTCTATTATCCTCAGGCCGCGGGCCTTCAGCCCGGCCCTTGCGTGAGACGCCAGTGCACTTAGACGCTGCGGGAGCTCCGGATGTTCCTCCAAAAGCCGCAAAGCCGCGAGGGCTGCGGCACAGCTGGAGGGCGGGATGGAGGCCGAGAAAATGAAAGGCCGCGAGTTGTGGCGGACGTAGTCGCAGACGAGCTCGGACGCCGCCATGTAGCCGCCGAGGCTCGCGAGCGACTTGGAGAAGGTGCCCATGATGACGTCCACCTTGTCCTCGAGCCCGAAGTGGCTGGCCGTGCCGCGGCCGCCCTCGCCGATGACGCCGAGGCCGTGGGCGTCGTCCACCATGACGCGCGCGCCGTACTTTTCCGCCAAGTCGCAGATCTCCGGCAGCTTTGCGATGTCGCCGCCCATGGAGAACACGCCGTCGGTGACGATGAGGCAGCCCGCGGACTCCGGCACGGCCTTCAGCTTGGCCTCAAGGTCATCCATGTCCGCGTGTCGGTAGCGGAGCATCTTGCCGAAGGAGAGGCGGCAGCCGTCGTAGATGCTGGCGTGGTTCTCGCGGTCGCAGATGACGTAGTCGCCGCGGCCGACGAGGGCGCTGATGATGCCGAGGTTGGACTGGAAGCCAGTCGAGAAGGTGACGGCGCCGTCCTTGTGGACGAAGTCGGCCAACTCACGCTCCAGCTCGAGGTGGAGCCGGAGCGTGCCGTTCAAAAAGCGCGAGCCGGAGCAGCCGGTGCCGTATTCCGCGAGCGCAGCCTCCGCCGCCGCGATCACCTCCGGCGCCGCCGTGAGGCCCAGGTAGTTGTTGGAGCCGAGCATGATGCGGCGCTTGCCCTCCATGATGACTTCGGTGTCCTGCCTCGACTCGAGCGCGTGGAAATAGGGGTAGATGCCCCTCTCCCGGCACTCGCGCGCCGTGGTGTACGCGGCGCACTTAGCAAACAGATCCATGTGTGCCTCCAAATACTTAAAAAATTTTAATTAAAAAGTTTTAAGCATTATACATCCAGGAGGCTGATATG
>ENA-UOJL01002631-UOJL01002631.1-human-gut-metagenome-genome-assembly--contig:-P47-NODE-2631-length-14178-cov-5.309424_pt1 | contig 14178 bp, 15 predicted proteins | sample MGYA00242347_ERZ723894 | MGnify/ENA metagenome assembly ERZ723894
GGAGCTGCTTGGAATATAAGTATTTGTATATATTATATTCTGCTTTCAATAATTCGAGGAATTATAATCAGCTGTGAAAAGAAATTTATTTCTCGAAATATAGATAACAGAAAACAGATTCACAAGATTTCTTCAATCTTATTATTAACATTGAACATAGCTTTGATTACGCCGATTGCCCTTATGACTGTTAATGCGAAATCTGTTGAGATGAATATGACATCTGCAATAGCTGTAGCGGCATACACGACCTACAAAATAATTTCGGCATCTGTTAACTTCAAAAAATCCAAAAGATCCGATGATATGCTTGTAAGAGACTTAAAGCTCATCAGCTTTATCGAGGCTTTAATATCTGTTTTAACGTTACAAAATACTTTACTTGCGGTAAAAGGAGCAAGCAGCGAACCAAAAATGTTCAGGTTATCAATCATCACAAGCACGGCAGGACTGGCTTTTATTATTTTTCTGACTGTAATGAATTTGGTACGGAAACCTAAATGATTAGTTTAAAGTAACACCATTTGAAATATTTCCAATTATAATTTATACCTCAATCTCCGTCCCATCCTTAAAAGCAAATACCAATCTGCCGTCCTCAAATACCGTTACTTTATCAACTGCTGCAACCCACAGCTTTTCATCAAACTCTGTCAGCAGTTTTTTGCACTTGGAAAGTTCCAGAATAAATCCGCCAATCAGATCACGCTTGGCAAGACGCTCTTCTTTCTGTTTCTGCAATGAAAGCGACTTCTTTTTCAGTTTCTCATACCGTTCCACCAGTCCGTTATAGTGTGCATTGTATTCGTCCTGATTCTGAGCGGTTTGACTGTTTTCCATAATGTATTTTCGGGTCAGTTCTGAAACAACCTCCATTTCCTGCAAAACTTCCTGCTGCTTTTCATCTATTGCAGTACAATCTGTCAGCATAGTCTGCATAGACATATCCATCAAAAAACTGTTTCATTTCGGTAATTATCGCCTTTGCCTTATCAATATAATGCTGATCTGGCATATATTTTGCGGCTGCCTTATGATCATAAACAGATTTTTCCTGTAGCTTTGCAGTAAAATCGAAGTCAGGGAGATGCAGCAGGTACAGCATCAGGAGATGTGCAAATTCGGCATCTTCGCTAAAAATCCCCACATTACTCAATGGATTTAAGTCAAACATTCGCAGTTCAATATGGTCGATACCATTTTTCAGTGCATCAAGACTGTATGCACCCTTTGGTTTCAAACGAACAGGCAAATACAGCTCCGCAGGTGACAGGAGAAGCCCGTCGTCAATATAGCTCTGTATGCTGTCGGTGAATGATTCAATACCGCTGTAGTCAAGATTCGGTATAAATTGATTCCAGTAGCCGAATTCGGAATTTCTCATTGAGCCGTAACCGCTGAACGCCTTACCCGAACTGCCCGCTTCAACAAATGAACGGTCATATATCGGACTTGCAGCGGTCAGCAGAACAATCAGCCAGCTATGCCGGAAGATCTGCTTCATGAGCCGGAAATAAACACTGTCCTTGAATTGTCCGAACTCCTGCCCAATATCCTTGATTTTACGGAGATACTTTTCTGAAAGTGAAAAATTAAAATGTATTCCCGAATAAAGCATCATGGGTTTGCCGTACTTCTGTTCAAGCTGTTTGCGATAATTGAATTTTGACATTTCCATACCGGAATGCGCAACAGGAATTTCCGATGCATCTGAAAAATACGGAGGATTTGAATAAATATGAAGATGCTCACTGCTTTCTGCAACTTTTTTTCTTGCGGTCTAATCCCATTCCGCAAGCTATTCGATGGCATTTTTGACAGAATCATTTACGCCTGTAATAATTTCAAGCTGATTTTCGCAGAAGTCACGCTGCAAATGCGGATCATCGAAAGGGTGTGGGGTTTGGGCAAGTCTGCCGTTTTTATCAATTCGGAGCGTTTCACGTTCCAATCCGAATCCGCCCTCAAAAAAATAGTTGCTGAATGTATTCATCACATCACCTCAAAAGCGTCCGCCTAAAAATATCAAGCAGACGCTACTTTTCAGATTAAATTGTATAGTCCAATTTTCTTTCATCAATGATTCGCTTGGATTTATGCTCCGAACGTGTATCAAGACCGCCGTCGGGATGTACAACGACTTTGTAAGGCTTTACGCCGATTCTTGCTTTTAATGCCGCTGAAACCGTCTCTGCAACAGAATCATCATATGCAGGATTATCAGAATTTTTCTCGATCTCAACGAAGTATTTGCAGGTGAAATCCTTTTCAAATACACGAATAAGATATTCGCCTGTCACGCCGTCAAGTTCTCTGATAACAGCCTCAATATCGCTTGGAAACACATTAACAGCCGAAACTATAAACATATCGTCCTTTCTGCCGTTGATGTGGATTCTGCCGTGAGTGCGTCCGCATTTGCAGGGCGTGTTGTCTATGTAGCCGATGTCGCCTGTCTTAAAACGAATGAGAGGTCTTGCGTGTTTACGGAGTGTTGTGAACACCAGCTCGCCTACTTCACCGGGCGGCAGAATCTCACCTGTATGAATGTCGACCGTTTCCACAAGAATATGATTTTCTGCAATGTGCAGACCGTCATGATACTCGCATTGTGCGGCACAAGCACCAAAAATATCGGAAAGTCCGTAAAAGTCGTAAACCTCAGCGCCCCATAGATCTTCAATCGCCTTTCGTGTTGCGTCAATAGAACCGCCAAGCTCTCCTGCAACAATAATTTTCTTAATAGACAAATCTTTTTTCGGATCGATACCTGCTTTTTTCGCCTTTTCGCCCAACTGCCATGCATAGGACGGGCTTGTCCAGATAATTGTTGGCTGGTAGGTTTTCAGAATAAACAGCAGTCTTTCGCTGGGGAGAGTGCCGCCCCAGATACACAATGCGCCAAGGTTCTGTGCGCCGATTACATCAGGGCCGCCAACATACAGAGAGAAATTCAGAGCGTGAACATAGCGGTCATTTGGTCTCATGCCTACCTGCCAGAACCAGCGGCTTTCTGTATCCTGAAATTCGTCAAAGTCCTTTTTAGTAAACGGACTCATTGTAGGCACTCCTGTCGAACCTGACGATGTTGAAATAAACACAACATCTTCTTCGGGAACGGCACATAATTCACCAAGGAACGAGCCTACACCTTGTGTGTCACGCTGCGTGGTCTTGTTAATGAAAGGGAACTTCTGAATATCGGCAAGAGTGTGAATATCCTCCGGCTTTACACCTACTTCATCAAATGAACGCTTGTAATAGGGAGCGTTATCATAGGCAAACTTCACGATCTCTTTCAAATCTTCAAGCTGCTTCTTTTCAAGCTCCTCACGGGGCATTGTTTCAAGTTCCTCATTCCAGAATTTATTATTAATATCTCTTGTACTCATGTTACTTTACCTCCAATTATTTCACAGGGTTTCCTGTTCTGCTATTATTATACGCCTATTTTACCCATTTGTCTAATATGTATTATCTATCACAAGCTATAGCTTCAATCTATAACGCATTACTTTCTCCAACGCAAAAGATACTGCTGAAATTTGTTAAACAGAAATGTCACAGCAATAACGACAATACCAATGACAAGCAGACCGGTAATCGTGCGTGTATAATCACCAAAGTCAGAGTAATACTTGACATAGTAGCCCATACCCTCTCTTGCTCCGATCATCTCGGCAGACGTCAAGAGAATAAATGACACGCTAAGTCCCTGATTACAGCCAAGGAAAATTTGCGGAAGTGATGCCGGAAGAATAACCGATGTCAGCATGGAAGGCTTTTTCACGTTCAGAACCTTTGCGGAATCCACGATCTTCTTGTCAACGTTCAGTACACCACTCATTGTACCTGCAAATATTGGCCAGAACGATGCCAAAAAGATTACAAAAACCGAAACGGAACGGAATGTAGGTAAAAGTGCAATTCCATATGGAATATATACGATTGGCGGAATAGAGCTGAAAAACTTTGTCAAATATGATACAGCGTTTCCAAGCCTCGCATTCAATCCAATCAGAAGCCCTAAAGGTATAGCTGCCAGCAAAAATCCTTGAACGATAATTCCCACAGAACTTTTAATATTGGTTAAAATAACAGTTTTATCCTCCGCAAACTGAGCAATAACTTTTCCGGGAGCAGGAAAAAGCAAATCATTAAACAAATCAAATTTAGCCGTTGCCAAAGTACATACTGTCAGAAATACATAAATAAAGCCAAAAATATCAAGTGTCAGCGACAACGATTCTTTTCTCTTTATCAAAAAGGACAATATGATCACAACGGCTTCTGCAACAATTGCAAAAACAATCAAACTTGAAGTGCAAACTTCTTTTTGCGATTTATCAGGCAAAAGCTGTATAAGCATAAGAATTGTGAAAAAAATATGCGTCATTCTTAAAAATCTTGCTTTTATCGTCATAATACCACCTCATTTCCGCCGATCCTGTCGACAATATCGTGGTAGAACATGGACAGCAGCCTGCTGCGGAATGCGGCATAATCTTTACGTGCAATCAACTCTTCACGATTTCTCGGACGCTCAAAGGGAACTGCTACAATATCATAAACTGTTCCCGGATGAGATGTCAGGACAACAATTTTATCGGTAAGAAAAATCGCTTCGTCAATGTCGTGGGTCACAAATACCACTGTTTTTTTATTTTCAGAGTTTTCTCCCTCCCACAATTTCAAAAGCAGCTCCTGCAATGCAATACGATTTTTTGCATCAAGAGCGCTAAATGGTTCGTCCATAAGAAGAATTTCCGTATCCATTGCCAACGCTCTTGCAATTGCTGCTCTTTGCTGCATACCGCCTGAAAGCTGGGAAGGATATTTATTTCTGAACTCGCTTAATCCCACTTTGTCCAGAAATTCATCTGCGACTTGCAGACGCTGCGTTCGGGATAATTTCTTTCGCACCTGCTGAATACCAAAAGCCACATTTTTTCGTGTTGTCATCCACGGAAAAAGGGAATAATGCTGAAACACAACGCTGCGATTGCTGCCGGTGCCATTCACCTTTTCGCCGTCTATCAGCACCTCACCCTCCGCAGGTTTGTTGATGCCCTCCAAAACACTAAGAAGTGTGGATTTTCCGCAGCCGCTTGCACCGATAATGCTGACAAATTCGCCGTCATTGATAGGAAAGCTGACATTTTTCAAAGCCGTGAAGTTCTTCTTTTTCTCGATATAATCTACAGTCAGATTTCTAATTTCTATTTTACTCGTACTCATTGAAATGCTCCTGCAACTGATGATATACAGCATTATCTGGATTTTTCTTTATCACTTCTGCCAATGCGCTCTTGTATATATCTGTATTGTAAAGAGGTTCGATGTCATAATCCTCCGTATAGCCAAGTGCCACAATCGTATCTTTCAAGGCAAGCGTACCCTGCTTGTCGGGATCGGGACTGCTATAGCCATAACCGCCGTAAACCTCAGTACGAATATAATCTTCGTCAATATCGATGTATTTCTTAACATTTTTAATCGTGCCGTCTTCATTGGTTTGGGTGAAGTTATACGCACGAATTAAGGCACGCTCAAATGCTGTGAACTTCTCTGTGTTATCTTTGAGATTGGACGTTGCAGCGACCTGACGGCAGCAGGGCTGATTCTGCAATGCAGGTTCTTCGGAGCATCTGTATACAATATCATAGCCTTGTCCCTCCGCAAGAGAGGCATATGGAGAGTAGACGGAAGCGGCATCAATGCTGTCATTCATTAGTGCGGCGTAGGCGTCCTTCTGACTGTCAAAATAAACGATGTTTACCTCATCACTGCCATCGCCAATAGAAATGCCTGCATCTTTCAGCAGAATTTGCAGCTCGGCATCCTGAATGCTGTTCTTGACCGATGCCACATTTCTGCCTTTGAGGATAGAAATGTCAACGGTGTCAGCATTTTTTATAAATTCAGGCTTGATGACATAGCCATGACCATTTGTCATTGCACCGCCAAAGATAGTCAGATCGTGACCATTGCTTTGAAATGTCAAGGACGGAACAGAGCCGATAAATGCAACGTCTAATTTGCCTGATTCCAGACCATTTGAAAGTTCTGCCGCACTGGAAAACTGTGTCAATGTGGCATTTACTCCCTCATCTTTAAAGTAGCCTTCTTCTTGTGCTACAAATGCAAGCAGATGTGCCGTTGAATTCAGATATCCAATAGAAACATCATATTCAATTGAAACATCACTTTTTTCTGACTCATTTTTTCCGCAGCCTGTAAATGTACTAAGCAAGCTGAGTGCAACCACTCCTGCAATAATTGATTTTTTCATGTGATTCACCATTCCTTTCCTTCTGATAATTTTATTATATACCTACTTTACATAGTTGTCCAATATGTATTATCTATAAAAAGCGATAGAGTGAATCTATAAGCGGAAAAATGGGTGAGCATATTGCTCACCCATTTTTCAGACTTTCAAATATTCTTTCAGTTTTCTGATATATACATTTCCGACTTCGCTTAGAAGTGCGTTTTTTCTCGTAATATAGCCGATCTCCATAATGCTGTCATCTTCAATTGGTACAGCAGCATAGTCATCACCGTTAAGACTGCCGCAAATTATTCCGGAGCAAAACGTGTAGCCGTTCAGACCTTTCATCAGGTTCAGCATGGTGGAACGATCTGATGCTTTTATCACTCGTGCATAATCCGATGTGCTGTAGATCTCCTCTGCAAAGTAAAACGAGCTTTTATCTCCCTGTTCAAAGGTCAGGCACGGATAGCTTTCAAGCTCCTCAAAAGTTATTTTTTTACTGCTTGCAAGGGGATGTTCTTTCCAGAGGTAGACATAGACTCCGCAGTCAATGAGGTGATGAAACTCCAAATGATTTGTTTGCAGAATTTTAGTGATAACCTGTCTGTTGAAGTCACTGAGATACAGCAGTCCGATTTCACTTTTCATGGAAGCTACATCATTTATCACTTCAGGCGTTTTCGTTTCATAGACTGCAAATTCATATTCAAAGGTGTCAAATTCCTTGACGGTGTTCACAAATGCCTTGACTGCAAAGGAGTAGTGCTGTGCAGAAACGCCGAACTTTTTCTTGACCTTTCCGCCTAAATATTTCTCCTGCAAGATTTCATACTGCTGATAGAGCTGCCTTGCATAAGTCAAAAATTCTGCACCGTCAGCGGTTAGAGATACACCCTTTCCGCTGCGGTAAAAAATCGTAATTCCAATTTCCTTTTCAATCTCATGCACAGCGCTGGTCAAGGACGGCTGTGCGATAAAAAGCTGCTCTGCCGCTTTATTCATAGAGCCTGTGTCGGAAATGGTGATAATGTAATTTAATTGCTGTAAAGTCATGATATTATCCTCGCAGCTTTATTTTCTTTCTTATGTCCACAAGACGATTCAGAGCTTCATTCAGTGTGTCGTTCTTCTTTGCAAAATGCAGGCGAATATAACGGTTTTCAGGCTCTTTGAAAAAGCTCGAACCCGGTACAGCTCCCACGCCTACATCCCTTGCAAGCGTCTCGCAAAATTCCAAATCGCTGTCATATCCGAACTCTGATATATCAAGAAGAATATAATATGCTCCTTGTGGAACGGTATGACGGATGTTCAAATCGTCCAGACCACCCAGGAACAAATTGCGCTTCTCGGTGTATTTTTCTTGCAGCCATTTATAGTACTCATCACCGAATTTCAGCCCCGTTACGGCAGCCTCCTGCAACGGTGCGGCAGCTCCGACTGTAAGAAAATCATGGACTTTTTTTACCGTGTCGATCACATCAGGCGATGCAATAACATAGCCCAGCCGCCAGCCCGTAATGGAATAGGTTTTCGACAGCGAACTGCACTGAATGGTACGTTCCCACATTCTCGGCAAAGCAGCAAAATAAGTATGTTTATTCGGCTCATAGATGATATGTTCGTATACCTCGTCTGTGATAACGAAGGTGTCATATTTTTCTGCAAAATCAGCGATGATCTGCAATTCCTCACGACTGAAAACCTTTCCGCAGGGGTTGGACGGATTGCATAAAATGAGTGCTTTCGGGTGCTGTTGAAATGCCGATTCCAGTACATCCGCATCAAAATTAAATTCAGGCGGATTCAACGGAACATATATCGGTTCAGCTCCCGAAAGAATGGTGTCTGCTCCATAATTTTCATAAAAAGGCGAAAATACAATAACTTTATCTCCCGGGTTTGTCACGCTCATCATAGCCGCCATCATTGCTTCTGTACTGCCGCAGGTTACAACGATTTCGCTGTTCGGGTCTATTGCCCTGCCCGAAAAACGTTCGTACTTTTCAGCAAGCGCTTCACGAAAATTCTGTGCGCCCCATGTGATGGAATACTGGTGAAAATCCTCCTTTGTCACCTGTGCAAGACGATCTAAAATTTCTCTCGGCGGCTCAAAATCCGGAAATCCCTGTGACAGGTTCACAGCTCCGTACCTGTTGGAAATTCTCGTCATTCTGCGGATAACTGAGTCCGTGAAATCCGCTGTTCTGTTTGATAATGTTGGCATATTACTTTCTCCAATCTCTGCGAATCTTCTCCCATTTTGCATCACGGGACTGAATAATCATCTGAATGTCCTCGTCTGTCAAATGTCTGAATCGACTTTGTTTTTTCAGATAATCCGAGACACTTGTAAATTCCTTTGAGTCATGATTCAATGTAAATTTGCCGTTTTCGTACTCTGCAAGATACCACAGACCGCAGTCCACAATTTCTCTTGCGGAATCAATCGTATCGCTGACAGGGATTCCCCAACCCGTAGGGCATGGTGCGATAACGTGAATATATTTCGTCCCCTTGATTTTCGACGCTTTTTCCACCTTGTTCAAAAAATCCGTCATATATCCCACTGTAGCCGTTGCAGCATAAGGAATATCATGAGCCGCCACGATTTCAAACATATTCTTTTTCGGACGAATATTTCCGTGTATATTTTTACCTGTCGGCGTAGTTGTTGTCTTTGCGCCAAAAGGCGTAAGACCGCTTTTCTGGATTCCCGTATTCATGTAGGCTTCGTTGTCATAGCAGATATAGATGATATTATCGTCACGGTCAATAGCTCCCGAAAGTGCCTGTATTCCGATGTCTGCCGTACCGCCGTCACCTGCGAATCCGACCGCTGTAAAGTCTTTGATACCTCTTGCACGAAAACCCACTTCAATACCTGTCAGCATAGATGCCGTGCCTGCGAATGTAGAAATTATGGCATTATTCGCAAAACAGAGCTGCGGGAAATTAAATCCCACTGCCGACATACAGCCTGCCGGAAGAACGGCGACTGCGTTTTTTCCCAAAACCTTCAAGGCATTTCTAACCGCAAGACTTCCACCGCATCCTGCACAAGCCTTGTGTCCATAGAAAAATTCGTCCCTGCACAAATTTTTTGCTGTCACGCTCATTTATTTCACCTCAATTCCGATAAAATTCACACGTTCTGCACCGTTTTCTATTTCAGAAAAAATATTCTCAATATCCGACCGGGAGATATTTCGTCCGCCAAGTCCGCCTATAAAATTGTAAGACGGAACCTGCAGCTCCGCACCGTGCAGAGCAGAGTTGACATTTGTAAATACAGTTCCCTCGTTGCCGAAAGAAATATCTTTTTCCAGCACTCCTAAAGCCTTTGCATTTTTCACGGATTCCACAAGCTCAGCAGTCGGAAACGGTCTCAGGTATCGGAGTCTGACAACACCGACTTTCTTGCCCTCTGTTCTCAGTTTATCAGCAGTTTCACGGCAAAGTCCAGAGATACTTCCGATCGTTATCAAAATAAATTCGGCATCTTCCGTTTTATAATTTTCAATCAGACCGCTGTATTTTCTGCCGAATATTTCCGCAAATTTTTTCTCCGATTCAGCTATCACAGAAACAGCATTCAGCATCTCCTGATGCTCCTTGAACTTGAAAATATAATTGTAGTCAGGGCCTGCTGAAAATGCCATATTTTTGGGATGTTCCAAGTCAAGCTTATTATCTGTTTCAAATTCCGGAAGAAATTTATCTGCCTGTTCCTCATCCGGAATATTCACTTCTTCATAAGTATGAGTGAGAATAAAACCGTCCAGATTCACCATAAAAGGCGTTGCTGTTTTTTCGGCAATATAGTAGCTCATCAGTGCAAGGTCAAGGCTCTCCTGTGCATTTTCTGCATACGCTTGAATCCAACCGCTGTCAAGCTGTGAAATGCTGTCGCGCTGGTCGCCATAAATATTCCAAGGAAGAGCAGTTGAACGGTTCGCATTCATCATCACAATCGGAAAACGTCCTCCTGATGCGTAATAAAGGCACTCTGCCATATAAAGAAGTCCCTGAGATGAAGTCGCCGTAAACGCACGTACTCCCGCCGCACTTGCTCCCATGGCACATGAAAGTGCAGAATGCTCAGACTCAACATGAATAAATTCAGATGCAAGGCTTCCGCTTTCTACCATTTCCGAAAGACGTTCCACAACGATAGTTTGCGGAGTAATGGGATATGCCGAGATTATGGCAGGTTTTGCAAGTCTGATACCCTCTGCAAACGCTTCATCACCTGATAAAAATTTCTTCATTTTCTCTCAGCCTCCATTTCTATCGCATTTGGCTTGCAGATTTTTTTGCAGATACCGCAGCCTTTGCAGAAATCATAATCTATCACAGCCTTGTTGTTTTCAATAGAAATCACACCGTCAGGACAGTATAAATAACACTGCATACAACCCACGCATTTTTCCATGTCAATTATCGGTCTGATACTTCGCCAACCAGCATTTTTGCTCACAAGATAGCCTGCTTCAAAGGAAGTATCCGAGGGAACTTCCGCAAATGAGAAGCTTGTTTTTTCTCTCAGATATGGTTTCATTTCAGTACCTCCTCCGCAGATTTTCTGACCGCCTGTTTATTTTTATCACGAATTTTTTCAGGCATATATCCGTCAATGGAACGCTCTATGTCCTCCACTGAAACAGCTCCCGATACCGCTGAAAAAATACCAAGCAGAATTGTGTTGACTGTTGGCAAGCGGAGTTCCCTTGCAATGGAATCGCAGTCAAAAGAAATTATTTTTTCATCAGCGATTTTTCTGCCGTTGATGATGATCTTACCGTTATTTTTTAGCAGTTTTTTTAGTGAATCGCTATACAGTGTATCGTCAAGAATTATGATATAATCCGCTTTTTCAGTTTCACTGCGTTCAAGAACAGGTTTGCTGCTGAGCTTTGTAAACGCCCTCACCGGAGCGCCGCGTCTTTCAGGTCCGAAAGAAGGAAACGCAAGGGCATGGTATTCACTGCCCTTGTCGGTATATGCTGCTCCAAGCAGCTTTGCGGCTGTAAACGCACCCTGTCCGCCTCTGCCAAGCCATATTATTTCTGTCATGTAATTACACCTCTGCTTCTGTATTTATAATTTTCATAAAATATCATGTATCGTCCCACAAGACGGTCATTATACGATGTTGCCTTAATTATTCAATACGTATTAGCCTCAATTTATTATTCCACCGCCCAGAACAATTTCACCATCATACAATACAACAGCTTGTCCTTTGGTAATTGCCCTCTGCGGTTCGTCAAAACGGATATGCACATTTTTTTCACCTATTACATTAATTTCAGCCCACTGTTCCTCGTGATGATATCGTATTTTTGCTTTTGCACGAAATTTTTCAGGCGGCGTATCAAATGCTATCCAGTTGAAATCAACTGCATTTAAATCACAACTGAATAATTCCCGACTTCCGCCAAGAATAACAGCATTGTCAAGAATGTCAATTCCGCATACATAAAGCGGATTCCTTGCAGAAATCCCAAGTCCTTTCCGCTGTCCAATCGTATAATGAATAATGCCCTTGTGCTGACCTAAAACAGTCCCGTTTCTATCAATAAAATTTCCAACCGGATATTTCTTTCCGCTGTATTCTTCAATGAATGCAGAATAATTTCCGTCTGGAACAAAGCAAATATCCTGACTGTCTGGCTTATCAGCATTGAAAAATCCCTGTTTTTCAGCAATTTTTCGTATTTCAAATTTTTCAAGTTCTCCGCACGGAAAAACTGTGTGTGCAAGCTGTTCCTGTGTCATAGCATACAGTACATAGCTTTGGTCTTTTGATAAATCCACAGCTTTTTTCAGAATGAATCGTCCATTTGCATGATTGTATGCAATTTCACTTCTCACATCAATAAAAACGTAACTGCATTTGGGCATTTCTGAAATCTGCTCCAACGTCAATTCTTCTGTCATATGATTTCTTTCACCTTTTTAAATACAGCCTCCGCAAGCTGAGCGTGACCCTCAGCAGAGAGATGCTCACGATCGGTCTCGCTTGGCTCTGCAAACTGCGAAGCATCCAAAAATGCAGTATGCTCCTCACGGCTAACCTTGCAGTATGCCTCCGCCAATCCCTTGGAAACATCAACAGAATGATGTGAAAATTCGGGATCAAACTCGTTCTCCCAGACCTGCTGACCTAAATGAATCGGCGAAATCACAAGCACCTTGCTGGTCGGTGCAAAGCGGCGAACCTGTTTCACAAGCCTTGCAACACCCTTGCCGATGACATCGGATGAAGCACCGTAGACCGTTTTGCAGTCATTGGTGCCAAGCATAATAATCGAAAGGTCAATTGGAGCATGAGACTCCAGCAGAGTAGGCAGTACCTTGACACCACACCTGCCGTCACGAAGAGGATCATCGAACACGGTTGTTCTGCCGCACAAGCCCTCCTCCACAATATGATATTTGTCCCGACCGAGTTTTTCGCTCAGGATGCTTGTCCAGCGAATGCCCCATGGGAAACGCTCACCTGTTTTCGGAATTAATCCCCATGTATTGGAATCACCGAAGCATAATATCTGTTTCATACTATCACCTTTTATTTTTATACTAATCCCCGAAATGTTGATAGATAAAATTGCGAGCAGAAATTTCGTCAGACAAGGAGAACACCGCAAGACAGGCTGTCGCCTGTCGAGGACGTTCGACGCAGCATGACGGAATTTATGCCGCAAGTTTACCTATTGCTATTTTGGAGATTAGTATTAACCTGAAGTTCCTGTGCCTTAACCGTTACTCGTAAATCCCTTGCAACAGACTCTGTCACAAAGGCATTACCACCAACGACAACATTTTCCTCAATTACCGTTTCACCGCCAAGAATAGAGGAATTTGAGTATACAGTCACGTTGTCCATCATTGTTGGATGCCGCTTTACACCTTTGAGCTTCTGCCCGCCTTTTGTGGAAAGTCCGCCCAGCGTTACGCCCTGATATATCTTAACGTGTTCACCAATGACAGTCGTTTCGCCAATGACTACACCTGTACCGTGGTCGGTAAAGAAAAATCTGCCAATCTCTGCACCGGGATGAATATCGATACCTGTTACACTATGAGCGTGTTCTGTCATGATCCTCGGTATCATCGGAACATCCAACAAAAACAACTCATGGGCAATTCTGTAGACTGAGATCGCATATATTCCCGGATAGGAAAGAATGACCTCGTCCTTGCTTTTCGCCGCAGGATCGCCGTCAAATGCCGCCTGAATATCAGTATCGAGAAATGCTCTAATCTGCGGTATCTTTTCCATAAAATCATAAGTGATAGTCTCGGCTCTTTCTTCGACCTCGGAATTATTTTCCGTTTTCAAAGTATATCGCAGCACCACCATAATTTGCTTGTGAAGATGATAAATCACATCTTCAATGGCAGCTGACATATTATTTTTCAGGCTATAGCTCCTGTAGACCTTGTCGCCGTAATAGCCGGGATAAATGATCATCATCAGCTTTTCCACAATCTCAATGATTGCTTTCTTGTCAGGACGATTGTAAATATCCCGCTTGTTGATTGCCCTGTTATCATCATAATCAGTGAGTATCGCCTGCACAATATATTCTACACGCTGTTCGTTTAATTTTCCCATTTATTTCTCCTCAGATACTGTAGCTGCCAGCAATAACGATCTCCTCCTGCCAGTCCATCAAATCCGCAAGAGTAATACCCTCCAATGTATCGTGTATCGCTGTATCAAGCTGTCTCCACATTCGGTATGTCACGCACTGATTCTGATTCTTACATGGACTTGCACAGTTCTCTACACATTCTACAGGCGAAAGACTACCCTCTGTAGCAGTCAGAATCTGAAACATGGTGTACTGATCGGGAGGATATTTCAGAAGATAACCGCCCTGATTTCCTTT
>ENA-UOJL01002633-UOJL01002633.1-human-gut-metagenome-genome-assembly--contig:-P47-NODE-2633-length-14168-cov-5.133777_pt1 | contig 14168 bp, 15 predicted proteins | sample MGYA00242347_ERZ723894 | MGnify/ENA metagenome assembly ERZ723894
TCCAGTAGCCGCCAGTGCGGACCTTCTCAAACTTGCCGGCACGGATGTCGGCGGACTGCTCAGCGGTGAAGCTGGCGCCGAGGTCGTGCTCATAGATGAAGGAGTTGGCCCTGGATGCCCCAGTCTGGCCGAGCATTGCTGTCAGCGCCTTCAGTGCTCTGATGTCGTCGGCGTTGGTGCCTGCCAGGCCGAAGACTTCGTTGATGGCGGCGATCAGGCTGGTCTTGTCCTCAGTCTCCAGCGTGGTCAGGTCTCCGTTAATGAAGGCCTTGACGGCGCTGAAGGGGATCCTCTTGACGCCTGTGCCGTCTGCGAGTCGTACCAGGAGAACGTCCTCCCCGCTGGCCACGGCAGCCAGCGCGTCGTACTCTGTGAAGCGTTTGCCGTTTGTTACGTCAATCTGCATAATGTTCCTCCTTATGCGGTTTTATATTTCCAGTCGCCGATGATCGCGTTGCCATCGTCGTCCAGGATCGGGTTGCCGTCATCGTCAACGACGTGAGTGAACAGATCGTTGTGGATGATCATGTATTCCAGAGCGGTCAGGCGCTCGTCCAGATCGCTCGTCTTGTTGATGAGCCTGCCGGCGACGTCCTCGTCCAGAAGGCCCTGCACGGTGGCAAACCACTCGTTGAAAGCGTTCTGGCTGGTGCGCTGGAACTCTTTCATGGCCTCCGTGACGGCGGTCAGATCTGTGTTGCCCTTGGTCTCCAGCGCCTCGATGTATTCGTCGATGGCAGCCGTGAAGCCGTCATAGGCTGCCTTGGCCATCTGCTCGAACTGGGAGTAGCTGGCGTTGGACTTGGCCACAAACTCAGCATAGAAGGCATTGAACTGGTCATAGAAGGCCTCGGTGTCGATGCTGTCGATGAACTGGGTGATGTAGCCGCAGACTGCACTGTTGGGGCGGGTGTCGCTGATGGAGCTCTGAGTGATGACGGTCTGGTTGGCGCTGACCGTTACGTTTGCCAGGCCCAGCTCGTAGTAGTCGCCGCTGACGGGCTGGATGAGCTCTGGAGCCTGGGGCGTTGCCGCTGCCGTGCCGGTCTTCACGATGATCTCGCAGAGGCGCTCCAGATAGTTGCAGCGCAGCACGACACGGTCGATGCGGCTGTAGCTCGTTGGAGCTGCGGCCAGCTGGAAAGTGGCAGGGGCAGGATCATAGGCGAAGGCGCCGTTGATCAGGCCGAAGCCAGGGCGGACCGTGACGCTCAGGCCAGTGTCGCCTGCCAGCACTTTGAAGCAGTCGGCAGGCTTGGCCAGAACGCCATTGGTCAGCAGTTTGGAAAAGAGCAGGCGGAACAGTTCCGACGTCTCTGCTCTGTCAAAAATAGGCATACCCTCGGAGTCCACGCCGGTGATCTCCGAGTCAAAATAGCCGTATCTCATGGCCATGTTAAAATACCTCCCTTTGGATGATTTTCGTGATGCTGGTCATCTGGTCATTGCCGAAGACGACGGAGAGGGTCTGCTTGCTGCCCTCGTAGACCTCCTGGATCTCGGTGATCCGCTTGGTGGTCTCGATGCCGACGTCTGCGTAGCGGTAGGTGCAGAGGTCGCCCAGGTCGAAGTCCACGCCGTAGGTCAGGTTGGCGTTGGGATCCACGTCGCCGTTGACGGTCTCGATCTTCTGGTACTCGGCCAGCTTCTCCAGACCACGCTGACGAAGCAGCGCCCTGTACTGGTCGGCCGTGTAAGTGTGCTCGTCGCCGGCGTCGTCCTGGTAGGTGCTCTGGAGATCCCGGGCGTCCACGTAGAGCTCCCGGCGCTCCTCGTCCGCACTGCTGCGGAGATCCACCTCCACGATGACACGGGCGGAGCCTTCTCCCTCGCCGGCGACGTAGGCGAAGTTCTTATACTCGGACTCATCCCGGTCGTAGACGGCGTTCTTGACGTTGTAGAAGCTGTCCGAGAAGATGGCCCAGCTGTTCTCAGTCTGGTCGTCCGTTCTGTCCTTGCCTTTCCACACCTCGAAGATGAGGTCGTTGTTCAGGTAGTCGTAGCGCAGCCGGTGGCTGAGCTCCTGGGTCTTCTCGATTTCATAGAGCTTGTCGCCCAGGTTGTCGCCGGTAGCCGTAACCGTGACACTCGCGCCGATGCCCTTCAGCTCGCCCAGTTTGACCTGGGAGATCTTCCGGCCGGCATCGGTCGGGTTGATCACGTAGCGGTCCACCATCTTCCGGCCGATGACCTCCGGCGTGCCGGTGAGGCTGATCTGCGTGTTGAGCACGCGGCCGTTCAGGAGTTCCTCAGAGAAGTAGCCCTTGCAGTAGGCTGTCCGGGTGCCTTTGGCGTCTCTCGCGAAGTTGACCTCGCGGATCACGCCCAGTTCGTCCCGGTCGTTCCGGTAGAGATAGCGGCCGGTGTTCATCAGCGTGAAAAACTCGGCGGGAGTGTGCAGCTCGAACAGGCCGGAGGCGTAGTACCGCCGGTCCCAGATGAGCGTATTGAACACGCTGACGACGCCCAGCGTGTCGAAGTTCTGGTCGAGGATGATCAAATTCATACGCTACACCCCCAGATACTTCGGAGTGTAGAACAGATTGACGTCCAGGTTGGTGTAGTTCCCATCCGCGTCGTACTCCAGATAGTTGTCGCCCACCTCCAGCTTGAAGGGCTCACTCCGGCGGTCGATGCGCTGGTAGTAGTTGACGCCGTTCAGAGTGATGACCTGGTGCCGGTCGTTGGTGTCGATGAGAAGCACGTCGCCGGTCTGCATCGTGACACTCACGCGCATGAACTGGCCCGTGCCGGTGTTCGTGATCTTAGGGTTGACCACGGTGCCCCTGGTCGCGATGAACTGGATCTGGACACCGGTCGGGACGTCTCCGTCGTTGCTCAGCACGACCTCCTTCTTCAGCGTTCTGTAGCCGGCAGTGTTGCCACCCAGGAGAAGGCCACGGGCTTCCGGCTTGTAGTCCAGCTTGCCCGTCTCCATCCTCTTGCGGAGGGAGATCCAGGGGAAAGAGAACAGCGGCGTGATGTTTGCCATGTTCTTGCCGAAGTTGTCCACATTGAGCATATACGGGTCCGGACAGATCAGATCCACCAGGATCTTCAGCTTGCTGTCCATGTTCTTCGATGCTGCGAAGGTCCAGCCCTCCAGCTCGTACTCGATGTTGCGGCTGACGCCCATGTTGGTGATGAGTGCCTTGCCGGTGTACTTCGGGTTGAAAAACTTGATTACTTTGGCCCGGTTTTCCGGGTTGTTCTTGCTGCTTCTGAAGCTGGCCTCGATGTGGATCGGCCTTGGTTTGATCTTCTTGCCATCGACAGACGCCCCGTCCACCAGGGCGTTGTCTGATGTGCTGATCTCCACCTCGGAGGACTCCAGGCCGGACACGGCAGTGATGTCAATGTCCTGGCCCGGTCCCATTTTGAGGGTCTTGCCGTTGCAGGTCAGCTCGATGGTTAATGTGTTTACTGTCATTTCACACCTCCGACCATGTTACGCAGAGCCTCGCGCTGCTTCTTGGCCACCTCGGAAGGAGTAGCCACGGGCACGTTGTAGGTGTTGCTCTGCTCCATGCGATTGTCATTGTAGACGGTAGTGCCGGCGCCCGCCATTCTCAGCCCCGCAGCGTGCGAAGCTCCGACGGAGAGCTGGCCGACGCTTGCCGACATCTCGGCCCGCATGGCACTGACGAGCTCGCCGGCCTTGGCCTTCATGTCCTTCAGCGTTGCAGGCATGGACTTGTCCAGGCCCTTGCCCACGCCGGGCATGATCCAGCGGCCGACCTCGTCCGCGAACTCTTTGGACGGGGAGTGGATGCCGAGGGCGTCTTTCGCGGCGTCCAGCAGACTGCTGGCCAGGTTGCTGACCTTGTTCGTCAGCCAGTTCCAGCCAGAGCTGATGCCGTTACAGATGCCGCTGACGATGTTGCTGCCGATCTCCGCCATCTTGCTCGGCAGGCTGCTGAGCCCGTTGACGATGGAGTTGAACAGCTGGGTCGCCGCTGCGGCGCCCTTCTGGGCCAGCTGTGTGCCCCAGGTGACGACCTTCTGGGCCGCCTGGCTCAGATAGTCCCAGACCTTGCCCGGGAGCTGCTGGAGCGTGCTGGAGACCTTGCTGAGCATATTGCTCGCTGCGGTCGAAGCGTTGGAGACCATCTGCTGGCCCCAGGCCACCACTTTATTGACGGTGTTGACCAGGTGCGTCCAGATCTTTCCGGGTAGCTCCTGGATGATGCCGCTGACCTTGCTGAGCATATTGCTCGCTGCGGTCGAAGCGTTGGAGACCATCTGCTGGCCCCAGGCGATGACCTTGTTCACCGCATTGACCAGGTGCGTCCAGATCTTGCCAGGGAGTTCCTGGATGATGCTGTTGACCTGGCTGAGCATATTGCTCATGGCCGTGGAGGCATTGCTGAGCATCTGCTGGCCCCACTCGACGAGGTCCGTCACGATCTCGGCGAAGACTTCACCGATCAGACCGGGAAGCTCGGCCAGCACGTCAATGATGGCCGCGACGATGTCCGGCACGGCCTCCGCCAGCTCGACCACGATGACTGGGATGGCTTCGATCAGGGCCCCCAGGAGCTTGACGCCAGCCTTCGCGATCTGGGGTGCTGCGGCGATCAGAGCCGTCACGGTGGCCCTGATGATCTGAGGCAGGGCGTCCACCAGCGCGTCGATGATGACAGGCAGGGCATCCACCAGTGCCATCAGGAGCTCGATGCCAGCGTCAATGATTTGCGGGACGGCCGAGATCAGAAACTCCACGATGGAGCTGATGACCTCTGGCAGTGCTTCGATCAGTACGGGAAGCGCCGCAAGGATGCCCTGAGCCAGACCGAGGATCAGCTCCAGCGCACAGTCGAGGATTGCGGGCAGCTGGTCCAGGAGTGAGGTCACAACGTAGCTGATCAGCTCGATCAGCGCAGGCAGAAGCGACGGCAGCATGGAGCTGATGCCATTCACGATGCCGGTGAAAATTGTGGCAAGAGTGTCCAGGAGAGAGCCCAGTCCGTCGCCTTCGATGAAGCCCGTGATCATCTGGACGACCTTGTCAGCTGTTCCGGCGAAGTCGAAGTCCAGGACCGCGTCCTGGAGCTGCTTCAGGACGCTCTGGCCTGCTGAGAGCACGGCCGGAACGATGGCAGCCACCAGACCCGGGATCTGTGCAATAATAGCGCCGCCGAGCGCTGGAAGCGTCTCAGCGAAGCGCGGAATGATCTCGGCGAGGTTCTTGACGATATTGTCCGCTGCCGTGGCGAAGGCGTCCGCCAGCTGGTCCGCGTCGCCGGATCCGTTCATGAAGTTGTCCCAGGCAGCCTTGGCCGAAGCCATGGAGCCCTCCAGCGTACTCGCGGCCTCTTTGGCCGTGGTGCCGGTGATCCCCATTTCCTCCTGGACCGCGTGGATCGCCTGGTAGACGTCGTTCAGGTTGTTAATGTCATACTTGACGCCGGTCAGCTTTTCAGCATCAGCCAGGAGGCGCTCCATCTCGGTCTTGGTGCCGCCGTAGCCGAGCTTCAGGTTGTCCAGCATCGTGTAATTTTGTTTCGCGAAGCCCTGGTAGGCGTTCTGGATCATGTCCATGGACGTTCCCATCTTGTTCGCGTTGTCGGCCATGTCAATGATGGCCATGTCGGCCACTTTGGCCGCTTCCTCGGTATTTCCGCCGAGGGACTGGAGCAGGGACGCCGAGAAGCTCGTGACCGTGCTCATGTAGTCATTGGCAGACATGCCCGCCGTCTGGTAGGCCCGATCTGCCGACGCGATGACCGCGTCAGCTGCATCGCCGAAGAGCGTCTCCACGCCTCCGACGTTCTGCTACAGTTGCCCCACACTGTCAAGAGCTGACTTGCCGAGATTGGCCAGAGCATCAACTGCTCTGGTCATCATCTGGCCGGTGAATACGCCCAGCGCCTGCTGAGCGACGCTCGCGACCTTGCCCATGCCGGACTGTAGGCCGCCAGTGTCCAGGCTTGTATCAAATTTCAGAGTCCCGTCTGATGCCATGACCTTCTCCTCCTGTCAAAAGGACGGCAGGGTTGCCGCCGTTCATGAGTAGAGAGTTCAGGTCACTTTCAAGCTGCTGCCGGTCAGCCGACTGAGGGAGCGCATAGACGCGCTTCAGGTGCTCATAATGCTGCCGTTGCTCCTTGGACGCCTTGGCCGGGATCTTCATCGTGCGGTAGCCGATGATTTTGACCAGCTGAGTCTCTTCAGGGAGCGATCGAAAAAGCGCTCGAAACTGCCACCAGTGGAGGGGATGCCGCGCCAGATCCAGGCCGTAGGCCTGCATAAACGCGGAGTAAATATAGTCGGCGTCGTACTCGTAGGAAAAAGGCGGATCCTTGTCGCTGCTGTCCGTGGCGTCTTCTTCCGTCGTCTCAGCGGGATCCGTGCCGCAGCGATAAAACCAGATCATTTTGCTGATCGCCTCGTCGAGCACGTCGCCATCGAAGACGACGCCCGGGAAGTAGAGATCCAGCGCGGTCCTGAGTTTCTCCAGGTCATCGAGCTGGCCGTCTTGCAGGACTTCCTCGAACAGGACCCCCGTGCGGAAGTCCGTGGTGATCGGGACCAGCTGGCCCGCGATCTCGACCTCCTCAGGCAGGCCGTCGATCAGAAGGTTCAGTGTCTTTTACCCTTGCCGTGACCGTGCTGCTGGAAGACGAACTGCGCGGTCTGCATCCCCCGGGTGGCAGCCTGCTGGCGCTGGGTGTAGCGGTTGGTGAAGTCGTTGAGCGTCTTCCGCTCACTGGCAGCCCACTCGCTGACCTTCTCGATGGCCTTCAGGTGCTCCATGACGTTCATCTTGCCGTGGAAGAGCCTGTCGGCCGTCCCGGCGCCGAAAATCTCGTCAAAGCACACATTGACCACCTCACACTGGGCGCGGTAGTTGGCCGCAGCGGTCGGGAAGTTCTCGCGCTTTTTGGCCTGAGCCGTGTCGCGCATTTTGATCATGGACTGCTCGAACCTCTCCATGAAGTCCGCGTCCATCAGATCGCCTTCGAGTTTCACGTCGTTAATAATCAATTCCATTATTCTGTTGTCCTCCTCTGGTCGGTGCTATAAAAAGAGCACCAGCAGGCTGCACCGTTGCGCCTGCTGGTGCCTGGTCGCTCACTGCCCTCGCTGGGCCAGTAGTACGGAGCCAGTGTTTACTTGTTTACGCGACGGGGGTGTCGTACGGACCGGCGAAAGTGCCCGCCGTGCACTTCTTGCTCACGGTGTCAAACTTGCCCTGGATAGGATCGCCGACCGCGTGAAGCGTGCCGGAGACGCTGATCTTCTCGCCGCCTGCTCCGGAGTTGTCGCTGACCTCATTGGCCACAGTGAACAGGCGGGCGGTGAACTCGGCAGCGGCCTCAGTAGCTTCGCCGATGGGGTTGAACAGTTCGACGCGGACGTACTTCAGCTGGGCGTCAGTGCCGGTCGCATGGTCGCGTCCCATCTTCCAGAACTTGTAGATCGCCTTCTGGGAAGGATTCAGGCGGGACTCATAGGAGAACTCCGTCTCGTAGCCGGTGATGTCGGTGGACGCGGTACTCTCGTTGATGTAGGTCTCGCTGTCGGTCTGTGCGTTGGGGCTCTCGTCCAGAGAGGTGAAGCCGGTGCCCATGAGCTCGTAGGTGCCGTCGATCTCGGCATAGTCCGCGATGGCATTGCGGAGCAGGGCAGCACGGCTCTCGTCAAAGAGCTGAAGGTTGATCTTTTTCATGTGCTTATGCCTCCTTGTGATAGATGAATTCTAACTGGATCTGGTAGCGTGCATTCCTCATGGACTCGTCGAACATATAGCCAGACGAGAGCACGCTGAGCTGTTCCGGGTGCATACCTTCCGGCAGCTCCGGAAAATTGCCGGCAGCTTCCTGGGCTTCGACCCAGTTGGCGAAGTCCTCGTAAAAGGTGCTGTTGGCGATGTTCTGGAGCCGGTCCATGCTATAATACTCCCGGCTGCCGAAGTTGAACTGGTAGCGCCGGTCAGAGCTGCCGTCGATGTATGTCTCGATGATCGGGTTGAAGATCCCCGTCTCGATGGTGTACTCCTGCGGCTCGTCTCCCAGGGCGTCCACGCGGAACACTCCGGCATTGAGGAGAGGGCAGTCCTTGAAGAAGTCAGCGACGCCCTCGATGATTGACTTGACCATGTCGGACCTCCTTTACTTGTTGACCAGCTTCAGGATCTGCGTCCTGTGTGCGGTTTTCATTCGCTCAAACCACATACCGCCACGCCTGGAGTCGTAGCTGCGGGTCGGGCTGGTGTTGTAATACTGCCGGCGGGCGTATGGTGCGATGTACTGCACCTCGCCGGAGCCGATGACGGTGCCCAGCGTGCCGGATCGCTCCAGGGCGCCGGTGCGTTTAGGAACCATCGGAGCGCAGAGCCTGAGCACTTCACTGTCGATGATCTCCTGCTTCTTGCTGAGCATTTCGTTCATTCTCGGGGCGCAGCCGGCGTTCCAGATCAGCTCGGCCTTGCCGTTCTTTCCCCGGATGATGGCGCCCCTGGGGTTGGTGATGGGCTTAAACGCCATTATTCGCCTCCGATCCGCCAGTGCTTCACGGCGGCCGAGCCCCTGATGGTGTTGTCCGCGTACTCCTTGACGTAGATCAGATGGCCGAGCGCCTCCATCTGCTTCTGATCGACCGGAGCCATCAGCTCGGTCGCCATAGGCAGCACATAGTCGCCGGTCTGGAGCGTCCACGCCTTGGCAGCCGCATCCTCGTCCAGCTGGCGGAACTTATCCGCCGGGACATAGCTCCGGCCGTCCTGGATCTTCGCTCCCAGCGGAATCCTCAACTTGTAGGCGAGGCTCTGGGAGTGAGCTCCGTCCGTAGAGTGGCTGGAGCTCTTGTTCTCCAGGAAGGACGCGCTGCGGATGCAGGTCGGGAAGTAGACCTCGCGCCGATCAGCGCCCAGGCGTTTATTAAAGACTGTTATCGCAGTCTGCACATACATGGCGGCAGCCTCCCTTCAGGGATCGGCTCAGCCATCCGGTCGGCAGCAGGTAGACGCGGGCCGCTTCGAGGATCTTCTTGCGGAGCAGCTCCTCAGCGGTCTGGCCGTCCTGGCCCTCTGTGATGTAGGTCACGGAGTAGCCGTCGTTGGTCTCGCTTTTCACACCTGCAGCCTGGTTGCCGTTTGCGCTGGCCTGGTTGTTGTGATAATGGACGACCTCCGCCGCAGCGCAGACCGCGAGCTTCACGCGGTTGTCCTCTTTGGCGAAGATGTCCCCGTTGATATAGGTCAGGTAGCCGATGACCGCCTCCGCCTTGGCCTCGACTTTGGAGAAGTCAGCCTCGGGGATCGTGTCCCCGAAGGTCTGCTTGTAAAAATCATGGGAGACGTACATCAGGCTGCACCTCCTTTACTTAGACGCTGGTGGGGGTCAGCACGGCGAACGGGAAGCGCTTCGCCTTTTCCTTGGCCATGGCGTTGACAGGGTTCGGGATCTCCCAGCCCAGACGCATGACAGCACGAAGGGCCACCATGTCGTTCTGCATCAGGTTGTAGGCGATGGTGCCGTCAGTGTTCTGCACGACGCCCTCAATGAACAGCTTGAAGGTGATGTCCTGGCGGATGGAGTACACCAGCTGAGAGAAGTCGCCGGAGATCATGTGGGCCTTGGTCTTGTCGAAGGCGCCATTGCGAGGGAACTGGATGGCGGAGCCGTCCAGGGTATAGTTGCCAGCCTGCTGCATGGAGTTCAGGAACAGAGGACGCTCGTTGCCGTCCTTCAGGCCGCGCAGCTTAGCACGCATACCGATGTCGGCCACATGGCCGGACACGAAGTAGCCGGACTCCTCCACCTTGGAGATGATGCCGCCCTCGCCGAGCAGGTCGGTGTAAAGATCAGCAGAGATCTGTTTCACTGCGCCGGCAGTAGTAGCGGAAGGCACCAGACCCTCACGCCAGGTTGCAGGCTTGTCAGTGCCGAACAGGATGGCGGCGTCGATGACCTGGCCAAAAGCCTCCTGGATACGAGGACGGACCTCGCCCCAGATGTCGTAGTCAGCGTCGTCCAGAACTGCCTCGGGGATGGGAACGATGACCGCGATCTCCTCGGCGATGATGGTCTTCTTGTCCCATGCCTGTCTGGTGGTCTTCTTCTGACCGGTGTCGCCGTTCACGAAGTAGGCGATAGGCAGAGCATCCAGAACAGGGAGACGGGTCTGGGCTGCAGTCATATTGGCCAGACGGCGGCCCATGGAGAGGACAGCGGACTGAGCGATGGCGCCCTGGATGATTTCCGCAGCACGGTCCTCGGGGATCAGAGACTCGGCGCCAGATCTGTCAATGATCTGGGCGTCGGTCTCAAAAAGCTGAAGATTAAAATACTTTTTCATGTGGTTATTCCTCCATAATTTTGTTAGTTGCGGCCCGCTTTTCTGCGGATGGCAGCGTTGATGAAGTCGTTGCTGTTCTGGTTTCCAGAGCTGCCCGCACCGGAACTTTCCGTGCCGGTCTTCACGCGGTAGGACCCGCTGCCGCTGGTAGCAAAGCGGGGGTTTTCTTTCAGGAACTTGGTGGCGGCCTTCTCGAAGTCGAGCTTGCTGTCCTCTTTCATCAGGGCCGCGATCTTGAACATGACGTAGTCAGTGTCCTCGGCGCGGACGCCCTTCTGGGCGAGAGTCTGGCTGTTCTTCATCTGAGCCAGTTCTGCGAGCGCGTCATCGCGCTCTCTCGTGATGGCGTCCACATTGGGGCGCTGCTTCTCTCGGTTGGCCTTGAAGTCCTTGATCGCCTGGTTGATTTCCTCCTCGCTCATGCCCTGCTGCTTGAAGTAGGAGCTGAGAGCGGCCTTCTCGGCGCGTTCTGCACGAGCCTGGGCGATCTCCTCGGCCTGCTGGAAGCTGTAGCCTCCGGTGCCTCCATTATTCCCGGCATTTCCCTGGCTGCCGTTGCCGTCCCCAGCGTTTCCACCCTGGCCTCCGCCAGAGCCGCCCTCGCCGCCGTTGTCAAAGAGCTGAAGGTTAAAATACTTTTTCATTGGGTCATTCCTCCGTTTTTGTAATGTGTCGTGAACATTCCCGCCGGCTCAGAGCCCGGCGTCTGCTCATAATAAAAGCGCCTCGCGGCGCTCAAATTATCGTTATTTCTCCATAGCTGTCCCGGATGCCTTCCAGGCCCAGGACATAAGTGCGGACCAGCGCCCGGCCGATCTCATTCAGATCCGGCCAGCTGATGACAGTGCTGCCCGGTCTGACGCTCTCCTGGATCTCGACGCCCGCCACCTCGCGCAGCCCCTCGATCAGTGTGAGGGTCAGCGCCGAGACGCCGGCGCAAATAATGTTATGCCCGGGAGACGCCCCAGGGAGCCGCTGTGCGTGCCCTGAGACGGTGATCCCGGTGTCCTTGACGTTTATCCGGATCATGTGCTTGCTCCCTTCTGAGCTGCGTCCTGGGCCGCTCTGCGTTGCTTCTCGGCGCGTTCTTTCGCACGGTTGGCCGCTTTGGCTGCCTGCTCGGCCTGCCATTGCGCGTAGACCTGCGGGCTCGGTGAAATTCTGCCCGCGGTGCGTCCCGTGTAGATGCGCTCCGTCTGCTCCTCCAGGCCCATCGCCTTCGAGAAGCTGCGGTACTGCTCCAGCTGGGCCTGGTACTTGCACCGGGCGATGGTGATGTCTTCCTTGTCAGCCCCTCCAGCACGAAGGAGCTGCACCTGCTCACGCCGGGCCCGCATAGCTGTTTCCATCTGCCTCTGCTTCTGAGTGGCCTCGTAGGTGGTGTACTCCTTGCCACGGAAGCGGCGCGGAGTGTTTTCCCTGGCGTTCTGCTCCTCCAGCCATTCGTCGGTGTAGAGCCGCTCGCTCACTCCGGGGATGAAGGGATAGTAGGTGTGGCGGCAGTTCCAGCCCAGCAGGCCCGGGCCGGTGCCCAGGCCGCACTTGGTTGTCAGCTGCTCCTTGGTGTAGACCTTGCCCTGCCATGCAGCGTGATCCGGACGAGCTCCGGCGTGCCATGTGACCTCGAAGTAGTCGGTCCCCAGCCGCTGGGCGTTCAGATCCGTGACGTGACCGGTGAGCTGGCCGAAGCCAGTGAGCAGAGCACGGCGGGCGGCCACGTCCACGCGATTGTGCCAGCCGCTGGCGTAGTCCACGCCGTAGTCGCTGCCGCCATCGCTGAAGGGGTGGTCGGTCCGGAGCCCTGAGGCTGTCATCTGGCTGACCATGCGGCGGACCAGCGTGTTGTAATCGTAGGCGCCGTTGGCCATGCCGGTGATGGCGTCGTCCAGGTAGCCATTGTAGACGTCAGCCAGGGGCGTGAAGACTTTCCCGCCGTGGCCGTTGTCCAGCATGAAGCCGGTGCTCCTGGTGATGTTGTAGAGCTCCTCGCTGGACTGATGCACCAGGGCGTCGGTCAGCTGCTGGAGCTCGGGGTTTTGCGCGTAGGGGATGAACTCCTTGCCGATCTGCTCGTAGAGGCTGCGGTCGCGGGTATATTCCCGCTCGATGACCTCAGCGTAGAGCCGGCGGACTTCCTCCTCGTTTCCGTCCACGGCCTTCCGGATCAGGTCCTCAATGTTCTGGGTGCTGTTGCCCAGGATGATGAGGCGCTGGATCTGCCAGTCGGCCGAGTCGGTTATTGTGCCGGCCTTCCGGATCCGGCGGATGATGTCGTCCATGATCGCCATCTCCAGGTCCCGGAAGCGCTTCTCGACGCCGGCAGCCAGTAGGTCGTGGTAGCTCTGATCCATTACATCAGAACGCCGGCGGACTGGTCAGGCAGCTTACTGGCTGCGACTTCCTCCGTCTCGCCGTACCATTTCGCGCGGTACTCCGGCAGGCCCATGGCGCCCATGGCGACGTCCTTGCGGTCCTCGGCTCTTTCCGTCTGCTTGTCTTCGATGATGGAGTCATCGAAGTCGATCACGATGTCGGTGTTCTCCGCCAGGCCGGACACGTTGGCAGTCTTACCCAGGCGGATGATCGTGCGGATCAGGTCGGTGAGAACGTCCTGGAGGATGATCTCATGCTTGCGGATCGTGCGGTACATATCGGAGTTTTCGCTGATGACCTGGGTGGCCGTCGCGACCGTGCCACGCTCGAAGCGGTAGTATTGGGTGCCGAAGCCGCACTTGAAGGAGAGCAGATTCAGATCGTTGTTGATGGCCTGCTCGTGCTGCTCGGTCCTCAGCTCCATGTTGACCTCGTGCAGCGCCTCCTTGGTGTTCTTGAAGTAGTCCTCCGGCAGCGTATAGAAGACACTGTCGTCGGGGTCGAATACCTGGGAGCCGTTGGCGTCGGTCAGCATCTCAGGCGCCACGAAGATGCGCTTGCGACCGAGGGTGAACTCGTTGGCGTAGCTGTCGTACTCCAGGTCGATCTTGGCCAGGACGTCGATGCTGTTGGCGAAAAGCGCCACGCCCATCGGGTTGGTGTCGTCCTCGTCCACATTGTTCGCGATGTTCAGCTTGTCGATGATGAACTGGGGCTGATTGGAGCCGGTCTCGACTCTGGCAGCCATGCCCTCGAAGTACGGGATCGCGTTCCACTCGGCGGGCGTCAGATCTCGACCAGCGCCAGAGGAGCACTCCACGACGCTGTTCTCGATGACGTACTGATAGCCGAGATCGTTGCCATCCTTGTCCTGCCAGGGCTCCAGCTTATGGTGTTGGAGCTGGACGTATTTCTTGCGCTTGTAGGTCTTCGGAAATGCGAAGATGACCTCGGTGATCCTGGAGTTCTCCCAGGCTGTGGGGTAGATGTTCTTGGCCACCACATAGTCCAGCTTGATGTCAGCACTCAGGACGCTGCCGTCTTCGGCCACTTCCATGTTGGTCAGATACGGGACATAGGCCACGGTGCCACAGGCAGCCTTGCGCTCCTGGTATTCGTTGCCCTGCACGGTGAAGTTCGCAGCATCGAGAACGCTGCGGATGAACTTGGCCGTGGTCTCGTCCTTGATGGTGATGGTGACGCGCTCGTTCAGCAGCAGGTCGCTGATGTCCTCGCAGATCTTCTTCGCCATGCCCAGGCTCTTGCGATGGCAGCGCTCATACTGCCCGGTGCCATGGTAGACACGGTACTGGTGGAAGCGCTTGACGTTCGCCCTGTACCAGCTGTCCCACATGGCGATCTTGCTGTAGAAAGAGCTGTCGATGGTGTCGATGCCCTTCTTTTTGAAATACTCGAAAATGTTCATTTTATGGCTCCTTCCGGCTCCTCCTCTTTGTCCCTAACGGGCAGGTAGTTCTTGATTTTCGACCACA
>ENA-UOJL01002643-UOJL01002643.1-human-gut-metagenome-genome-assembly--contig:-P47-NODE-2643-length-14133-cov-4.479898_pt1 | contig 14133 bp, 21 predicted proteins | sample MGYA00242347_ERZ723894 | MGnify/ENA metagenome assembly ERZ723894
TTTAAAGTAATCCATACAAGTTGTAGATCAGGAGGGATTTCTATGGGATTTTCTTTGGAAACCAGCGTTCCCGTCTTTACCGTATTTCTTCAGGGCCTTCTCAGCTTTTTCTCTCCCTGCGTTTTGCCCTTGCTCCCCATGTATATCAGCTACCTTTCAGGCGGCGGTAAATCTGTGGACGAAAATGGAAACGTCCACTACAAACAAAGCCGGGTACTGCTCAACACGGTTTTCTTTGTGCTGGGCATCAGTTTCGCCTTTTTCCTATTGGGGTTTGGTTTTACTGCCGCGGGACAGTTCTTCCGGGAAAACAGACTGCTTCTGGGCCGGATCGGCGGCATCCTGGTCATTTTATTCGGCCTATATCAGCTGGGGCTTTTCGGTTCTGTGAAGGTGCTCAATCAAGAACGCCGACTGCCCTTCCGTCTTGACAAGGTGGCCATGAACCCCTTGGTTGCCCTTGTGCTGGGATTTACGTTCAGCTTTGCCTGGACTCCCTGCGTTGGCCCGACGTTGGCAAGTGTTCTGCTGATGGCTACCTCTGCGGCTTCTGCCCAAGGCTTTTTACTCATTGGCGTTTACACACTGGGTTTTGTACTGCCCTTCCTGGCGGTGGGGTTATTTACCGGCACGTTGCTGGAACTCTTCCGCAAACACCGAAATGTGGTCAAGTACACTGTCAAGATTGGCGGCGCTCTGATGGTATTTATGGGCGTTATGATGTTTACCGGCTGGATGAACCATTTGACCGGCTATTTATCCAATTTCGGCGGCACCACTACCAACTCTACATCCTCCTCTGTGGTGGAAGAATCCAGTTCTTCCAGCCAGGTTGAGGAATCTCTGTCTGAGGAGTCTTCCGCCGTCAGCAGCGTGGAAGAAAGCAGTTCGGAGGAATCCACCTCCTCTCAGGAAACCGAAACCGTTTCTGCGCCTGATTTTACGCTGACCGATCAATTCGGAAACAGCCACACCCTGTCTGATTACAAAGGGAAAACCGTCTTTCTCAATTTCTGGGGAACTTGGTGCCCGCCTTGCCGTGCGGAAATGCCGGACATCCAAGCGCTGTATGAAGAATACGGAGAAAATAGCGGCGATGTGATCATTCTTGGCGTTGCAACACCCAATGTGGGAGACGAAGGTTCCAGCGAGGAAATCAAAGCTTTCTTGGAAGAAAACGGCTACACTTACCCCACCGTTATGGACGAGAATGGAGTGATTGCCGGAGGAAGTTATTACATCTCCGCTTTCCCCACCACGTTTATGATCGACAAGGATGGCAACATTTTTGGATACGCAACCGGTCAGCTTACAAAGGACATTATGAAAAATATTATCCAGCAGACGATCGACGGGAAGCGCGCCTCTTAACCCTTTTTGCCTTGCAATCCCACCCAAAACCATATATAATGGGAATACTATTATTTTGGAGGGATGGAGTTGCCGAAAATACAGGAATCCGCTGAGAATTATCTTGAAACGATCCTGATTCTAAAGGACCGCAACGGCACCGTACGTTCTGTGGACATTGCCGCAGAAACGGGATTCAGTAAGCCCAGTGTAAGTGTTGCCATGAAAAATTTGCGGGAACAGGACTGTATCACCATGGGCGAGGACGGTCTCATTTCCCTCACGGAAAAAGGTCTGCACATTGCTGAAAATGTATACGAGCGCCACACGTTGTTTACTCAGTGGCTGGTTTCTTTGGGGTTGGACCCCGCCATCGCTGCGCAGGACGCTTGCCGCATTGAGCATGTTCTGAGCAAAGAAACGTTTGAAGCAATCAAACGTCATGTGGCGGAACAACTACCTTCCCAGAAATAAGAACTTGATTGTATCCATACAGTTCAGCCCACCGGTCCCCGGCGGGCTTTTCTTTTCCAACTTCTGCCCATAGAAAAAGCGGAGCAACCCGCAAACACGTTGTCGCTCCGCTTTATACATGTATTTTCTCGGGTTACTCCTGGGGCGGGATCTCCCCCACTCCGTTCAGAACAAGGCGAGGACGGTACGGGAAACGCTCCATCTCTTCCCGCGTGGTAACGCCGGAAAGGACCAACAGCGTATCCAGGCCAGTTTCAATGCCTGCTACAATATCCGTATCCATGCGGTCGCCGATGATCGCCGCTTCCTGGGAATGGACTCCCAGCAGCTTCAAGCCGGTGCGCATCATCAAAGGATTGGGCTTGCCGATAAAATAGGCGTTCTGCCCTGTTGTCATTTCAATGGGGGCGATCAACGCGCGGCAAGCCGGCACGATTCCCTCTTCTGTGGGACCGGTCAAATCGGAGTTGCTTCCAATCAGCCGGGCACCCTTCTGCACAAGGTGGACCGCTTTGCAAATAGAATCGTAAGTATAGTTGGAAGACTCGCCGATGACCACGTAGTCGGGATTTACATCGCTCAAGGTGATGCCTCTGTCATACAGAGCGTTGTAAAGTCCGGGATCGCCGATAACATAGGCTTTTGCCCCTGGCTGCTGTGCCGCGATAAATTCCGCAGTGGCAAGGGCACTGGTATAGAAATGGCTCTCGTCCACCTCCAAGCCCATCCGGGCAAGCTTGTCCTGAAGCTCACGCGGGGTTTTGCTGCTGCTGTTGGTCAAAAACAGAAACCGCTTATTTTCACGGTACAGCCAATCCACAAATTCTTTCACGCCAGGCAACAGACGGTTCCCATGATAGATCACACCGTCCATATCGCAGATGTAACCAAGTTTTGCACGAAATTGATCCATATGTACACATCCTCCGAAAGGGAAATTCCCTGATAGTTTTTTTCATTATACCGTAATTTGAAAACAGAGACAAGAGCCTTACAACAAACCAAGAGAATCCTGGACTGGGTTTCTTTTGGACTCTCCGTTTTCAATGGATAGCCCTCCCTTCAGAGAGGGCATACTAGTTTGAAACAAATCTATGAATAGAAACGACTGGAGACAACCATGAAACTTATTTTAAGCGACAGACCATTGGACATTCCCCAGATTGAAAATTCTTCTTCCATTAAGTTTGTGGATCTTTCAGAACAAAAGATCCACAACTTCGTGGGTTGTTTCGGATGTTGGACCAAAACCCCTGGGAAATGCGTGATCCGTGACGACGCTGTCAAAATTTACCCACTGATTGCCGAGAGCGAAAAAGTCCTGTATATCAGCAAAATCAAATATGGAAGCTATGACACGCCTATGAAAACCATGCTGGAACGTGCCATCCCCATTCAGCAAGCTTTCATCCGTTTATGGCACGGTGAAACTCATCACGTTCAGCGCCGGGTTGTGCCGAAGCAGGCGGTCATCGTGGGCTATGGGGACACTTCCCCAGAAGAACAGGAAGTGTTTCGCCAACTGATCCAACGCAACGCCCACAACATGAATTTTGAAAGTTACCGGGTCCTGTTCGTCCCGGAAAGCGCGTTGGAAGAAACCGTGAGAAATGAGGTGGAATCATGGAGAAAATCATGATCGTCAACGGCAGCCCCAGAGCGCCGAAATCCAATTCTCAAAAATACGCTCAGATCTTTTCAGAAGTATCTGCTTCTGAGACACAATATTTCAATATCAGCAAAACTAACCATGTGGAGTTGTCCCGTGCTATGGGCGATTTTACCCATGTGCTTCTTGTCTTCCCCCTGTATGCGGATGGTATCCCGGTCACGTTGCTAAATTTTCTAAAATCTGTGGAGAAAAATCCTCCTTTGAAAAAGCCTGCTATTTCCGTTATGGTAAACTGTGGCTTTTTGGAGCCAGCCCAAAACAACATTGCCTTACAAATCGTGGAACTGTTCTGCAAAGAAAATGGTTTTTCTTTCGGTTCTGCGTTGAAGATCGCAAGCGGCGAAGCCATCCTTTCCACTCCCTTCCGCTTCTTGGTCCGGAGAAAGATCAAACAGTTGGCCTCTTCCATAGAGCAAGGCAAACATCAAACCTTTGAAGTGACCATGCCTCTTCCAAAATCTATTTTCCTCCGTGCCTCTACAAGCTACTGGGAAAACTACGGAAAGAAAAATGGCGTCACAAAAGAACAAATGTCCACCATGGAGATCGAAGCGTAAAAAAGCGGGGAATTTACAAGCCTTATCGCCTGTATGTTCCCCGCTTTCTCTATTCTTGACGCCTTACAATCCCAGCCATTCTTTCAAAGAGACGATCCCTATAGCTCCCAAGGCGCTGACAGCCGCACCAAAGGCAGCCTCTTCTTCATTCTCCACCAACTCTAAGGGCATTTGAAAGCGTTCTTCCAGCAACGCGCGAAGGGCCGGATTTTGACGCACACCGTTACCGGACGCTACCATCCGTTTCCTGGAAAGGCCAGTTCCCTGGCAAATCACCTGATACAGCTGGTAAAGTTCTTCCGCCATACCCGAAAGCACTCCCCGAATCATGTTGGCAGGATGAAAATTTTCCGTACGGATGCCCTCTATTTTCCCCGCCTCCCCTGGGTCTTCTCTGGTGCCCGCAAAAGTCGTCCTTACGCGCCATCCAGTTGCAGGTTCTGCCTGATTCTCCAACAAACGCTGCATCACCTGATATTGGGGCACATCCGCAGCCCCTACTGCCACGGCATACTCCCGGAAAAATCTCTCCAGAGCGGCATATGCAGCCCCGCCGCACAAAGTGGCTCCCACCAACAGGACAGTTCCCAGGAGAAACGGCCGGGTCTCAATACCGGGCGCTTCAAACCTTCTGGAAGAAAGTACGGAAATCTGAGCGCCCGTTCCAACATTGACCAACAACGTTTCCGGCGCATTGCGCACCGACCCCAAAAAGCTGGCCTGATTATCCCCAAGGGAAACTGTTACAGGAATTCCCCCATATTCTCCAAGCACAGCCAGCTCTTCCGTCAGTTCCGGGAAGAATGCAGGGTCCATTCCCCAGGCTTGGGCCACATCTTTTCGAAAGCTATTCGCGTTTTCATCGAACAATCCCAAACTTGCGCCTTGACTTGTGTGCAGCAAGGGACGCTTTCTTCCTGTAAGAATCATGCCCAAATAGTCTGCGATCGTACAAAATGTCACTGCCTCGGCAGGGACCTGGCCCATTTTCACATGATACAAATGCGTAACTGCGCCATAGCCGGAGGAAGCTTTCACCCGGTAATTCTCCCACAGCAGGTCGCAAACGCTTTTTCCGTCAAAAACAGGCAAGCTGCCCCGCCCATCCTGCCAAGTATACAGCGGGCTCACTGCTTTGCCTTCCCGATCCAAATAGACGATCCCATGCATTTGCCCGGTCAGACCGATGGAAACCACATCGTTCGTTTCTTTCAAAATGGCATCCAAGGCAGTTTTTGCTCTGCTTACAATGCTCTCTACATCCTGCACCCGTTCCCAAGGATGGGCAGTTTCTAAAAAACTCCCGTTTTTCAGCGTCTCTTTCCGCCACACACTTGGGCCAGAAGCCTCTACAACATTGATGCTGATGGTGGTCGTACCCAGATCGATCCCGATGCTTTTCATTCCGCCTGCCTCCCTTTGCGGCTTCATTATAGCGGCGTTCTCTCAGGGTGTCAAGGAAAAAAGACACACCAAAATGCCCCCGGCACGTTTCAGCGCCGGGGGCATTTTTATTCGGTCAATGTCTATTTAGCGATGGATCAATACATGCCGCCCTTCAAGACCTCGTGATATTCAGCATTTCAGAAAACGAACAGAAAAGTGAATTTTTGTAGAATTTTCAATGGGTTTATGCCGCTGCTCCGCCATCCAAAATTGTTCGTACATCTGCCGGATGTTCACGTAATTCTACGCAAATTCACGGCCTATTGGCGTAAGTTGCGGCGTAAGTTTTGCCCATATCAGAGGTTGGCCGCAACCTGCTCAAACGCCTTTTCAACGGACTCATAATTGCTGTGGGTGTAGACATCCAAGGTGACACTTGCGTTGGAGTGTCCCATGAGATATTGCAGACTTTTCACATCCAAACCAGCCTGCTGCGCGTTGGTGCAAAAGGTGTGCCGCAGGACATGGGGCGTTACTTTGGGGAGTATGTTGCCAAATTGCTTGACATACTTTCTCTGCATACTTCTCATATAGTTCTGCAAGTGCATACCTACTTTGGGCTTCCCCTCTTTGTCCAGAAACACAAATCCGCTGTATCCGTCCACCAGCATTTCCACCTTGGGTGTTGCCCTGTCACGCAGTACCCGCCGGAAAGCCATATACACGCTGTCCGTCATGGGAATACGGCGAACGCCGCTCTTTGTCTTGGGTTCCGTGATGAAGTATGGCTTTTCAGCAGTTCGGCAAAGCTGGTGTCTGACATAGATACAGCGTCTTTCAAAATCAATGTCTGAACGAGTGAGGCCGTACAACTCACTGACCCGTAGTCCAGTCCCCAGTAGAATCACAATATCGTCATAGTAATTGTCGTGGCCGTAATCCCGGATGAACTGCAAATACATGCCCTGCTGCTCTTTTGTCAGAGCATCACGCACAAAAGCGTCATTCGGAACAACTTCGGACAACTTAAATTTGAACGGGTTTTTGCGGATTATGTCATCGTCCACGGCCATTTCAAAGGCAGGCCGGACAATGCTCTGCAACACGCCGATGGTGTTCTGCTTGATCCCGCCGTCATGCAGGCCCACGAACCATCCCTTTGCGTCGGACAGCTTCACTGTCCTGATCTTGCGCTGTCCAAATGGGTCGGAGTGGACACGGTTGACAGCGGAGCCATAGGCCCGCATGGAGTTTTGCTTTAGGCCCCGTTTCAAGTTGATGTAGCGGTCCACTAATTCCACCACTGTGATTTCTCCCGCTGCATAGTCCACGCCGTCCGCCAAGTCCCGCTGAATATCTGCCTCTTTCCGGCGCAGCTCCGCCAATGTCTTTGCATAGATGCAGCGCCGCTTTTTATGAATGTCCGTATATCTGTAATCATAAGTGCCGTTTTTCCGCTGGCTTTCGCCGTCTTTCAGAACGCGGCCCTTATTGTCTCTGCGCTTTTCGTTCAAGACCTATCTCTCCTTTCCAGAAAAAGCGCAGATAGGGTATGATTATTATACCATACCGAACCTGCGCTTTCCACTATATTGAGTAGGCCGTCTCCAAAAATTTTTCAAAGGCTTTTCGCTTAATCATGCGCTTGTTGCCGTTCCAGAGGACAAAAGGGCAGTTGTCCTCGTTAGTCATTTCCCGCAGTTTGTTAATACCAATGCCGAAATAGGCGGCGGCCTCCTCCATGCTCAAATTTGCCTTTTCCCAAATGGGAACAACATCAGAACGGGCCATGTAGTTACCCCCGCTATTGCTATCATACTGTTTTTCTGGGCTTATGGGGTGAAGTGGAGCATGGCGGCGAGGAGCCTGCCCAGCATCTCGGTCTTCATCTGCGTGTCCACGCCGTATTCGGTGTGCCCGCCCTCATCGACGAAGGCGTGGGTGCACAGCCCGTCGATGGCGGAGTCGAAGTGTTCCAGCACCTCCTCGGCGGCAACGGGGTCCCCGTGGGTGGCGGCCACCACGGTCTCGTAGGTCATTGACCGCACCTCCCTTCCAGCAGATCCCGCAGGAGCCGCAGGGCGGCGTTCCGGCGGAACTGGACCGTGGACCGGGGGATGCCGAGATGGGTGCCGATCCTGCCGTCAGGCCATTCGGCGAAGTAATGGAGCAGGACGATGGCCTGTCCGTCCGCGTCCAAGGCCCGGATGGCGTCGGCCATGTCCGGATCGGCGACCGTCACGCCCATACCGCCTACGTCGAACAGCGACTCGAAGCAGTGCCCGCAGTCCGGGCATGTGAGCCGGTTCAGCTCGGCCTCCCGCATGTCGCAGAACAGGCGGACGCGCTTGGCCCGCCGCTCCTGCCTTCGGGCGATGTCCTTCCTCGCGTTGAGCAGGGACTTCCAGCAGTAGGTGCAGAACATCCGCACCGTGGCCTCCTGTTCCTCCTTGCTTTTTTCATAGTTTGCTATCATGGCAGTTTGCCTCCTTTCTATCTTTCATCGTAAGACACGAAAGGAAGGGTGCTGCCTGCCAAGAAACGAGGCGGTAAACGGCGGTTTAGCGCCGGATTCAGTCTTTTTCCCGGATGCCCAGCCGTTCCTCCATGGAGCGGCGCATGACCGCGGCCTTGGAGCGGCGGCGGGAGGCTCCGGTGAACTCGATGGGATAGCAGCGTTCGGTGATCCGGTCGAAGATGCGCTGCCATGGGCTTGAGGCGGATGGCTGGTAGATGTCCTTGAGGGGAATGTTGGTGGTGATGACCATGGGCTTGCCGGACCGGTAGCGCCCGTCGATGACGTTGTACACATGGCCCAGCATGTATTCGGTGCAGCGCTCCGCGCCAAGGTCCTCGATGAGCAGCAGGTCTCGATTCAGGATGCGGTCGAGGTTGGCGCGACGGTCCGCGAAGGAGGATTCCATCAGCGTGGCGATGCCCGCGATGTCGGTCTGATATGCGGAGAAGCCGAGATCGATGACGGCGTTGGCGATGCAGGACGCCATGAAGGTCTTGCCAGTGCCCACGCCGCCCCACAGGAGCAGTCCGCCGGGGTCGGACGGGTCGAAGGTCTCCGCGTAGCGTTTGCACAGCTCCGACTGCCGTGGGGTGCGCCCGTCGTCCGTGGCGAAGGTGCAGTCCCGGAGGAAGGGGCTGCCGTGGAAGCAGGCGTCCCTGAGCCGCTTGGCGCGTTCCGCCGCCTTCCTGAGCCGTTCCTGCTCCTCCCGTTCCCGCTGCTCCCGCATATCGCATTCGCACAGGACGCGCACGATGCGCTCCTTCCCGCCGAACAGGTCCATGGCGGGCAGTCTCCGCTCCTTGGGCTGGCCGCAGCGCCCGCAGACCAGCAGGCCGGATTCGTCCCGCCAGTCCTCTCCCGTCGTAACGCTCTGCTTCTGTTTGTTCTCCATGTGGTTCACGTCCTTTCCATGGTCAGTAGAGGCCCGCGTCGAGCATGTCCTGCGCCACGCTGCGGTCCACCTTGTTGGCCTTCATGATCTGCTCCACTGTCGGCACCTCACGCCCAAGGTCGGGTGCCGGGGCTGTGGGTGTCGCTGGCAGCTCGTGCTTTGCCCATGTGCGGGCCATGCGCCGCCAGTCGTCCAGCGGCTTGCCCGTCTTCGTGGCCCAGCCGTGCCGCTCGAACCAGTCGAAGAACCGCTGCGGGTCGATGGGCAGGCGCTCCGCGTGGATGAAGGCCGTGACCTCCTCCAATGAGGGCCGTACCGCCCGTTTTGATGGGTGCCCATTCTTTTTGTCCCCAGCTGTAGCTGTAGATGTATTATCTATATCTATATCTAATTCTTCATCTTTACCGGGATTTTGGGCACCCTCCCGGAGGCCAGTGTTTCCAAGGGTTTCCGGGGTGCCCACAGGGGTGCCCGTCCGGGTGCCCATGGGCAGGGGTGGGCAGCCCATTTGGGCACCCAAGTGGGCACCTTTTTGGGCAGGGGTGGACACCCCTGTCTGGGCATCCCCGCCGTCGGGCAACGCCCGGCAGGTCTTGAGGTAGCGTTGGACGGAACTGCGGGGCACGCCCGTCTCACGCGCGATCTGCACCTGCGAGGCGTCCGGGTGCGCGGCAACGTATTCGTGGACCACCTGCTCCCGGCTTTTCTTCGGCTGGGCGGCTTCCAGCCGCTTGGCCTCCCTGCGGGCCTCAAGCCTGCGCAGACGCTCCTCGTCCACGATCCGGTCCCAGTCCGATATGACGTAGACGCCATCCACCGCCTCGATCATGCCGAGCTGTTCGTAGGTGCGCAGGGCGAGGCGCACGGTGGTCAGGGATTCGTTCACGATGCCCGCGATGATCTCCTCGTTCAACGGCATCTCGGATTCCTTGCGTCCAGTGCGCAGCACGAACCTGCCGCCGGTGTTCTGCCCGCCCACGAGGGCGACCAGCTTGAACCAAATGGCGATCATGGTGTTGGACTCCGGCATGGTCTCGATGACCTTCACACGGGGGTCATCGAAGAAATCGAGATGGAATTTCACCCATGTGAGCTTCATCGCGCGGCCCCTTCCGTCTCCGAAGGGACCGCGCCGAACCGGTCCAGCACCGACAGGGCGTAGTGTGTGGCCTGCGGCGGGTTGTGGGTGATCCGGCACAGCTCCTCCTCGGTGAGCGTCCTGCCGTCCTCGCAGCGGAGGAGGTAGGCCCCATCCGCATCCATGTCCATCGCCCGGACGCGGAGGAACAGGAACCGTATCCACAGGCAGATGATCGTGTCCCCCGAGGGCATGGCCTCGATGACCTTCACGCGGGCGTCATCGAAGAAGTCCAACGGGAACCGGACGCAGTACTCCTCGTCCTTCATGTTCCGCTCCTTTCCTGCCATCACAACAGAAACCTATATTGCTATCTTTCTACATTACTTCATGGGGTGGATAGCAAGGCCCCGGAAACGACACGCCGGACGCCGTGACTTCTGCCAAAGGCCGGTGAACCACGGGGTAAACCGTTGTATGATGGAGGCGTCCTTTCTTTTGGATTGGGTTCCAACTCAAAAAGGATCGAAGCCCACCGATGCTTCCGCGCCGGTGGGCTTCGTCCCCCTCGTATTCAAGCTCAGTTCCACCCCTGCTGGGGCTGCCATGACTCCCCCTGCGGGGACCACGGCGTGTCCTGAGTTTCATTGTCATTGCCGTCAGCCGTCACGGAATCCGTGGTGGGGATGTCCGAACCGCCATCATTCGTGGCGGAAACCTCCGCCTCCGTCGGCCCGGCGGCGGGCGCATCCTCCTGCGGGGCGTCAACCTCCCCCTGCTGCGTCTCCTGCTTCGCCTCCGCGGCCGGTCCGCGACGGACGGCGATCAGCGCGTCATGCGCCTCCTCGGGGGTGCGGTCCGGGCCGACGAGCAGGGTCTGCATCTCCCCGGCGTGATCCAGCAGCCATTCCCGCAGCGCTTCGAGGTCGAGCCGGGTCCAGTCGCAGCCGGTCACCGTGAGCACGGTTTCGCCCAGCGTATGTGTGAGGTCGGTGCGCCATTCGCGGGCCTGCTTCTGCTCCCGCGCCAAAGCCTCCCTCTTGTCGAGCTTGGCCTGTTTGAGCTGTTCCTTCAGTTCGGCGATGTACTCTTCCAATTCGCCGCTGGACTTCATCTTCGTTGGCTTCATGGGCATGTCCTTTCGTGTAACGGTTATCGGTACCCATTTTGTCACAAGCCATGCACAGGCACCGCCAAACGGCGGTGTCCTTTGGATACCGGTGCCGGTAAAATGGAAACGGCGGAGTCCCCGTTGCCACACGAAAGGAGACGGAAATGAGTGCATTCAACCCCGCAGGACTGGTAATAGAATACGGTCAACTGGATACTTTGCTGACGGACGGTCAGACGCCCGGCAGCCATGCGGATGACCTGTTCCTCAACATGCTCGACCAATACGATCAGGCGACCGGAAGCGACGGCTACTTCGACCACGACGGCATGGTGGACGAGCTGCTGGACGCCCTCAACCGGCGGCTGAACCCCATCGGACTGGAAGCAAGCCGCAGCGGCGTGGTGTACTGCAACGTGATGGGCGCTCCCGACCTGCACGAGGTGGTCGGCGCGGTGGAGGCGTTCATGGAACAGGACTGGGACCGCATCACCCAAAATCATGATGCCAGCAACCGCCCGGAGCTTCGGGACCTGTGGTACGACTACGCACCGCTCGAAGGCATCGACCAAAACGGTGTTCGGCACATCATAAGCCACGATCAGGTCACGCTTGACGAAACCGGCGGATTCACCGTGCATGACGACGACGGCAACGCCGTCACCTACGACTGGTACCGGTTCACCGTGGACGTATCCGATGATTTCAAGAATCCGGAGCATGTGCATTACGACTTCACACCCGAGGAGATGGCCGCGTTCGTCACTGGCGAGTTCGTGAATCCGGATCATGCAGCCCGTGAGGTCGCCGCCCGCAGCGTTCACCAGCATTCGGTTGATGTAGAGGTGTCCGCGTTTGTCACCGGAGAGTACGCATACCGCCTTTCCTATGACGAGGTGACGAACGGACTGTCCGAGGAGGAGAACCCCTACACGGGCCTGCCCGAGGCGGCTCCCACCGGTGAGGGGTTCCACACCATGGTCCGGCTTGAACGCTTCGATCCCGAATCATGGGAATGGGACGAGATCGACTCGGAAAGCGTGGACGGCCCGGATGCCGAGGCGTCCGCACCCTACGATGACGCCGAACGGCGCATCATCGCCCGCAACGGGCTTGAAGACCGGCGCATCGAGGTCGTAGCCCCATGGGGTTCCCACACCATCGAACCGGAGCCTTCTCCCGCCGTATCGGAGAAATCCGTGAGCCTCAACGCTGAGGCCAAGACCATGCGCGACGCCTCACAGGCCCTCGACGGCCATGACGCGGCGGCCAACGAACGACCGCTGGATCGATGAACGCTTCGGATTACGCCAACACCTCCGGCAGCTTCGGATGCCGGGGGTGCTTTGCAATCAAGGAAAGGAGTATGGATGACGCCTGCTGAGAACAAGGCCCTGCGGGAAAGCATGGGCCTGACCCTGAAATGGCTGGCGGAACGGTGGGGCGTGACGGTGCAGAGCGTGAAGCGCTGGGAGGGCAGCCGCACCCCGCCACCGCAGATCGCCAAGGACATGCTGGACCTCAAAAGGAAGTTCGACGCCGAGGTGCAGAGACTCGTGGAGAACGGTGGCGAGGTCGTGGAGGTGCCCCGGCGTGATCGGGACTGCACCGGCTCCGAGCAGTCCGCCGCATGGGCGCGGGCCGTGGCCCAGCGTGCCAAGGAACGGCGCGGCTTCACCATGGAGTTCCGGGACGCAATCAATGTGGGAAAACAGTAATACAGCAATCCGCGAAGAAAGCAGAATAGTTCAATAGTATCGACCGGAGCAACGGGTTCGCGTCGAGGCCGGGTTGCGTGGAGCAAACCCGACGGGAAAGCCCTCCGCGCTTCGCGCTCCGGTCTGCTTTCCCTCGGGACTGAATCGGGGCCGATCTTCCGTGGTGTGAACGGCAGGGGTGGTCAGGCAGTCGGTCATGCCTGCGGACACACACAGCTACCTCCCCACATTCCCATCTTCCTGTTATGATAGAATGATAGTAAACGGGAAAGGAGCGGAAACGATGGACCGACTGCGGAAATTTGAAAGCAGGATCAGGGATGCGCTTCAATCCCTCCGGGGGCGGATAGACCGTAGCCTGTTCGACGCCACGAAGGGCCTCGCCGCCAGTCAATACAGGATTCTGACCATGATCTCCTCGATACCGCCGGTGGCGATGTATCTGGTCCTCGGCGTATCCCTTGTGGCGTATCTGATTCTGGGATACGAATAAAGCAAAATGTCATTACATCTTGCTATCATGATAGCATTCCATAGATCGATAAGGAAAGGAACCAAGATGACGGACAAGAACGTGATCGGGGATACCGCCCCGGAGGGAGACATCCCCGAGGACAACGCCAAGGCTGCCGACGGTAGCGGCTGGAAGCAGTGGAGTCTGATAAAACGGTTCAGGTTCGTCTGGAACGGCAAATTCATCATGTCCGGCGCGGACGAGTGGAGCTGGATTATCCTGAAGGCCACGGTGTATCTCGCGTTTCTCTATTTCACGATCGGGGCCATCGTGGATGCGGTGGCAGCGATGCTCCTGTCTCTCTGGATGCTGCTGGCCTGATCCCATGGGCCATGCGGATTGGCCCGCAGCGTGGTATCATGGAATTGCAGTGCTCCTGCATATGGTTGATGTGATGAAGGCCCCCGGTTCGTCCGGGGGCCTTTCCGTATCTGCGACACGCCACTTCTGCCGTCTCACTATTATGCTACAATGATAGTATCCAACAAGGAAAGGACGTGGCAATGGAAACCCTCTACTTCGACGGCAAGCCGGTCAGCATCACCCTCACCGGCCTTGAGAAAAAGCTGGCACGGACCATCCTCGATCTCTCGGCGGGCGAGGACGGCTTCGAGCTGTACAACAACGATGTGGCATTGTTCGAGCAGGACCCCGGTGAGCCGGTCTTCGGCTGCAACTTCGAGCGCGTCGAACACATCGAGTGGAAGGATCGCAGGCAGCTCGGCGCTCTGCTCACCTCCCTCGAAAAGAAGCACGTCCTCTACGTGGAGGAGGACCCCCACGACGGCAACGGCATCTGGTACTGCCACAAGGTCCTGAAGGCGCTGGCAGCCTGAATCATCAACCGCCCGGCCCGCAGGGCC
>ENA-UOJL01002647-UOJL01002647.1-human-gut-metagenome-genome-assembly--contig:-P47-NODE-2647-length-14092-cov-407.080145_pt1 | contig 14092 bp, 10 predicted proteins | sample MGYA00242347_ERZ723894 | MGnify/ENA metagenome assembly ERZ723894
AACCGGACGACCCGTTTGGCGCAGAGTAAACCGGCGGGGCAGCTGGAAAGTCAAGGCAACACCGCATAATTCCCGCCTTGCGGCTTAAGCACCGCTCCGGCAGCTGCAGCACGGCATCTGCGTTGCCAAAATGCTCGATAATGTCGGGTTGCGGTACCCGCATCGTGCTTCGGGGGCAAAAGCCCCTCGCACTCTGCGACCGCTGCCCCTGCTTCGGTTCGCTGTTTCCGCCACTGGCGGCGCTCACCTTTGCAGCATCCAGTATTATCTGCGCTTTTGGCTTGGCATCTGCCGCACCTCGCTCGCCGTAATCGGCACTTAGAATTATGCGGTATTGCCATTGGAATTCGTCTTGTGTTTGTAAAATTGTCGTTATTTTCTTTGCTTTCAGATATACCTTAAAATGCAAAAACGCCGGATAAGGAGACAACAATGGCGGAAGCGAAAATTCAATTTACCCCGGCGCAGGCCGCGGCCATTCAGGCCCGCGGCGGCAGTCTGTTGGTTTCGGCTGCGGCCGGCTCCGGCAAAACGCGGGTGCTGGTGGAACGTGTGGCGGGGCTGATCACCGACCCGGACCACCCGGTGGATGCAGATTCTCTGTTGATCATGACATTTACCAACGCGGCAGCGGCCAAGCTGCGGGCGGATATTACCAAGCGCCTGGCAGCAGAGATTCGCCAGCATCCACAGGATGTGCGCCTGCGCCGCCAGCAGATGCGGCTGCAGCGGGCATCCATCGGCACAGTGGATGCGTTCTGCCTGCATTTTGTGCAGCAGAACTTTTCGGCTCTGGATGTTCCGCCGGATTTTACCATTGCGGATGACGCTACCCTGGTGCGCCTGCAGCAGGAAACCCTTTCCACCGTGCTGGAACAGGCATATACTGATTCTGACTTCTGTGCCTTTGCGGACCTGTATGACCGCGGCCGGACGGATGATACCACAGGCCGGGCGGTGCAGGAACTGTATCACTTTACCCAGGCGCTGCCACACCCGGCGCAGGCGCTGCAGCGCTTTGTTGAAATGTGGCAGAGCGATGCCCCACCGGAAAAGACCCAGTGGGGGCAGGCCGTTCTGCGGGAAACCTCTGCGCGGATCAAGGGCGTATTGCGCCTTTTGCGCACGGCGCAAAAAATCGCAGCGAAGGACCCGGCGGCGGATAAAGCCCTGACAGCCGTACTGATGGATGACGAAGACCGCATGCTGCTGGTGCTGGATCGGCTCGATCACGGCGCGTGGGACACCGTTCCGGAAGCACTGGATAACGCAGATAACTGGCGCAGAGCCGGGCGGGTGCCCGGTGGGATCGCATCCAACATAGCGGCAATGTCGGCCAATATGCTGCGGGACCGCGCCAAAAAACAGATAGCGACCCTGAGAACGGACTTTTTGCTCTGCCCGGCAGCTGACTATCAGGCAGACCGCCGCCGCGCCGCCCCGCTTGTGGCTGCGCTGGTCCGCGCAGTGGAGCAGTACCGCCGCACACTGCTGGAAGCTAAACTGGCAGAAAAAGTGCTGGACTATGCAGACCTGGAGCACATGACGCTGGAACTGCTGCTGACACCGGAGCACGAGCGCACCAGCCTGTGCCGCACCGTCAGCGCGCGGTACTCTGCTGTGCTGGTGGACGAATACCAGGATACCAACGCGCTGCAGGATGCTATCTACTTTGCCCTTGCCACGCCGGATGCTTCTAACCTGTTTTTTGTGGGGGATATCAAGCAGAGCATTTACCGTTTCCGCCAGGCGGACCCCTCCGTCTTTGTGGGCAAGCAGACGGCGTGGCAGCCCTACCCGGCCGATGCCCCGGTACCTTACCCGGAACCGGCCACCATTGCGCTGGATGCCAACTTCCGCAGTGCGCCGGATGTAATCCGGGGGATCAACTACTTTTTTGAAACGTTTTTCTCCCGCCGGCTCGGCGGCATTGATTACGGCGATGGCCAGCGCCTTGTGGTGGGCAGAAAAGACGAAACCTACCCCGGCCTGTGCGAGCTGGATGTGATCCGCGAAGCCGATACCGCGGCAGATGCCCGCACCATTGCTGCACGCATTGCCCAGATGATGGCGGATGGTTACCCCGTGCGGGACGCCGAACCCGGCAAAAACCGCCCCTGCCAGTATGACGATTTCTGTATTCTGCTGCGCGGCCGTTCGGACTTTGCGCTGTATGAAGCTGCCCTGACCGCGCTGGATATCCCGGTTTATGCCGATGTGGCGGCTGACCTGCTGGACGCCCCTCATGTGCGCCCCTTTGCCGCACTGCTGCGTGTGCTGGATAACCCGGCACAGGATGTGGAGCTTTCCTCTGTGCTGCTCAGCCCGCTGTACCCTTACACGCCGGATGATCTGGTGCAGCTGCGCGCGGCTGTGCGCGGCGGCAGCCTGTATGCGGCGGTGCTGCACGGCAGCGACCCGCGCTTTGCACCGTTTTTGCAGGATATGGAGGTTTACCGCGAGCTGGCCCGTACCCTGACGGTGGGGCAGCTGATCGAAGAGCTGTTTGCCCGCACGGGTTACCTGGCGGCGGTCGGCGCCATGCCGGACGGTGCCCGCTGCCGGGATGACCTGCTGGCATTTGCCGCGTGGGCAGCGAACGCCGGGGCGCGTGGTCTTTCGGCCCTGGTGCGCGCAATGGATGCCGCCAAGGCGGGCAGCGGGGTGCAGGCGCCTTCCATCGGCCAAAGCCGCCCCGGCTGCGTGAGCATTATGACGGTCCACCGCTCCAAAGGGCTGGAATTCCCGGTGGTGTTTGTGGCCAACACCTCCCACAAGTTCAACCAGAGCGATGCCATCTATCCGGTGCTGTATCATAAGGAGCTGGGCATTGGCCTGATGCTGCGCGCGGGCAGCAGTGCCAGCCGCTACAAAACGCTGCCTTATACCGCCGTGGTGCAGACGATCAAACGTGAAACACTCAGCGAGGAAATGCGCATTTTATATGTGGCGCTGACCCGTGCGCAGGATGCGCTGATCATTACGGTACCGCTGAAAAGACCGGAAAGTGAATTGAAAAATCCGGCCATGTTTGCCAGCGCCGAGGCAACGGATGCCGAAGCCATGCTGGGGGCACAGAACTGGGCGCTCTGGCTGCTGACGGCAGCTATGCTGCACCCGGCCAGCGAGGAACTGTGGAAATACAGCGAACTGCTGCCCCATCATATCCCAACGGAAGCGCCGCTGAACATCCGCCTGCTGGACCCGCCCCCCGCGGTGCAGGCAGCGGAGCCGGAAGCCCCGGCCCTGCCGGACGATGCCCTGACCGAACGCCTGCTGGAAGCGTTTACATGGCAAAGCCCCAACAAAGCGCTGGAAACCATCCCGGTTAAAGTCAGTGTCAGCGCCGTGACCCACACCAAACAGGAACTGACCCTGCGCCGCCCGGCCTTTTTGCAAAAGTCCGGCATGACCGGGGCGGAACGCGGCACGGCCATCCATGCGTTTTTGCAGAGCGTCCCCTTTGGCCCGCAGCCGCCAGAGCTGGAAGCCGAAGTGCAGCGCCAGCTGGACCTGCACCTGCTGGACCCGGAGCTGGCCAAAGTGCTGGATCTGGAACAGGTACGCCCGTTTTTTGCCAGCGGGGTATGGCAGCGCATTGCCGCTGCCCGCCAGGTCCTGCGGGAAGAACCGTTCATTACCGCGCTGCCGGCCGGAGAAGTCGTCCCCGAAGCGGCGGGGCAGGGGAGAGCGGCCAAGGCCCCGGTGCTGGTGCAGGGCATTGCCGATGTGGTGCTGGTGTTTGACGACCACGCCGAAATTCTGGACTATAAAACCGATAAAAGCCGCAATGCCACCTATTATATTGAGAGCTATGCCGCGCAGCTGCGGCTGTACCGCCGTGCGTTTGCCCTGCGTTTGCCGGTGCCGGTAACAAAGCTGACCATCTACTCGTTCGCCATGCAGGATGAGATTGATATCCCGCTGGAATAGGCCGCCTTTGGAATAGGCGATAAACTTTTGGGCAGATAACGTGATTTTTTTCTGCCTGCCCCCCTTGACGCACGGGGGTTGGTATGCTATTATAGTAATACCTCTTTTGCGGGTCTATTTTTTTGTGCCCATTTTTAGGCACAGGGCCCGCGGGCGCAAAGGGCGGCAACCCTTTGCACAACGAGGGAGGCCTTTGGGCGCAGCGCAAAGCATCAAGCTTTAACTTCGGTGCTGCACCCGTATAAACCGTTAATTGGAGGTGCCGAACGAATGACTGTCAAGATCACCCTGGCCTGCACCGAGTGCAAGCAGCGTAACTACAACAAGGAAAAGAACAAGAAGAACAACCCGGATCGTCTTGAGATGAAGAAGTATTGCCGTTTCTGCAAGAAGCATACTGTTCACCGCGAAACGAAGTAAGTTTGAAGGAGCTTTTAAGATGGCTGATAACAAAGCGGTAAACCAGACCGCCGCCAAGCCGGAAGAAGCTAAAGCCGACAAAAAGGCTAAGGCAAACGACGGCAAAAAGAAGGTTCCCTTCACTGCCAAGGTCAAAAACTTTTTTGGCCGTATCACCAAGTATTTTCGTGATACCAAAAGCGAGCTGAAAAAAGTTGTGTGGCCCAGCAAGGAAGACACCCGCAACAACACCATTACCGTTATTGTGGTTGTGGTAATCGCGGCTGTTGTGCTGGTGCTGCTGGACATGGCGTTTGGCGGTATCATTCACCTGCTGATCGGCGCGTGAACCGGCTTTTGAGCGGAGGCAACTATGGCTGAACAAGCATATTGGTATGTTGTGCATACCTATTCCGGCTATGAAAACAAAGTCGCAACGGATCTGATGACCATGGTGGAAAACCGCCGCATTCAGGATCTTATCTGCGATGTCAAGGTCCCCACCGAGACCGTGATGGAGGATCAGTTTGATAAAACCGGCAATAAGATCGGCGAAAAAGAAGTTCAGCGCAAGATCTACCCCGGCTATGTCTTTGTCAAAATGGTCATGAACGATAATACCTGGTACATTGTCCGCAACACCCGCGGCTGCACCGGTTTTGTCGGCCCGGCTTCCAAGCCGGAACCCCTCTCGGAGGAGGAAGTCGCCAAGCTCGGCGTTGATAACGGCGTTGCCGCGCCCGAAGTCGATTATGCCGTGGGCGACAATGTCGAGATCACTTCCGGCACAATGGAAGGTTCCATCGGTACGGTGGAAGAGATCAATCTCGACGAACGCAAGGTCCGCATCAAGATCAACATGTTTGGCCGCGAAATCCCGGCAGAACTTGGTCTGCACGAAGTCAAACTTCTGTAAGCGGAACTTAGCGCAAATCGCCTGGCAACAGGCAAATAATTCCGGTAGAAACTGCGCATGAGCAGTTTTTATAGAGCGTGCGAGGGTCGCATGCTCGTGGGAGGCCTGCACCGCGGGCCGCAACTCACCACAAATTTTGGAGGTGCAATTTATCATGGCACAGAAAATCACTGGCTACATTAAGCTGCAAATTCCCGCCGGCAAGGCAACTCCGGCTCCCCCTGTTGGTCCTGCTCTGGGCCAGAAGGGCGTTAACATCATGGCGTTCACCAAGGAGTTCAACGAACGTACCAAGGGCCAGATCGGCATGATCATCCCCGTTGTCATCACTGTTTACGCTGACCGTTCCTTCAGCTTCATCACCAAGACCCCGCCGGCTCCGGTTCTGATCAAGAAGGCCGCTGGCATCGACACCGCCTCTGGCGTGCCCAACAAGAACAAGGTTGGCTCCATCACTCTGGCTCAGGCCGAAGAGATCGCCAAGACCAAAATGCCTGACCTGAACGCTGCTTCTCTGGAAGCTGCCGTCAGCATGATCAAGGGCACCTGCCGCAGCATGGGCGTCACCGTCGAGGGCTGATCAAGCTCTTTTGCGTGGGAGGATAAATCCGATAACTACCACAATGGAGGAATAAAGTAATGAATCACGGTAAACATTATGTCGACAGCGCTAAGCTGATCGACCGTACCAAGACCTACGAGCCCCAGGAAGCCCTGGAGCTGTGCTGCAAGACCGCTAAGGCCAAGTTCGACGAGACTGTTGAGCTGCATGTCCGCCTTGGCGTTGACAGCCGCCATGCTGATCAGCAGGTTCGCGGCGCTGTTGTTCTGCCCAACGGCACTGGCAAAAACGTTCGCGTTGTTGCTATCTGCAAGGGCGACGCTGCTAAGGCTGCTGAGGCTGCCGGTGCTCAGGAAGTTGGCGATGATGATCTGATCGCCAAGATCCAGGGCGGCTACCTGGACTTCGACGTTCTGGTTACCACCCCGGATATGATGGGCCGCGTTGGCCGCTTGGGTAAGATCCTCGGACCTCGTGGTCTGATGCCGAACCCGAAGGCTGGCACCGTTACCCCCGACGTTGGCAAGGCTGTTACCGATGCCAAAGCCGGTAAGATCGAGTACCGCCTGGACAAGCAGAACATCATCCATGTTCCCGTTGGCAAGGCTTCTTTTGGCGCTGAAAAGCTGATGGCCAACCTGGACACCGTCCTGGAAGCCATTGCTAAGGCTAAGCCGGCTGCTGCCAAGGGCCAGTACTTCAAGAGCGCAACCATCGCCACCACCATGGGCCCCGGCGTTCGCGTTGCCACCAACAAGTATGGTGTATAAGAGAATTTTCTCTTAAAAAATGCTTGACAAACGCACATTCCCGTGCTATTATAATTAAGCTGTTTTTAAGACAGCAGGCGCCCTTTGGGGCCTAACGGGTTTGACCCACCTGCCGAGAAACGTGCGTTTTGAATTTGCTTCAAAGCCATTTTCCCGGCAACGGGAAAGTGGCTTTTTCTTTTGATAGAGCCGCTTGCCTGTATATCTTACAAGCGGAATGAGGTGAAAACAAATGCCCAGTGCAAAGATTCTGGAAGCCAAGAAGGCTTATGTTGCAGAACTGAACACCAAGATCGCTGGTTCTCTGGCTGGCGTTGTCGTTGCTTACAACGGCATCAGCGTTGCTGATGATACCAAGATGCGTAAGGAACTGCGTGAAGCTGGCGTTGAGTACATGGTTGTCAAAAACACCATGCTGCGCCGTGCTGTTGCTGGCACCCAGTACGAAGCTATTGCTGAGTACTTCAAGGGTGATACCGCAATTGCTCTGTCTGCTGAGGACCCGGCTGCTGCTGCCCGCATCCTGTGCAAGGTTGCTGACGCAGACAAGTCCAAGCGCTTCACTGTTAAGGGTGGCTTCTGCGACGGCCAGGTGCTGGATGCCGCTGGCGTCAAGAGCCTGTCCACCATGCCCAACCGCGAAGGCCTGCTCTCTATGCTGGCTGGCTCCCTCAACGGGATCATCGGCGGTCTGGCTGTTGCGATCCAGGGGATCGTCGACAAGCAGGAAGAAACCCCCGCTGCCTGATTTATCTTGCAGCATGAGGAAAGCGGCGTAAACCTCAACAAAACCGCCGCACACAAACAATTATAAAAATTATGGAGGTAACTACCATGGCTTCTGAAAAGATCACTGCCATTGTCGAGTCTGTCAAGACTATGACCGTTCTCGAGCTGAAAGAGCTCGTTGATACCATTTGCGAAGAGTTCGGCGTTTCCGCTGTTGCTGCTGCCGCTCCGGCTGCTGCTGGCGCTGCTGCTCCTGCTGAGGAAGAGAAGACCGAGTTCGATGTCATCCTGGCTGATGTCGGCGCTAACAAGATGCAGGTCATCAAGGCTGTTAAGGAGCTGACCGGCGCTTCTCTGATGGAAGCTAAGAAGCTCGTTGAGACTGCCAACGCTAAGCTGAAGGAGCAGGCTTCCAAGGCTGACGCTGAGGAAATGAAGAAGAAGCTGGAAGAAGTCGGCGCTAAGGTTGAGCTGAAGTAATTCTTCTTACTTGAATCTTTTCCAGACCGCCCCGTGGTGTAAACCGCGGGGCGGTTTTTGTATGTCAGCCACCTAGATCCCCTTTGCGCGAAATACACAAATCACGGTTTCATTTTTGTACAAAAACGAGAATTTGACAGTGTGATTTTACAAATGTTCAAGATATATCCATTTCTTTCTGACACAAAAATCCTTATAATAAAAATGATATAAATAAAGTGCTCTCTGCGCCCGGTTCCATATAAAAATAGGGCAGGAGAGTGCCGATAAAATTTAAGTACGGGAAAGGCACAGCCACACACCGTGCACCGGAAAAACATGCACGGTGCTGTTGGTTATGTGCTTTTGGTACTGTGGTTAATCAGGTAAGGAGTGTGTATATGGAGGAGCAAAAGCCAAAAGGCAGCGGTATGGAAAAAATCGCGACCTTTATTGTGGATAAGCGCAACCTGTTCTTTCTACTTTATGCATTTGCGTTAATTTTCAGTATTGTAGCAACCGGCTGGGTCAAGGTGGAAAATGATATTACTACCTACCTGCCGGAGGATACCGAAACCCGCCAGGGCCTGACCGTGATGAATGATAACTTTGTTACATACGGCACAGCCCGCGTGATGGTTTCCAATGTTACATATGAAACCGCCGAGAATATCTGCAGTGACCTGGAAAGCATTGATGGCGTTACCAGCGTGGATTTTGATGATACCACGGACCACTACAAATCCGCTTCGGCGCTGTTCAGCGTAACGTTTGACGGTACCACAACGGACGATATCAGCGTCCATGCGCTGCATACCATCCGGGATATGCTGGCCGGGTACGATACCTATATTGATACCGAAGTCGGCGTGGATACCTCCGCAGACCTGCAAAGCGAGATGAGCGTCATTCTGGTACTGGCGGCCATCGTCATCGTGCTGGTGCTTACCCTTACGTCCCGTTCCTATGCCGAGGTTCCGGTTCTGATTATGACCTTTGGCGCGGCGGCTTTGCTGAATATGGGCACCAACTTCCTGTGTGGCACCATTTCCTTTATCTCCAACTCCGTTACCGTTATTCTGCAGCTGGCACTGGCCATTGACTACGCCATCATCCTGTGCCACCGCTTCTCGGATGAGCACGAAACCAAGGATACGCGGGAGGCCTGTATCGCGGCATTGTCCAAGGCAATCCCCGAAATCAGCTCTTCCTCTCTGACCACCATTTCCGGCTTGGGGGCTTTGGCGTTCATGCACTTTGGCATTGGCCGCGATATGGCAACCGTGCTGATCAAGGCTATTCTGTTCAGCTTGCTGTCGGTGTTTACCTTGATGCCCGGCCTGCTGATGGTGTTCAGCAAAAAGATCGATGCAACCCGCCATAAAAACCTGATCCCCAAGATCACCTTCCTGGGCAAGTTTGATGTCGCCACCCGGTTTATTGTCCCGCCGATTTTTGCCGTTGTGGTTGTAGTCACCGCAGTGCTGGCCAACAAGTGCCCCTACTGCTACAGCTATACAGACCTGGTCACCGCCAAGCAGAGTGAAAGCCAGATTGCCCACCAGAAAATCAAGAACACTTTTGGTGTCAACAACATGGTGGCGGTGATCGTACCGACAGGGGATTATGATTCCGAACGCCAGCTGCTCAAGGACCTGGATTCCTGCGCGGAAGTAAAATCCACCCAGGGCCTGGCCAACATTGACGCTATGGATGGCTACAAACTGGCCGATGCCCTGACCCCGCGCCAGATGTCGGAACTGGCCGGGCTGGATTACGAGGTGGCCGAAGCCCTGTACGCCGCCTATGCCGTGGACCAGAACGAATACGGCAAGTTGATCAGCGGCCTTGGCGATTATAAAGTACCGCTGTTTGATATGTTCATGTTCCTGCAGCGGGAGATGAAAGACGGCAACATTACGCTGGACGGCGACATTCAGGAAACGCTGGATGACCTGTTTGAACAGCTGAACAAGGCACAGCTGCAGCTGCAAAGCGATAAATACAGCCGCCTGGTTGTCTACCTGAACCTGCCGGAAGAAAGTGGCGAGACCATGGACTTCCTGGATACGATGCACGCCTTGATTGCTAAGTATTACAGCAGCGATACCTACATTGTCGGTAACTCCACCAACGTCAAAGATCTGTCCAGCTCCTTTGGCGAGGATAATATGCTGATCAGTGTGCTGTCCGCTTTGTTTGTTGTCATTATCCTGCTGTTCACCTTCAAATCGGCCGGTCTGCCGGTGCTGCTCATCGTTGTCATTCAGGGCAGTATCTGGATCAACTTCTCGGTGCCGACCATCCAACATGAATCGCTGTACTTCCTGGGTTACCTGATTGTCAACTCCATCCAGATGGGTGCAAACATTGACTATGCTATCGTTATTTCCAGCCATTACACTGACCTGAAAAAAGAAATGCGGCCCAAAGAGGCAATTATCGCCGCATTGAACGAAGCGTTCCCTACCATCTTTACATCCGGCACCATTCTGGCGGTGGCTGGTGCGCTGATCGGCGTTATGACCACCAATCCGGTCATCGCTGCCATCGGCACCTGCCTGGGCCGCGGCACGGTCATTTCCATTGTGCTGGTTATGGCGGTTCTGCCCCAGATCCTGCTCATCGGCGATACCATTGTGGAGCGCACCAGCTTTGATGTAAAAGTTCCTGTGGATCTGTCCCGCGTCAACCGCACGGCCAGCGGCAACATGCGCGTCAGCGGCCGGGTGCGCGGCTATGTGAACGGTGTGATCGATGCCGAGATCAAGGGTACGTTGAACGGTACGTTGAAAGCCTCTGTTACCAGCGGCACAACGATAGAACCAACAAAGCCTGATTTCTATCTGCCGGAAAGCAAGGAACAAGCGGCGGCTGAATGGGCAGAAAATTATACGGAAGGGGAGGAAGTCTGATGGAACGCAATACAGCAAAACGCACGCTGGAAAAACTCCTCTCTGTGTGTATCTGCCTGTGTATGCTGGGGGCTATGCTGCCCGCCCAGGTGTTTGCCGAGGAAGCCGACACCGCCCAGACCGAAATCGTGCAGGATACGGCCCCAAAAGATACGGTCTACCTTTCCAGCGCGGATGACCTGATCCAGCTGGCCAAGAACTGCCGCCTGGACAGCTGGAGCCAGAACCGCACCGTTGTGCTGGAAGCCGATATTGACCTTTCCAGCGTTGACTTTAATGGTATCCCCAGCTTTGGCGGCACATGGGAAGGCCAGAACCACGCCATTACCGGCCTTTCCCTCAGCCAGGACGGCAGCGTACAGGGCTTATTCCGCTATGTGCAGCAGGGGGCCCTGGTGCGCGATATGACGGTAAAGGGCCGCATCAAGCCGGGCGGCACCCGCGCCAGCGTGGGCGGCATTGCGGGCAGTAACGCCGGTACGATTGAAAATTGCACGTTTGACGGCGTGGTATCAGGCACCAGCCAGATTGGCGGCATTGCCGGTGTCAATACGGTCAAGGGCAGCATCAACGGCTGCACGGTAAGCGGCACAGTGTACGGCAGCCACTTTGTGGGCGGCGTTGTGGGCCAGAATGACGGCGTGGCTGCCAACTGCACCAATGCGGCCAGCGTGAATACCACCGTGAGCCAGAACGAAGTCAAGCTGAATGACCTGACCCTGGACAATGTGCTGAAAACCGAAAAGGCCAACGATGTGACCGATGCAGGCGGCATTGCGGGCAACAATGCCGGTGTGCTGCGCGCCTGCATCAACCGCGGAACCATTGGCTACAGCCACATTGGCTATAATGTCGGCGGTATTGCCGGCAGCCAGACCGGCTATGTGGAAGGCTGCGTGAACTATGGCACCGTCAACGCCCGCAAGGAGGGCGGCGGCATTGTGGGCCAGATGGAACCCTCCAGCGTGCTGCAATATAACCAGGATACCTTGCAGGAATTGCAGGGCGAACTGAATACCCTTTCTGCCCTGATGAACAAGGCCACCAACGATGCCTCGGCTTCTTCCAGTGAGCTGACCAGCCAGCTGAATGACCTGACCGGCCGGGTGGACAGCGCGCGCGAAGCCGTGGATACCCTGATCGATAAGACGGTCAACGGGTTTGATATCGGCACCCAGACCATCAACATTACCAACCTGACCAAACTGACCGGGCAGGGTACGATCAATGGCAGCGGCAACGGCAGCGCTGACGGGTCCGGCAATGGCAACATCAACGGCACCATTGAGCTGGTGCCCACCCCGGAGCCGACCGAAGAACCGGAGGAAACCCCGGAACCCACCGAAACGCCGGCCGTGACGGAAGCCCCCACCGCGGCCCCTGACCCGGATCCGACTGCGGCACCTGCCCCGGAGCCGGACCAGCCTGACGACCAGCCCGCAGAGCAGAGCGAGGACGACCGCGAGGACGAAGCACATGGCCGCCCCCGCCGCAATGAACCCACTTTTGATGTGGATCTTGATTTTGGCGGGGAAGGCGGCGGTGATGCTGGCGGCGATGTGACCATCGACCATGGCGGCGAAGGCCAGATCAACAGCAACATTGACCTGACGGTGCCCAGTATTACGCTGAGCGACCGCGATTCCATCACCGCAGCCCGCAGCAGCCTGAACGGCAGCCTGGCTTCCATCATTGCCGGTGTCAGCAGCCTGAATACTAACACCGGCAGCCACACCCAGGCTTTGATCCAGGATGTGCAGGCCATCAGCAGCCAGCTGAACAAAATTGGCGATACGCTGGCTGGTGCTGCAGACCAGAGCGAGGACGACAACAACCTGTTTGAAGATGTTTCAGACAGCGATACCGATGGCGATACCGAAGGTAAAGTGTTCAACTGCATGAACCTTGGCGAGGTAAACGCCGATATCAATGCAGGCGGCATTACCGGCGCCATGGCCCGTGAAAACGACCTGGACCCCGAAGATGATACCAAAACCAGCGGCAGCAGCTCACTGAATGTGACCTACAAGACTCGCATCGTGGTGCGGGACTGCATCAATAAGGGGACTGTCAATGTCAAGAAAAAAGGCGGCGGTGGCATCGTTGGCAGCATGGATATGGGCTCGGTGCTGCAAAGCTATAACTTTGGCAATCTGGAATCGGACGATGCGGATTATGTTGGAGGTATTGCCGGGCAGAGCAAGTCCATCATCCGCCGCAGCGCAGCCAAGTGCCGCCTGAGCGGTGATAACTATGTCGGCGGCATTGCGGGCAGCGGCTTTACCATTACCGGCAGCCGCAGCTTTGTGCTGGCGGATGGCGATGAGTATGTCGGCGCGATTGCCGGTGGGCTGGAAAGCAGCAATTCCATCACCAACCTGAACAGCGCACTTCAGGATTCCGAGTCCGAGCAGAGCGGCAACTATTTTGTCAGCGAAACGCTGGGCGGCATTGACGGCGTAAGTTATGCAGGTCAGGCGGAACCGCTTTCGTTCCAGGAATTCTGTGACCTGACGGCACAGGAGGGCATGCCGGATGAATTCCGCAATGTTACCCTGAATTTTGTTGCCAGCCAGGTCACGGTGGCAGCCGTTACGGTGGAGTACGGTGCGGCCTTTGATATGGCCAATGCGCCGGAGCCGCCTGCCAAGGGCGGCTATACGGCAGAATGGTCGGACTTTGACCATGACCATGTTGTGTTTGACCAGACGATTGAAGCAGTATACACCCCGCTGGATTCCGTGGTGCAGAGCGGCGATACCCGCAACGGCTTGCCCATCCTGTTGGCAGAGGGCGCTTTTGGCACGGCGGAAGTGACGCTGACCCCGTGCAGCGAAAGCCCCGGCGCGGTGGGAACGCTGCTGGAATGCTGGGAAATCACCCTGCCGGAGGACTGCTCCGACAGCCATGTGCTGCATTATCTGGCACCTTCGGACAATACTGTGGTATACCTGCGTGATGCTGACGGCAGCTGGCGCAAAGTAGACACCACCGAGGACGGCAGCTATCTGGTGTTTACCGCCATGACGGACGAAACGACCCTTGCCGCAGTAGAAAAGCCTGGCATTCCGCTGCCAATTCTGATCGGCGGCGCCGTGGCAGCGGTGCTGCTGGTTATCCTGTCCATTCTGGGCCACAAACACCGCAAAAAGCGCCTGACCAAAAAAGCAGAACAGGAACGCAAACGAGCCGAAGAAACCGAAAACGGCTGGTTCTACTAAAAAATAAAAAACGCAGAACTTTCAACGTTCTGCAAAAATAAAGTTGAAACATCCCCCGCAGGTGCAGCAATCGCTGACTTGCGGGGGATGTTTTGCGCTTTTAGTTTACAGTTTGCGGATGAACAGGAAAGTTAAAAATATAAGGCAATACCGCATAATTCTAAGTGCCGATACGGCGAGCGAGGTGC
>ENA-UOJL01002648-UOJL01002648.1-human-gut-metagenome-genome-assembly--contig:-P47-NODE-2648-length-14079-cov-9.733956_pt1 | contig 14079 bp, 8 predicted proteins | sample MGYA00242347_ERZ723894 | MGnify/ENA metagenome assembly ERZ723894
AGCTAAAGCTTTTTGGAACCACCGGCATTGCCGGTGGTTTTCTTTATACAAAAAGAACGAAGGAGGGGCGAAAACTCGCCCCTCCCGTCTTTGGGAAGTGATTATTTTGCGATTTTCTGTGCAAAGCGCATGAGGATCGCGGCTACTTCCGCTCTCGTTGCGTTGCCCTGCGGGGCAAGGGTGGTGGCGGTGCGGCCGTTGATAAGGCCAGCGCCGACAGCCCAACGCATCGCGTCGGTCGCCCAGCTGGAAACGCTGGAAGCGTCCGTGTAGCCGGAAATGTCAGCGGATGCAGACACGTCGTAGCCCTTCAGCTTCGCGTAGCGGTAGAGCATGGCGGCAAGCTGCTCACGGGTGATCTTGCCCTCCATATTCGTACCGTCCGAAATGCCGTTGCTCATTGCCCAAGTGCGGCCAGCGGCGTACCACGGGCTGCTGCCGGACGTATCCACGCCGTCAAGACGTGCGAGGATCGTGACGATCATACCGCGGGTCGTGTTCGCGTTCGGGCTGAACTCGTTCGCGGACGTGCCGTTCATCAGACCGTTTTCAAGGACGTACTGGACAGCATCAAAGTACCAGTTGTTCTTGGAAACGTCAACGAATTTCGACGCATCCGGCTTCGCGGGTTCATCGGTCGGCTTTGTCGAGGGCTTCGCCGGCTTGCTCGGCTCGACCGGCGTGACAGGCTTCGTCAGATCTTCATAGCGCTTCTCAGCAGCCAAGAGCGTCTTGTAATTCCCAACAAGTTTCCTCTGTGCAGGAGTAAGCGCATCGTAAGCGTCGCGTGCTGCCTTGATTGCATCACCGCTGTCCTTTGTGACAACGCCGATGGCGTCGATCAGTGCTTCAACGTACTTCACTTCTGCCTTTTCGAGCTTGTCGTAATTCTCGACGAACTCCTTCTGCTCGTCGGTCAGGGCATTGTAAGCGTCACGCGCTGCCTTGATCGCGTCGCCGCTGTCCTCTGTGACCTCACCGATGTTTTCAATCAGAGCGTCAACTTGTGCCGCTGCCTTCTTATTGAGAATTGCCTTATAGTCATCTTCTGCCTTTTTGAGCTTGTCGTAGTTCGTGACGGAACCCTTCAGATCATCGGGCAGAGCATCATAGGCTTCGCGGGCCGCCGCGATGGCGCTGCCGCTGTCCTCTGTGACCTCACCGATAGCTTCAATCAGGTCTATCACGTCCTTGACCATGTTTGCATTGATCTCCTCTTGCGTCAGCGTGACTGTGATGGTCGCGCAGCCGGGAGCGGAAATGACTGCTTTACCTCTTGCATCCTTTGCACCCTGCGTCCAGAGATAATAGGTGCCGGTTTCGCTGAAATTGAGCGTGAGCACACCATTTTCATCCGTCGTCACGGTCTTCGTATCGCTGCCGTTGATCGACGTCCCATAATAAACGGTTGTCTGCGACTTGACCGGCGTAAACTTCGTGACATAATCACCCATCATCGCGGTGTGCGCAAGCAGATAGGTCAGCGTCAAATCCGTATCATAGGTGATGGTGAACGCTCTCTGCGGGTTCGCGCCATCGGTGGAGAAGTAGTGCATACCGCTTTCGTTATCGGTGTAGAACAACGTGTTCGAGAACATCGCTACGTCCACAAAATCGCCGTCGTGAAGGATCAGCTGGTCTGCGGTCGCGCCGATGCCGGGGCTTTGCAGCGGATAGGAACCATTCAAAGAATAGATCAGATTCTCATTGTGATTCCAGAATTTCGTCATATACATATGACCGGAACCGCCCCCAACCGTCAGGAGGTTGGGATACTGCCGGAGAGAACCCTTGCCAATATCCTTCTCGTCAAGACCGATCTCGTAATGCTCCAATGCCGTAATAAACAGATGCAGCATGGTCGGCTGTTCAATCACATTGCCGGTTTCGTCGTACTGATAGTATTCCTCCAAGCCATAGTTCGCAAGGTCAAAATATGTGACCTTGATGGGAACGTTTGAAAGCGTTGCACTGTCAGACGTTACGAATTGATCGTCATTGGACAGAGAGAACAGAACCGTTGCGGTGCCGAAATTCTCGCGGTCGTCATCGGTGTACTCCTTGAAAACGGTAACAGCTACCTGCGCCGAAGCGTTTTTGTACTTGAAGGTAAGCGTCTGCACACCAAGATGCTGCGGGTCAAATTTCGTGATCTGCTGCACATCGTCCAGCGGTGGATTCTCGGTTTTTCCGTCGCTCCATACCGCTGTAAATACGATGCCGTCGAGATCAAGTGCTTCGCCCTGCTTGTATCTCGTCTTGTAGCTGCCAGAAATCGTAAGACTGAAAACAAGTGCATCGCTTGAGAACTTCGGATACGGTTCGCCGTCAGTCTGAACCCAGTTTTTGTAGTCACTGCCCGCGTTCAAGAGGTCCCTCACTGTGCCATCCGCGAACTCTTTTTCAGTCTTGATGGACCCCATGTTTTCTTTGAACGCTTCCAGTTCAGCATCATTGGCAAAACCGAATGAGCCGCCCATATTATACTGGACAACCTCACCAATCAGTTTTGTCACCTTGCCTGACGTTTCATAGAAATAGTTGTTCTCAATATGCTGCATGGCATCAATCGAAGCCAGATAGCCAATGATACCGCCGACGTGATCACCGGTAGCGGTGATACTGCCGTAGAAGTGGCTGTCTTCAAGCCAACACTCATTCATGCAGCCCCAAAGGCCCTGTTCGCCGCCGAACAGACCGCCGACATAATCGCCGCCTGTGATGTCGGCATCCACATAGCTGTTGATGAAGTTGACAGCCATCGTATTGGGCGCGGAATCACTGTAATAGCCGGTAGCAATCAGACCACCGACCCAGTCGCCGGTTGCCACCAGTTTACCGCTGAAATGACTGTTGACGATTTGGCAAGGTCCCATGCTCTGACCCTTTGCAGATGCCAGACCACCGATGTCATTTGCACCGTATACGGTTGCTTCGCTGTAGGAATTGAAAATTTCGCCATTAAACGAGCCGACAAATGAGCCAATCCGATCCTTGTCTTTTGTATAGCCGATGATAACGTCCTTTTCAACCGAGCAGTTTTCAATCCTGACTATATTCATGCCGGAGCCGCTGCCCTGCATGAAACCGGAGCGAAGCGTAGAGCCTTTTACAAAATGCACATTTCGGATGGTGGCACACTCCGGCACACCCGTCCAGTAGTTGCCGTCGTCACCATAGTCAACAAACAAATCATCGATCAGTCCGTTGCCGTTGATTCGTTCACCTTGAAAGTACAGATTTTCAATCACAGCATCGCTGACATATCGGAACAACGGCTTTCCTCCTGTCGCAACCGTCAGCATATGATTATCGCCGTCAAAAACACCACCGAACGCTTCAAACTTGTGTGTTCGCATATTCTCTGGCGTGTTGGGAGGTGAATTGTCCCAACTTATACCGATTGGTTCCCATTCCGGTGGCAGTTCGATGTCGTTCATCATCTTAAAGTGAATGCCCTTGCACCACTGGTGATCGACATTGACATAGTTGCGGAGTGTTGCCAAATCCGCAACTGTTTTGATCTGATATGGATTTTCCTTTGTACCATCTCCGCCAGAGAATCCGTCCAATTTCAACTGGGTAAACGTCAACTCGACGGGTTCGCTGCAAACGCTCTGGGAAGCGACCTTGCCGCTCATATCAGAAGCTGTTACGACGCAGAAAATATAATACTTGCCGGCAGTGAAGCCCTCTGTAGGTTTCGCGGATGTAATGATATGCGAACCTTCATCCTGTGAGCCGAACTCCCAGCCTTGGCCAAATGTTGTCTCAATGAGTTCTGCATCTTGAAATTCTTTTGTCGGGCTGCTGTAATACTGATAACTCAGTGTCACGCCCGCTTCCGGCTTTTGAACGCTGATATACACCAAATCAAATTTTGCTCCGGCGTAATATTCCGTCTTATAAATATCCGCAAAACGCTCATCCCGTGTTGTTACAAACGTGCCGAGCTGACGCAGAATCTTCGGCGGCGTGATATAGTTCAGCTCTGTCGTTACTGTGACAATGTTACTCCTCTTTGTAAACGGAAGCTTGCCAACTCCTTCGACATCTACCACATTGGTTGCGTCACAGCGATAATACCGAATACCTGCTGCCGCTGTTTCTTCTGGCGTCAGCTGATAAGTCATCGAGGTTGCGCCGTCAATCTTTTCCATGTAATATTTGTTGGAACCGGTATACCATTGATACGTCACCTCGGCGTCATTTGGCGCTGCAGCTTCCGCACGCAGAGTTGGAGTTTCCGTTTTTTTACATGTTAGGCTCTGCGGCTGCTGCGTGATGGTCGGCATATAAATGTCGGCAGTACCAGAAAGGCTCGGATTGGCTATATAAATAGTTTTTGTATCCGATAATTCTGCATCGTCCTTACATACAACGGTAATCGGAAGCTTATATAACTCAGCTTCACTGTCAAAATAATCTGTAAGGTTGACAGTCGTTGTAATCGTCCGCTTTCGAGTTATACTACTAAAAGTACCGTCTTGCGCTGGAAGTTCAATGTTGCCCAACTTACAGATTGTTTTGTCTTTTGTTATATCGTCTATTACATTGCCATCCTGATCTTTTTCTACTGCTTTGTCAACAGGATACGTTACTGTAAGCTTGATTTGCTGCTGTTTTGTTTGCGCAGAAAAATGAGTGTCGAAATAGTGTACGCCACTCGTCATAGAATATCTTGGCGACAAATCAATGTTCGATCCGTCTGTTTCCGAAAGCTTTACCTCCGTGAGGGTAGGAAGCAATGTATAGTGAACGATAATTTCATCATAAGTCGTAAAGGTTTTTTTGGTCGCATCTACTTGTCCAATTTTAATTGAGAAATAATTTGTACCAAATTCCGCACCCGTGATGCTTATTGCATCCGTTCCCGACAGGCTTACGTTTTTATCTTTCGTTAGCTGTACAGGCGCTTTTTTTGAAGGTTCTCCATTTACGCTGATTTGAAACCAGAGATCCTTTTGGCTCAAATCGGCCTGTAGTCTGATTGACGTACCCTTGTATAGCTTAACGTCACTGTACTCAGCAGTATTTGCGTCAAATATAAGCAGACCTGTGTCTTCCGCTTTTAGGCCTGCCGCAATTCTTATGTCTTGAATATAATTATTTTCAACACTGCCGCTGTCAGCGTGAGCAGGAAGTGTCAGAGACAGACAAAAAAAGAGACATACTCCCAATATCAGGAGTATGTCCCGCAAATATTTTAAGGGTTTTTGCACCTTCTGCATGTTTGCTCCTCTCCCGAATATGACGACACGCGCCCACCCACCCTCTCGGATGGGTGGGCGCGTGTTTGTTGTATTAAATTACTTGCTTATCTTTATAAACAACTTAATCAGCAAAAAGGCGATCATAGCTGTCCCAGTAGAGAACCTGAGAGGTGTAATCAATTGTGATAATGTCACCACTCTGAATCTCATACTGGTCGACATAGAGCTGGTAACGTGTACCATCGGACATGGTATTCGAGGGATCAAGCGGGATCTGGCCGTTTACTTTGAACTCCCAGTCGTTGCCTGCATAGACATAATGATAAAGCGTCTTGTCGCCGACGGCCTCGGTGGAGACGATGCCATAGCCAGGATTCGAGGAGCTCCAGAACTGCGCAGTCACGCCGGGAGCATTCGGGGTGCCTTCGCTTGCAACGCCATAGATGGACTCAACGACATAGGCTGTAGAACCATATCTCGGGTTGAGGTTTGCAACCGTCTTCCACTGCAACTCCAGATAATCTTCATACTCGTCAAGAACTGCCTTGACAGATGTGCCGGAAGCTACGGATTCATTGAGCAGTTCTTCACCGCCATAGGTAACAATGATGGTGGCGGTACCCGTGGTGGCTGCGAACGCGCTGACGCTCAGTGCGAACACCATGACAAGTGCCAGCAGCAGAGCAGTCAATTTCTTGAGGTTCTTCATTGTGAAATCTCCTTTTCTAAAATTATTTTGTCCCATCGTTTTCCAGCTTGGCCGGGACAATCCAAGCCGTCCGCATTTTTAGATTGGAACGCAGGATTGCGGAACCTACGGTGTCCCCGATTAGTTCTGATTTTTTCAGTTTGTGACGGGTTGACCTACATATTTACCTTCTGCTTGTCGGGCATCACACCTTCCTTTCAATTCGTTGTCTATGGTTTGCGTCGGAGCATCCGCTCCGTTAGTGCGGGGAAATATGTCCACGGCTTTCGCCGGTAACACCTTGCTGCCCTTTCTCTCCCGGACTGCGCGGGCGAACGCAGTCCAAAGAGAAAAGGAAGGAAAAACAGAGATGAAAAACGCAATTTATTAAGCGGCGTTCCGGCCCGCGCCGTTCCCACTTACGCAGGCCGGATCACCGTATAGGGGGCGAAAAAAGCTGACCTCCGGCTGGACCGGCGCATGTTGTCTTTGAAAACAAAATGCGCCGATTTCACCATGAAATCAGCGACGTTGGGCTGCCATGCCCATTGCAGATTAGAAAGCGCTCGTCGCTGCAAATACACAATCGCGGTTTTTCCGCGAGTAATGAGCAGCGGGGACGGTTCGTTTGTCACACCAGCGGTGGGACAAACGAACCGTTCTCGATGCGGGGGCGCTCAGGTTGAGGACGGTTCCTTCGTCCCAGCAAGCTGTGACAAAGGAACCGTCCCCAACTGGGGCGGTATGATCCCATAAAATTGTGGTTCATATTTTCGTGCCGTCCGGTTAAACTGTCCAAGAGCGGTCGTCGCTGTCGTAAAGTAATTTGCCCCTCGTTAGCAGGTCTGGCTTGGGGCGTGAGCCAGACCGCCGCGTTTTTATGGAGTGAATCGCAGGAGCGCGGGAACCTGCGTTTTCTGCGGCATACTTTTACACCAACCTTCCGGGATCCCGTCCTACGCTCACTCTGACCGCGTCTGCCCGTCTTGGCACGCTCGGCGTTCTGCGTCGTCGCGTACTTCCCCGACCGGACAAGTACAACCTCCCGGTGTGGCTATTCAGTTGTAAGGTTCAGAGTCCGGGCAGCGCCCGGAGAATTTACATAGAAGTTGATTTTACGAAGCGGTGCGAAATGCGCGCCGACTCCCTACAGCCGCTTTTTGTCCCTTGCGGGTTGGGGACAGTTCGCAAAGAAAACTGCGCCCCACCCGCGGGACAAAAAGGAGACATGAAAACTGCCAGTTTGATTCGGCGTCAAAAAAACGCCGATTTCGGAACGAAATCAGCGGCTGTGGGCAGACCTCTGCCCGCTGCAACAGGAAATCGCTCGCCGCTGCAAATACCATGCGCGTAAAAACGCGGTAATACAGTTCTTCTGACTTGCGTTAGGGAGTGATAAAACTCCTGCGCTCACATCCTACCTTCTCACGGGTCTTCCCCGCAATGGCTGGCTTTCGCCCCGGCGAAAAATCGCTTTGGTGTGACCTCACGCGCACAGCACCGTTTCGTGTCGGCCTATGGCCTTCTTCCTGTGCCTATCCTGCCTGAACATCAGGCGTTGCGGAATCGGCATGTATTACGGTATGGTCGATATTCAGTTACACAGTGAATCATTGTCCGTAGGATACCTACGGACGTGAAGGGGTACCCCTTCACGATAACTCTCTGTATTCTGCGCCTATCTTATATCTTCTTTCGCATTTTTTCAAGCTTTTTTTCAAAATCCGTAATCGTTTCTAGCATCTTTTTCCGACGAAATGCAAAATGATTGACATAATATTGACTGATTTGAAAAATATGCTTACCAACTGTGATGGATATACACATCTTTTGTTCTGCAAATCTCAAGGTTGGCTTGTTATCTATTGGCTCATATTTTGTATTCTAACAGTCGCTATTTTTCGTGTCAAGGAAAATGTAAGCTAATAGGGAGCATACTGAACACAAAAAGCATACAAACGGAGAGAGACACATGGACAAAAAGCTGCTGGGCAGAAGAATCAACGCCGCGCGCAAAGATCGCGGCTGGACAAGTGAACACCTGTCAGAAATCTGCAATATCAATGCGACCTACCTCAGACAGATCGAATCCGGCGCGAAAACGCCCAGCCTGCAAATGTTTGTGTCGCTGTGCGAAGCATTGAAGGTTTCTCCGACGTACCTGCTTGCGGACAGTCTGCCGACTGCAGCATCTCAGGACTTGGACGCGCTGCTTACGCTCTGCCGCACGGCAACGCCGACACAGCTCAACATGATAACCGCTATGATCCGAAGCGTGATGGAAGCAACATCGGATTGAATGTACGCATTTTTTCTCATTGAAATATCAGAAACGTCAGGCTGTTTGTTCAGCCTGACGTTTTGCATCTATTACGCATCTTTTGTTCACCATATACATCCCTTTTGATTTCTTTTCTGAGAAACATACGAGGTGTAAAATATTTATGAAGCAGGTGGTGAACATTTTGGATGCAAGAGAGCGAATCCAGCAGTTGATGCAGGAACGAAACTGGACGATTTACCGGCTCGCAAAAGAATCCGGTCTATCGCAGACAACAATCTCCAACATCTTCAAACGCAACAATGAGCCGTCCATCCCAACGCTAAAACGGCTGTGCGGCACTTTTGGCATAACGATGTCGCAATTCTTTAGAGGAAGCGGTGACTATGGTGATTATGCCGTATCTGCGGAACAGCAGGAGCTCATCAAAGACTGGACGCTGCTCAGCGATACGCAGCGTCAGCTGCTTTCCGGGCTTATCAAAACAATGTTATAGTACATATCCGCACAGCTTGTCTGCGCGGTTCGTGCAGAGCTGTCCGATTGTGAAATTGGGCGGCTTTTGCGCATTTATAAGACATTTTTAGAGCGGAAAGGAGTTTTGCGTATGAGTGCCAATAGTCCCTTAAACAAGGCAATCGCAAAGAACTGTATTGCTTTTTGCAATGCCTTGCGCCGTCTGGAACAGCAGCTTCGCAGCGAGGAGGATTCTGATGGCATCGTAGACGGCATACTGCGGGCAGCGGCGGAGTTCTATGGTGCCAAACGAGCGTCCATCATAGAAGCGGATTGGGAACTTAGCGTCGGCATCATCACGCACGAATGGTGTGCGGATGGTGTGGAGCATCAAATGGATATGCTGCAATTTCTGGCAATGGAGATGTTCCCGCGCTGGAGGAAGGCACTCAGTGAAAACAAACCCATTGTCACGACCAATATGCGCGATTTGGAGAATCAGTACCCCGACGAAGCAGACTTCTTTCGCAGCTATGGAGTTGGCGGTATCTTAGCCGCGCCCTTCTCCAAGCGCATCAATCAGGGATTTCTTGTTGTAGACGACCCGACGCTCTACACCGACGATCCGGCATTTCTTTTGCTTGCGTCCTATGCCGCTGTGCTGGAACTGAACGAGATCAAATTACAGCAATCCCTTGTCGCGGCGTCCCGCGCATCCAGACATGACCCGGACAATGTTTATATCAACTGCTTTGGCGGTTTGGAGATCATCGGACCGAACGGGAAGCTGGTGGGCGATGACATCAAAACAGATCAGGGCTTTCTTCTGTTGGCATACCTGATCCTTAACCGCAGGCACACGGCGAGCGTTGACGAGTTATCCCGCATCATTCACCACTTTGGGGATTCAGACGCTCCATATAAGGTCCTGAGCAACATTGTTTATCGGATTCGCCGTCCGTTGGCGATCATCGGGTTAGATAAGCTCATCGTCGGCAAGAGCGGCACCTTTGTTATCAACCCTGCATACCATATTCATACGGATTTCGACCGCTTTGAGGGTAACTGTCGGCAGTTGGAGCGTACCTCCGACCCCGATATGCGCTGTGCGCTGTACCACAAAGCGGTCGAATTGTATAAAGGGCATCTTTTGCCGAGAATCGAACATGAAATCTGGCACATGCAGTTGGATATGTACTATCAAACACTGTATCTGACGATCACAAAGGGATATGCCCGATACAAGCTGGAGCGAAAAAACTACACGGACGCGCTGCGTGAGATCAAGAACGCCATGCAACTCGCGCCCGGCGACAGCGAATTGAGTATGTTGGCTGTTCTGGCTGCATGGTATCAGGGCGGGCGTGTTCTGGCGCGCCGCTATTATGAAGCAGTAAAGAAATATCTGGATGGGGACCAGATCATTCAGATCCGCACACAGCTTGGCTTCTGAGCGCGAGGGCGCAGTCGAGGGTGTCCGCGAGGGTGCAGCCGAGGGTGCGCATGAGGGTGCAGCCGAGGGTGCGGCAGAGGGCATAGCCGAGGGTAAAATGTAGGGTAAATTGCAGGCTGCGGTCGAGGGCGCAGTCGAGGGCAGTCGCCTGTTACCATGTATTTACTGGAACGAGATTCCGGTAATATGGTCAAATGGGTGATTGCAGATGCAGCGGCGTATGCGAACCGCCGCTCTCCCGACCATAAAGCGGTCATGCGGAGAGCGGCGATTTTCTTTTTCCATTGATCGGCGTGACAGCTATGCGCTGCCGCGACCGCGCTGCGCCCCATCTGCGGCCGTAACGTACATACTGTGTCCGTGTGCTCGGAACCATAGGGTTCCGAGCGCTTTTTTGCGCTCTTTTGGGAACGCCCCGCGCTGCCGCGGTCCTCCGGTTTGAGTTTTGGTTTTTCCAAAATTCAAAGAACGGAGGACAAGACATGGGCTTTCATTATGCTCGTGAAAAACAGAAATTTGACGTGGAATGGGAACGACTTTCCGCGTGGTATCAGGCCGAAGGCATGAGCGCCGAGGCGATTGAAGCAATACGCCAATTCGATTGGGCAAACTTTTGTCATCAAAGAGTCTACGAACATTGGACAACAGCATTTCCCGAAGATACCTATGTGGAAGATAGTAAGGTCTGCACACTGCTCCGCCGCTGCGCATCCATGGCTGAAACCGATGACATGTCGCAGATGCTTCGGGGAAGATACGACTGGATCGAACAGATCGACGATCCTGTGCTGGCTGAGCGACTGAAGCATCTCACCGAAGATGATCTGGAGCTGCTTACGCGCTATGTGTTTGAAGACGCGACACAAAAGGAGCTGGCTTCGCAGTATGGCATTGGGCAACAGAGCGTCAGCAAACGCCTTAAAAAATTGAAAAGTTTTTTAACGAAGCGGGCGTAAAAAACACGTTTCCGACGCCTATATTGTGAGGGCATCTTTTCAAGGTGCGCTCCTGCGTCAGACCCGGTAACAGTTTAAGCCCGGCGGCGCGTGTGCAGCTTGAAAACAGAATACTCTATCAGACAACACCACTTCTGCCATCGCCCACCGGCTTCTGCCGAACAGCCCGGCTTCGTCGCCGGGCTGTATGGGCTTGGCAGGGGCAGATACTCCCCACCGTCCGTCCGAGCGTGCTAACAACCGTCGCAGGCAAACCGGTGAAAGGTTGCATAAGTAAATTGCAGGCATGATGCGAGTGCCGAAAGCGTAAGGCAGTCTGGATGAGAACACATGAAAAGACACCGCGTAGGCGGCGCTTCGCCGCCTACGCAATGATACAAAAGAGGAAAGAACATGGCATCGAGAGATATGTATAACAGCTCCGGCTGTTTGGACATGACGGCTTTCCTCGCCTTGCGCAACATTGCGCGCGAGGAAAAAAGACGCAGCAAATCAGCTCGGCGCGGCAAAAAGCGGCGCAAAAGCCGCAGCAAGAAAATGCCCCGCCGCAGATAACTGCATCCAATCAAGATTAGAAGTCATAGGCTGACGGAATACGCTGCACCTTTGGTTTTTGTGCAGGGCTGATTTCCGTCAGTCTATTGTTGTGATCTTGATAGAAGGGAGGATGGAATATGGCGCTTTCCGCAAGAGATGCCTACCGTGTGATGTTCAAGGAATTTCCTGATGTCGTCGATGTTAACCAGATGAGCCAGATGCTCGGAATCAGTACCAAGACCAGCTACCGGCTTTTACAGGAAAATAAAATCACGCACTTTAAGGTCGGCCGCACATACAAAATTCCGAAGCTGCACATTCTGGCATACTTGAATGTACTGCAAAGCGGATAGCTGCCGCATCCTTGCGGTTATCAGCCAAGTCCGCTACAATAAACCTGTCAATGGCAGGTGGATACGGCTACACCAAAGGAGGGTGTTATTATGGTAGCAGGACATCTGCGCGAACAAAACGGTTTATATCAAATCATTCTCAGCTATAAAGACAGCGACGGCAAACGGAAAACAAAATCCATCAGCACCGGTTTACCGGTCAAGGGCAACAAGCGAAAAGCGGAGTCCATGCTGATGGATGCACGGCAGACATTCGTGCCGCCGGTTGTTGCGGCTGTGCCGCTGGAAAAAGCGAAACCCGATGAGCTTCTTTTTACTGACTTTATTCTTGAGTGGCTGGAAATGATGAAAAACAGTGTAGAAACGTCAACCTATGCATCGTATTGTATGGTCATCAAGCGCAAGATCGTTCCGTATTTCAAGGATAAGCGGATTTTGCTGAAAGACTTGACACCAAAGGATATTCAAGACTACTACCAGTATTCGCTGAATACAGAGAAAGTCACGGCAAACACGGTTATTCATCGTCATGCGAATATCCGAAAATCTTTGCAATATGCCGTAAAGATTGGTCTTATCAACTACAACCCGGCAGACCGTGTGGAGCGCCCGCGCAAGCAGAAGTATGTCGCTTCTTTTTACAATGAGCAGGAGCTTGAAACGCTGTTTGCCGCCGTGAAAGGTAAGCCGATTGAGCTTGCCGTGATCCTCGGTGCGTTCTATGGCCTGCGGCGCAGTGAAGCTGTCGGCCTGCGGTGGGATGCGATTGACTATGAGCGAAAAACGCTCACAATCAAGCATACCGTGACGCAGGTAAACGTTGACGGCAAGCAGACCATCGTAGACAAAGAACGTACCAAGACAAAATCCAGCTACCGCACTTTACCGCTCGTTGCACCATTTGAAAAACTGCTGCATGAGCTGAAAGCAGAACAGGAAGAACATCGCAGGGTATGCGGCAACGCGTATTGCACGGAGTTTTTGGATTACATCTATGTGAATGAAATCGGTGAGCGCATCAAGCCGAACTTTATCACACAAAATTTTCCGCTCGTACTGGAAAAAGCCGGTCTGCGCCGTATTCGGTATCACGATCTTCGTCATAGCTGCGCGAGTTTGCTTTATGCGAACGGTGTCAGCTTGAAAGACATCCAAGAATGGCTGGGGCATAGCGACATTTCCACAACCTCGAATATCTACACGCATCTGGATTACAGCTCCAAGGTGTCCTCGGCAAACGCGATTCTGGACTGTTTTCCAACATAAAAAATCGCCGCGAACCTGTGCAGTCCGCGGCGACGGTGGTGCCGGTGGTGGGACTCGAACCCACACGAGTGTTACCCCAAAGGATTTTGAGTCCTCCTCGTCTACCAATTCCAACACACCGGCAGTTATTTCAGAGCTTTTCCCACCCATCAAACAATCCCGGAAGTTGGAGGGATGTTTAGGAGGGATGCTCGTGAAAACGAAAAAAAACAGTATTCAAATGTCCTTGATTTTCAAGGGAAAACGCCTGTCTGGACGCCAGCGTGCGAAGTAGATTTTGAGTCCACTACGTCTACCAATTCCATCACACCGGCATCGCGCTGTTATTATACAGCATAGCGCGCAGAAATTCAAGAAAAAACTTCCGAAAAATGTGTTATTCCTCTGATTTCATTTGCTCGTTGAGGTGTTTGCAGAGAAGCGCAAGGGATGCGGCCATGTTTTCGTTCTGGACGAGGATGTGGTCAGGCACGTTCAGGTGCTTGGGGGCAAAGTTCCAGATGGCCAGAATGCCGTTATTGATCAACAGATCGCAGACGCTTTGGGCCTGCTCTGCCGGAACGGTGATAATACCGATTTTGATCTGGTCGCGGCGGCAGATCTCACCGAGCCGGGACAGGTGCATGATGGGCTTGCCGCTCTTGGAGGTGCCAATGATGGCGTCGTTTTCATCAAACGCCGCGACGATATTGAGGCCGTATTCCGCAAAGCCGGAATAGCCCAGCAGCGCACGGCCAAGCTTGCCTGCGCCGATCAGAACGGCGTCGTTTGTATTGCCGTAGCCCAAAAACTGTTCGATATCGGCAACCAAAGCCGCACGGTTATAGCCGATCTTCGGGCGGCCGCCGGAGGAAACGAGCGCAAGATCCTTGCGCA
>ENA-UOJL01002649-UOJL01002649.1-human-gut-metagenome-genome-assembly--contig:-P47-NODE-2649-length-14078-cov-4.709263_pt1 | contig 14078 bp, 12 predicted proteins | sample MGYA00242347_ERZ723894 | MGnify/ENA metagenome assembly ERZ723894
TTTGCGGAAATGGCGGTGCTTTTGCCCTTTGTAAAGGGCAGAAAATGGTTGGGGTTCACTCTTTGGGCAGGGAGTACCAGCCTGTTTGTGGGAATTTTGATCTTTCTCATTGCCGGCTGTTTGGGCCAGTATGCTTATACCCAGAATTTTCCCGTGTATGCTTTGGCGTCCATCACGGAGATTTCCTCCATGCAGCGTCTGGACGCTGTGTTCACCGGGGTGTGGATGATGGGCTTGATCATACAGACTGCGTGCAGTTTGTATGCCTGCCGGGTGTGTGGAGCGTGTTTGGTGAAACGGAAGAACGGGCGCTGGCTGATCCTCCCTCTTGGAGTGGGAATGGTGGTCCTTGGAGCTGCGGTGGCTTCCTCCTATTATTTCCAGACCGTATTTATGGACACAAGGATTTGGCTGCTGCTGACAGGAATCGCGGGGGTGGTGTTGCCACTGCTGCTTTTGCTGTGGGGGAAAATCCGTGAAAGGAAGGGAGCGGGCCTATGAAGTGGATTCGCGTGGTCGGCCTAGTGGTGCTGATTGGCGGCTTGTGCGCTATCCTGTCCGGATGCGGCTATCGGGAGCTGCACCAAAGGATTTTGATCCAAGGAATCGGGGTGGACAAAACTTCCCAGGGGTATCGGGTGACCGTCCGGGCAGCCAGTTCGGAGGAAGAAACAGGGGAAGAACTTTATACCTGCCAGGGAGCTTCCGTTTTAGAAGCCCTGAGCAGTCTGTCTCTTTCCACCGGCCGTGAACCCTTCTATTCCCACAATTACCTGGTGGTGTTTGGACGCTCCTGTGGGGAAGAGGGGCTGGATAAAAGCATGGATTTTTTTATCCGCTATTACAATACCCGTCCCGCGGTGCAAATGTATCTGGCGGAAGATACGGCAGAGGAAATATTATCCGCAAAACGGGACGATCAATTCGTGCCCATTCAGGAACTGCAAAATTTGGGAAAGTCCGGGAAATATAACGGAAAAGCTGTTTCCGTGGACTTTCTGGAATTTGTCAACGGAGCTTCACGTCCTGGATCGTCGCCGGTTCTGCCGGTGCTGGGCATCAAGCAGGACCGAGTGGAGCTGTTGGGCACCGCCTATTTTCAAAAGTACCAGTTGGCAGGATTCCTCACATTGGATCAGACCAGAGGGTATCTTGCCACGAAAGGAACGTTGAAAAGTGGAGAGTTGGTGGTCCAGGGAGAAGATTTCGGGACAGTTACCTTGACAGTTTCCAAAGGAAGCGGAAAACGAGAAGTCGATTTTCAAGGGGATGTTCCAATTTTTCGGACAGTGTATCAAGTGACCGCAGATGTAAGCGCTATTTCCGGAGAGACCTCTTCTTTGGGGGAGGAGTTCTACACCGCTGTGGAAAGGGAAGTTGCACAGCAGCTGGAGAAAGAGATGAACCAGGTTTTGGAACAAGTCTTGCTGGAGGACCAGTGCGATATTTTCGGGTTGGGAAATTACCTTTCCCAGCGCTATCCCAAGAGGTGGGAGGCGTTTTCCCAAAACTGGGAGGAAGAAATGACCAGCTGCCAGTATGAAGTCAAGGTGGAGGCTACAGTGCTTCGTATGGAGCAAGGCGGACTGTAGTAAAAAAAGAAAGAGGCGAACTCTCAAGAGAGAGTTCGCCTCTTTGGCGTTTACAGGTCCAGATAGATGTTGTACCGCAGCATCCAGGCGTTGACTTGCAGCAAATAGGCCAATAGCTGAGGCCCAGCCATCAGTTGGCCGAACCAAGGTTTTCCGTAGTCGAAAGTCTGGGACAGCAATCCGTTGACCGTTTCTTCGGACAGCAATTTATGGAGAGGTTGAGCGCTGTCCCGAAGCACATGACCCAGCCGTTCCTTTAAAATCGCCTCATACCCGGGATTGTGCGTTTTGGGATAGGGGTTCTTTTTGCGATGAAGGATTTCCTCTGGCAGCAATCCTTTCGCAGCGTCCCGCAGCAGCGCTTTGGGTTCCCCGTTATGGCATTTCATAGACCAGGGGGTGTTAAAAACATATTGCGCAATGCGGTGATCGGCGTAGGGAACCCGGACTTCCAAACCGCTCCACATGCTGCACCGGTCTTTTCTGTCCAGTAAAGTGGACATAAACCAGTGAATGTTTAAATAGCTGATCTGCCGCATGCGGATCTCTTCCGGCGTTTCCCCGGGAAGGGTGGGAACAGCGGCCAGGCTTTCCTCCAAGCGTTGGCTCACATATTCCTCCATGTGCAGTGCTTCCCGCAATTCCGGCTTCAGCACGCCGCCTCGGAGATCCAGATTGTTGGACCAGGGGAAATGGGCACCGTCGAACATTTCCCGGCGGTGGAACCAGGGGTATCCTCCAAAGATCTCATCCGCACATTCGCCGCACAGCGCGACGGTGTGGCGCTTTTTAACCAACTTGCAAAAATACAGCAGGGAACCGTCCACGTCCGCCATGCCCGGTAAATCCTTGGCAATCACCGCTTCGTCCAGGGAGTCGGCCAAAGCGTCGTTCCCACAAAGCAGAGTGGTGTGGTCTGTCTGCAAAAGCTGGCTGACCTTCTGTGCCCAAGCTTGGTCCCGGTCAGGCTGGAAAGAAGAAGGCGTGAAGAATTCCTCGTTTCCTTCAAATTCGAAGGAATAAGTGGACAGCTTCTGTCCCCGTTCTTTCAGACGCTGGGCGGCAATCGCTGTCACCACGCTGGAATCCAGCCCGCCAGAAAGGAAGGTGCACAGGGGTACGTCGGAGATCAGCTGCCGGTCCACTGTGTCCAGAAGCAGCTCCCGCACATGGGCCACGGTCTCTTCGTAAGATTCCGGATGGGGAAGAGCCTCCAGGTCAAAGTAGGGCAATTCCCGGAAGCCAAGCTGGTCAAAAATCGCTACATGTCCCGGCTTCACTTCCCGAATCCCTTCAAAAACGCCGCAGCCGGCGGTGCGGGCAGGACCCAGCCCGAAAATTTCGCACAATCCTTCCCGGCCCACCACAGGATGTACTCCCGGAAATTCAAACAGGGCTTTGATTTCCGAGCCAAAGGCCAGCTTCCCATTTTGAAGGGTGTAAAACAGCGGCTTGACGCCAAACCGGTCCCGGCATAGGAACGTGCGGTGATTTACAGGATCGTCCACAGCAAAGGCGTAAATGCCGTTGAGCTTTTGGGCGCAGTCCGGACCGTAGCACAGGTAGGCCGCCAAAACCACTTCCGTGTCGCAGTCGGTTTGAAAGGAAAAGCCCCGGCTTTCCAACTGGGAGCGAAGCTCCGGAGCGTTGTAGATTTCCCCGTTGTAGGCGATGGTCACCTCTTGTCCCCCATAGGGAAGGCTCATAGGCTGGCGGCCGTGTTCCGGATCGATCACCGCAAGGCGGGCATGGGCCAGAGCGCAGTTTCCGGACAGATGCGCCCCCTGGTCGTCAGGACCGCGGTGAGCGATGCGCCGTGCCATGCGCCGGGCAAGATCGAGCCAGTGCTGGGGGGACCCAACCAGCCCCTCCTGATAGTCGGAAAATCCCGCAAAACCACACATACAAAAAACCCCTTCCATAAGTACAGTTAGTACAGTATATGCAAGGGGAAAGTGATGGGAAACTTTATTTTTATTTGGGAATTCGAGTGTAGTATTCCTTTTCGTCCTCGTGATCAATTCTGGCACCGTTTTTCAGCTGGACTTTCAGAGAGGCAGGGTTATCTTTGTCCACGGAGAAACAGATCTCATCCTCCGGAACGATTTTTCGGGCTTCTTCCAGAACCAAGGCCAGCCCAGCGGAAGCGTAACCCTTGCCGCGGTATTCTTTTCGGATGCCGTACCCAATGTGTCCTGCTCCGTTCCGCAAGGCATCGTTGAGATAGTGGCGCAAGTTGAAAATGCCCACATAATTTCCTTGGTCATCCTCCAGAACGTAGACTGTGTCGGGCACATATCCTTCCGGAAGGCCCACGCTTCTGGAACGCTCTTCCCGGCATTTGACATACACAGCGAATTGTTCCAAGGTTTGACCAAAGGCGGTGTTCTCAAACCCATTTTCATTTTTGGGAAAACTCATCTGTAAATCATATGCTTTGTGTAAGTCTGCCTTCCAAATTGGAATCAAACGCATGGAAAACCCTTCTTTCTTGAAAAATTTGTCCTCTAGTATAGCACATTGCACCGGCAAAGAAAAGGAAAATTTTTCTCATTACCGGGTCCCCTTCCCGTAACTAGGCGGAAAACCGAATCCCAGTTGCTCTTTTTCGGGATTTCCTGTATAATAACAAGGATTATGAGCAACTAAACCTTTGGAAATACAGGTGCGGCATTATGGCGATCTTGACAGTAAACAATATCCAGCAAAGCTTTGGCGAGGAAGTGATCCTCCAGAATATCACCTTTGAAATGCAGAAAGGCGAGCGTGTGGGTCTGGTGGGCGTCAACGGCAGTGGTAAAACCACTCTGTTTAAAGTCCTCACTGGGGAGTATACCCCCGATACAGGTTCGGTGGTCTTTTCCAAGGAAACTGTGCTGGGATATATGGAGCAGCATGTTTGCCGTGATTTTCATAAAACGGCATTTGAAGAGGTCATGACCGTTTTCGCCCCCCTTTTGTGTATGGAACGGGAATTGGACGACTTGTCCACGCTGCTTTCCTCCCATCCTGCCCAGGAAGAGATGGAGCGGCTGATCCTTCGGCAAACGGAACTCAACGACCGTTTTGTGGACGGTGGGGGGCTCACTTGCCGTTCTAGGGCAAGAAGCGCCCTGCTGGGTTTGGGCTTTACCGCGGAGCAGCTTCAAAGCAAAGTGGGCGTGCTCTCCGGCGGTCAGAAGGCAAAATTGCAGCTTGCAAAAATGCTTTTGGGCGGGGCCAATCTGCTGCTTTTGGACGAACCCACCAACCATCTGGATATTCAGGCGGTGGAGTGGCTGGAAGACTTTTTGAAAAACTATAACGGTTCCTATATCGTGATTTCCCATGACCGGTATTTTCTGGACAAAGTTACAGATCGCACTTTGGAAATGGAGGGGAAAAGCCTTACCTCCTATAAGGGAAACTATAGCCGGTATTTGGAGCTGCGGGCGGAACACCGCTTGGCCATGCAGCGGGTGTACGAAAATACCCAGAAGGAGATTTCCCGGATCGAGGGGATTATCGAACAGCAGCGCCGCTGGAACCAGGAGCGCAACTATGTGACCATTGCCAGCAAGCAGAAGCAGATTGACCGGCTGGAGGCCACGTTGGAAAAACCGGAAGACGATCCGGAGTCCATCCGGTTCCAGTTCAAGGCCAGCCGCCGGGGTGGCAACGATGTGCTCACCGCCCAGGATCTATCCCTGTCCTTTGGAGGCCCCAAGCTGTTTGAGAACGTGAATTTGGAAATCAAGCATGGGGAAAAGGTGTTCCTCATTGGTCCCAACGGGTGCGGAAAAACCTCCCTGTTTAAGATCCTCTTGGGCCAGTACACCCCGGATTCCGGTGTGGTGCGGCTGGGTTCCGCCATCGACGTGGGGTACTATGAGCAGTCCCAGTTGAGTCTGCACGATGAAAAAACCGTGATGGATGAGATTTGGGACCTGCATCCTCAAATGACTCAGACGGAAGTCCGGTCTGCTCTGGCAGTGTTCCTGTTTAAAGGGGAGGACGTGTTCAAGCCCGTGGGCGCTCTTTCCGGTGGGGAGCGGGCAAGAGTGTTGCTGTTAAAGCTGATGCTTTCCAAGGCCAATTTTCTTTTGTTGGACGAGCCTACCAACCATTTGGACATCGGTTCCTGCGAAGCGCTGGAAGACGCCCTTTCCGGGTATGACGGCACCTTATTTGTGGTGTCCCATGACCGGTATCTGATCAATAAGTTGGCGGATAAAGTGTACGTCCTGGGAAAAGAGGGCGCGAAACTCTACCTGGGCAATTACGACAGTTATCTGGAACAGCGGGAGAAAGAGCAGGCGGCGGTGGAGGAACAGCGTCCCGAACCCAAAGTCAACCTGTATAAACTTCGGAAAGAACGGGAGGCCAACCTGCGGAAAAAGCGCACAGCCCTGTCCCGACTGGAAAGCCAGATCGAGGAAAACGACCAGCAGATCAAAACCTTGGAACAGCAGCTGGAAGACCCGGAATTCGCCGCGGACTACGAAGCGGTGGTGGCGGCATCCCAGGAGATCAGCGGGCTGCACCAAAAAGCGGAAGACCTGCTTATGGAATGGACCCAGCTTTCGGAAGAACTGGAAGCCCTGGAAGAGGAGAGCGGAGAATGAAAGCAAAAATTATCACCCTTGGCTGCAAGGTGAATCAATATGAATCGGAAGCCATGTTGGAAGCCCTGCTTGCAGGGGGCTTTCAAGAGGCCAGCCACCAGGAAGAGGCTGATTTGGTAGTGGTCAATTCCTGCACCGTGACGGCCACCAGCGACCAAAAAGTGCGTCAGACCTTGCGCCGGGCCAAGAAAGAGAATCCGGGAGCTGTGACAGTGCTCACCGGATGTATGCCCCAAGCGTTCCCCGAGGAAGCGGCGGCCCTGCTGGAAGCGGACATTGTTCTGGGAAATGCCCGTCGCGGGGATTTGCTTCCCCGGGTGCTGGAGTATCTTTCTTCCAAGCAGCGGATCGTGGATATTGCCCCCCATGAGCAGGGGGAAAAGTTTGAGCGGATGGCGGTTTCCGCCTTCCACGGCAGAACCAGAGCGTTTTTGAAGATCGAGGACGGCTGCGACCGCTTCTGCTCCTATTGCATCATTCCCTATGCCCGGGGCAGGGTCCGCTCTAAACCGTTGGAAGATCTGCGGCAGGAAGTCCAGGCTCTTGGTGAGCAAGGATATCGCGAGGTGGTGCTCACCGGTATCAATTTGCCCGCGTATGGGAAAGAGTTGGGCCTTCACCTGTGCGACGCGGTGGAAGCTGCTTGCCAGGCGGATGGAATCCACCGGGTAAGGCTTGGTTCCCTGGAACCGGAGCAGCTTACGGAAGAAGTCATTGCACGGATGGCAAAAGAAAAAAAGCTTTGTCCCCAGTTCCATCTGTCCCTGCAAAGCGGCTGTGATCAGACGCTCCGCCGTATGAACCGCCACTACACCACGGAGGAATACCGTCAAATCGTGAAGAACCTGCGGGCAGCCTTCCCCAACTGCGCCATCACCACGGATATTATGGTGGGATTTGCAGGGGAGACAGAGGAGGAATTCCAAGCGTCCCTGGCGTTTGCGGAAGAGATCGCTTTCGCGAAAGTCCACGTGTTTGCCTATTCCCGCCGGCCCGGTACCAGAGCATATGACGCTCCCGGCCAGGTGTCCAATAAGGTGAAGGAAGAGCGCAGCCATCGGATGATCCAGCTCACGAAAAAGACCCAGCAGGAGTTTCTCAAAGCCCAGATCGGCCGGGTGGAGGAAGTGCTGTTCGAGCAGGCAAAGGAACAGGGCGTTTGGGAAGGGTATACCCCCAATTACACCCATGTGCTGGTGCCTTCTGGGAAAAATTTGGCTGGAAAGCTTCTTTCCGTGGAACTTCTGGAAGTCCAGGGAGAAAGTTGTGTGGGCCGGCTTGTGGAGGCAAAATAACAGGTTAGTATACTGTGAAATCGTACGAAAAAAGAATTTATAAAATAACTTTACAAAAATATCTTGCAAATTTAACAAAAACATGGGATGATTAAACTGATAAAAATTATTGGAAGGGTGGAACTCCCATGTCAACGGACTCGCAGGCCTTGTCCAAAAAATTTACGAAGACAGAAAAAAGCTGGATTTTGTACGATTGGGCCAACTCGGTGTATGCCACAAACATTATGGCAGTGATCTTCCCCATTTACTTTGGCAACGTGTGTGCCCAAAGTGGGGCGGATAACCTGGTGCTCTGGTCCTACGGAACGTCCATTGCCACGTTTTTGGCGGCGATCCTGGCGCCGGTGTTGGGTGCTTTAGGGGATCACAAAGGCCACAAGAAACGGTTGTTTGTAGCCTGCCTGATCTTGGGCGTGGCGTTTACGCTGTTCAGTGCTTTTGTAGACGATTACCGGTTCCTGCTGGTGGGGTATGTGGTGTCCCACATCGGGTTTTCCGGTTCCTGTCTGTTTTACGATTCCTTCCTCACGGATGTGACCACTTCCGACCGGATGGACCGTGTTTCCGCGTGGGGTTACGCCATGGGGTATATCGGCGGTAGCACCATTCCCTTCATTATTTCCATCATCATCTTGGTGGTTCTGGGCATGGACAATCCTCTGGCCTTCAAATTGGTGATCGTCCTGACCAGCGTGTGGTGGCTTGTGTTCAGCATCCCTATTTTGAAAAACGTCCACCAAATTCACTATGTGGAGGCCAAAAAAGGACTTCTGCGCTCCACCTTGCAGAATTTGTGGAGCACTGCCAAGGATATTTTCACCCATAAGCGGGTGTTCCTGTTTATCGTGGCCTATTTCTTCTACATCGACGGTGTAAACACCATTATCTCCATTTCCACCTCTTACGGTTCCAAATTGGGGTTGGATGACATCAGCATGATCCTGGCCTTGCTTGTCACCCAGATTGTGGCGGTGCCTTTCTCCATCCTGTTTGGCAAGCTGGCGGACAAAGTGGGTTCTATCAATCTGCTGTGCGGCGCTGTGGCCGTCTATTTCTGCATTACCGTGGTGGGATTTTTCATGGGCTTTAACATTGAGCAGAATCCTGGGGAGGAAAGCGCGGTGACCCTCTCCCTGGTCCTGTTCTGGTGTATGGCGTTCCTGGTGGGCACTGTCCAAGGGGGAATCCAGGCGTTGTCCCGGTCCTACTTTGGCAAGTTGATCCCCGCAGAACGGTCCAACGAGTACTTTGGATTTTTCGATATTTTCGGAAAATTCGCCGCGGTCATTGGTCCTCTGCTGGTGGCGCTGTTCACTCAGTTTACCGGCCGTGATTCCATTGGCGTGATCAGCTTGGCGATCTTGTTCCTGGTAGGAGAAGGAATTCTTCTGGCAGGCCAAAAGACGGTATTGGGAGCAAAAAAATAAGACAGAAATGAAAAAGGGAGCCCTTTATCGGGGCTCCTTTTTTTATCGCTGAAAGGAATCTGGTTTTCGCAACGAACGTCCTCGAAAAACGCAGTAGAGCTGCAAACGCCGGAAAATCCGGCAGGAAAACTCAATCCTTTTTGCTGTTGATGATCTTGCTCAGCTCTTCCATAAAGCTGTTGATGTCCTTAAACTGGCGGTATACCGATGCAAAACGCACGTAAGCTACTTCGTCCACAGTTTTCAGCTTTTCCATGGCGTAAGTGCCGATCCGCTGGGAAGAAACTTCCCGGTCAAGGGAGTTTTGCAGCAGGTTTTCAATTTCATCCACAATCCGTTCCAGGGTGTCCATGGAAACAGGACGCTTTTCACAGGCCCGCAAAAGGCCGGTAAGCAGTTTGTTCCGGTCAAAAGTTTCCCGGGATTTGTCCTTTTTGATCACCACGATGGGCACATTCTCGATGACTTCATAGGTGGTGAACCGTTTGGCGCATTTCAAACATTCCCGACGGCGGCGGATGCGCTCCCCCTCGTCGGTGGGGCGGGAATCGATAACGCGGCTTTCACTGTACCCGCAATAAGGGCATTTCAAGACAAAGCACCTCCTGATTGCTTTCTCCCAGGTCCCCACAGTTCCCTGGATAATTCAATATCCCTATTATAGCGCAAAAACAGGAAAAAAAGCAAGAAAATTGTCAGGAAAACGGGTTTTCAAACACCTTTTTTGTGAAGTACAGAGAATTTTCCAATTCTTCCATCTGAGAAAAGTTGTGGCGGTAAACTTCTGTCACCACCGTACCGGAAAAAGAGAGGCTCTCCAACAGCTTCCTAAGTTTTGCAAAATCCCCCTTCCCAGCCCCGGGAAGCAAACAGGGCCGGCCGTCATCCCAGTCGCTGAGATGGACGTGCGCCAGGCGATGTCCCATGGACTGGATCATCTCGGAAACCTCTACACCGGACATGCGGCACTGTTTCACGTCCAGTACAAAGGCACAGCTGTCCCCCAGATAGCGGCACATTCCCGCAATGAAAGCAGGGTCGGAACTCCGGTGCTGGCGCACATTTTCCTGAGCGGGATGGACCCCTTCTTCGTCGCCTATCCGGTAGAGTTCCCCAAACCGTTCCCAATACCCCTGGTCGGAAAGCTTCCCGTGTCCCAAAGGCTGTCCGTGGATCACCACATATTTTCCTCCCAGATACGCTGCGGCAGCCATGTAGCGCCGGTAAAAGTCAAAGGCTTCCTTGGTGCGGCGGGGGTAATCCCCAAACAACAGGGAGGACTCCACCGCAGAGGTGAACGGATGCACCGATACAAAGCTGGCGCCAAAGGCGTCTGCTTGACGCTTTAATTTTTGAAGAAAAGGAGCTTTGATCTCCTCCATACAGTTGAAAAATACCTCGAACCGGCGGTAGCCCAACTCCAAAAGCGTTTCCAAGGAGCGTTCTGTCTCCAGAGGATAGAGGCAAGCCGTGCTAACACCTGTTTTCAAAAAGAAATCCCTCCTAAAATCAGCCGAATACCGCCTGGAACAAGCTGTCCTGTTCCGGCAGATGCGTTACAAATCCCACCGGCAGCTTTCCGCCGGTGGATTCTATGATCGCCCGGGCGCCGGTTTCTTCAAAGGCGCCGCAAAGCTCGATGCACGCCACTCCTTCATCCGCCAGCTTTTTGGCCACGCTTTTGGCTTCCTCCAAGCTGGATACCCCGATCATGGAAGTTTCCCCGTCTGGGAAGGTGGCGCGATCTTTCTGGGAAGAAAAATTCCCCATGACTAAAAATGCGAATTTCACGATTTCGCTCCTTTTGCCTCTTTGGCTTTTTTCCCGTCTTTCAGCTCTTCCCGTCCCAGTTCGCACAGAATTCTCTCCGCAGCCGCCCGCTTGGCGTTGGCTTCCGCCGCCAAAAGCAGGGCTGCACGCTTTAGATCCGCGCCGGTTCGGCAAGTCTCCTCCAGAGCGGCGCAAGTTTCTTTCACCGCTGCGATGTGAGTCTCCCGGAAAAGCTCATACGTTTCGTCGGTCATGTCCGATTGGGAAAACAGCGTTTTCATATCCTGAATGGATAACACCTGTTTGAGCATGCAAATGGCCATCAGACCGGCAAGATGCTCTTTAGTGTATTTTTTCTTGTCCGGATGGGGAATCAGCCCGGTTTTCACATAGTTGTTGATCATGGAGCTGGTGAGAAGGCTGGAATCCTCGTCCCGCTGAAACAGTTTGAGATTTTCTCCCAGGTATAGGATCACCTGGTCCATGTAAAGTGGGATGGAGGGCAGATCCTGCCAAGAGGGCGGGGAAGTGCGTTCCCCTTCTTCTGCCCAGCGTGCCACAGCTTGCGCGGCTTGTTCCAGTTCCATACAGATCTTCCTTTCTTCCAGTGGATTCCCTTTCTCAAAGTGTACCCGGAATTTCCCCGGTTGTCAAATGCCGCCCATTGCTTTCCCGGGAAAGATACGGTATAATACTCGCGAAGATTGAGAAATGTGGAAGCTGGGTGAGGATTCTCGCCGCTTTGGGAATACGCAAGGAAGAAAGGCAAGGAACAGATGATTTCCAAACAAGACATATTAAAACTGAGACAGCAAGTGATGGAGCGGGATTTTACCCGGATGAATGACCGGCAGCGTCAGGCGGTATTCTCCACCGAAGGGCCGGTGCTGGTATTGGCAGGTGCGGGCAGCGGCAAGACCACAGTGCTGGTAAACCGTGTGGCCAATATTATCCGGTATGGGCAGGCGTATCACAGTCCTTTTGTGAGCAGTGCTTTGACGGAAGAAGACATCGAACTCTGTAAAGCTTATTTGCTTGACGGAGAATTGCCGGATCTTGTCAGATCTAGGCTTGCGGTGTCTCCATGCCCACCTTGGCGTGTAATGGCAATTACCTTTACAAATAAAGCCGCTGGGGAGTTGAAGGAGCGCCTTTGCCAAATGCTTGGCGAGGGCGGGGACCAGGTGTGGGCCTCCACGTTCCACTCCAGTTGCGCCCGAATCTTGCGCCGAGACGGGGACCGGTTGGGGTATACATCACACTTCACCATTTATGATACGGACGACAGCCGCCGGCTGATGAAAGAAGTTTTGAAGGATCTGGAAATTTCCGAACGTGCCTTGTCCCCGAAAGGAGCCTTGGCGGAAATCTCTCGGGCCAAAGACCAGCTCACTTCCCCGGATGAGTTTGCCTCGGGCGCGGGGGATGATTTTCGCTTAAAGCAAGTGGCACGGGCGTACCGGCTGTATCAAAGCCGGTTGGCGGATGCCGACGCCATGGATTTTGACGACTTGATCGTCAATACGGTGAAACTTTTTCAGCGCTGCCCCGATGTGCTGGAATATTATCAGAACCGGTTTCAATATTTGATGGTGGACGAATACCAGGATACCAACCACGCCCAGTATGAATTTGTCAGTTTGCTGGCTCAGAAAAGCGGCAACCTGTGCGTGGTGGGCGACGACGACCAGAGTATTTACAAGTTCCGTGGGGCCACCATTGAGAATATCCTCCACTTTGAGGAAGATTTCCCCGGAGCCAAGGTGGTGCGTCTGGAGCAAAATTACCGTTCTACCCAGAATATTCTGGACGCTGCCAATGCGGTGATTTCCAATAACCGGGAGCGGAAGGGCAAGACGCTGTGGACCGCCGCCGGACCGGGAAAGAAGATCGGGCTGCACCTGGCGGACAACGAACAGGACGAAGCCGACCGGATTGCCCGGACGATTTTGGAAGGGGTGGCAAAAGGCCGGAAGTTTTCCGATTTTGCTGTGCTGTACCGGATGAATTCCCAGTCCCAGGCGTTGGAGCGCATGTTTGCCAAGCAGGGCATTCCCCACAGGATCATTGGCGGCACCCGATTCTTTGACCGGAAGGAAGTCCGGGATATGATCGCCTATTTGAGCGTGATCAATAACCCTGCTGATGAGATCCGACTGCGCCGGATCGTGAATGTCCCTCGGCGGGGCATTGGAGAACGGACAGTGGACCTGTCAGCAGAAATCGGCCAGCAGGTGGGGGAGAGCCTGTTTGAAGTGTTCAGCCATCCCAAGGAATATCCCGCCATCGCCCGGGCTGCCGGAAAATTGGCTCCTTTTGTGGAGATGATGCAGGAGTTCATGGAGAAAAATCAGACAGGGGAGCTGCTCCCCAGCGAGCTGTACGGGGAACTGTTGGAACGGCTCGACTATTTGGAGTTTCTCCGCCAAGACGAGCCGGAAAAAGCGGAGGAGCGAATCGAGAACGTCCAGGAACTTTCCTCCATGCTTCGGCGGTATGAGGAAGAAGCTGGGGAAGAGGCGTCTCTTTCCGGGTTCCTGGAGGAAGTGTCCCTGTTTACAGATATAGACAATTACGACCAGGACGCCGATTCTGCGGTGATGATGACCGTTCACTCTGCCAAGGGCCTGGAATTCCCTGTGGTGTTCCTGCCTGGCTGGGAAGAGGGAGTTTTTCCCGGCATGGCAGTACTGTACAATCCGGAAGAGGTGGAAGAGGAACGCCGTCTGGCCTACGTGGCTATTACCCGTGCCAGAGAAGAGTTGTACATCTACCATGCGGAGAGCCGAATGATTTTCGGTACCACCAACCGCAATCGCCTTTCCCGGTTTGCCCAGGAGATCCCGGAGGAACTGTTGGAGCATACCCGTTCCCACGATTGGCGGCGGCCTGCTGGGGGAGTCACCCCCACTTTTGGAAACCGGCCGGCCCAGCAGCCCGGGACAGCCGCCCCTCGAAAAGGCACGCCTCAACCTGGAACGGCAAAGCCTTTGTTTACACCTCATCCTGTCAAGCCCGCCCCTGCGGGAACCTTCCGGGCTGGGGATACCGTGTCCCACAAGACGTTTGGCAAGGGTATGATCCTGTCCGCCACGCCTATGGCTAACGATACCCTGTTGGAAATAGCTTTTGAAAAAGTGGGAACGAAAAAGCTCTTTGCCAATTTCGCCCGTCTGCAAAAGCTGTAAAGCCTTGATTTTTTCTGAAAGGAGCCAGCGCGGATGAAACAATGTCCTGTTTGTGGTATGTATGTGGTGGATCAAGCCACCTTTTGTTCCCGCTGCGGAGTGGACCTGACCCATGTGCCTCCCATTCCGCCCCAGGCCATGCCCCAAAATCCCACCCCGCAAATGTAGCCAACCCAACAACCAACCAAGATTAAACCCC
>ENA-UOJL01002650-UOJL01002650.1-human-gut-metagenome-genome-assembly--contig:-P47-NODE-2650-length-14074-cov-5.875883_pt1 | contig 14074 bp, 9 predicted proteins | sample MGYA00242347_ERZ723894 | MGnify/ENA metagenome assembly ERZ723894
AGTAATCTCCTTTGGTTTGGTACAATTCTATAAATTTTACTCATATGAGTAATTAAAGGTTGACATCTTCTCATCTGCGTATTATAATATAACTATATCACTGAAAGGAGAAAATATCATGGATTTTATTCAAGAATTATATTACGGAAAGGTTCCGCTTTCATTGGACACGTTTAATAAGGGTTCCAGATATGCAAATCTGCTTAATTCGATTAATATTCTCGCAGAAGATCTGAAAAAAATACTTCCTGATGAATACACAAGTCATATTGATTCTATAAGTGAAATGAGGGGAGAATTATTAGCAATATCATCCGTAGAAAATTACGTCTCAGGTTTCCGTGATGGAGCTAAAATAATAATGGATATTTTGCTGGGAGAAAATGATAATCTTATTAAAGAAAAATCTGATTTGGCATAAGATTTAAGAGGAGATTTGAGATTCCCGATATTCCGACGGAGAAATTCCCTCGCTCAGCCGGAACTGACGTACAAAATAATTGTAAGAGGAATATCCGCATTGCTTGGATATTTCGGTAACGGTAAGGTCGGTTTCATTAAGAAGCTTTTTAGCCTTTTCGATGCGGAACTCGATCATTTCCTCGATAATGCTCTTGTTGAAAAAGGACTTGTATATTTTCTGGAGATAGCTTTTGCTGAGATAAAGACTATCTGCAATTTCGCTTATATTCCAATGAAAAGCCGGATCTTTTTTTATTTTGCTGCGAAGCATACAAAGCTTTTCAAACTGAGGATTTTCGCTGCTTTCCGGGATGTTGTAAGATATTATCTTATTTACGGTAGATTTATACATAGCTTCTCCGAGATCGATATTTTCACTTGTATTGAAAGTGAAAAGACCGATTGAGAAATCAACATTGAAATTTCCCCCTTCGCTGAAGCGGCTCTCTTTGACTTTTGAATGAAGCTCGCTGTAAATCTCGTTCACACGGTCTTTCAGTCTGGTTATAATACAAAGAGTCTGAGCGCTCCACATTCCGCAGATCTCATTTTCTCTGGTGCATTCTTTAAGGGCAGAAGCGAAAGCCGCTGTGATACGGCTGCAATTTTCCTCGCCGCTTCTGTAGTAGATTCTTTTTATGCCGACAAGTTCAATAGTTATACAGTCGAGAGTGCAGTTTTTTTCTTCTGCGGCAAGATGCTCAGAGAATTCCTTTTCAACTCCGCTGCGGCTGAAAAGACCAGTGAGGCTGTCGTATAGAAGAGCTTTATTATTGTTTAAAACAGCGTGGGACAGGGCTGATTTTATACGAACCTGTTCCAGAGCGACGTTGACATAATTTACCCACTGATAGTAAAGACTTCTGAATGCCATTGGATTTTTTCAGAAAGAAATGGCGATATACCCGAAGAAATTATCGTTATAATGAAGAGGCGAGATATAAAATGCCGAGGGATAGCTTTTTTCGGCGCTAAAATCAGGAAGAATTTCGGAGGAGCTGAAATATTCGCCGCTGCCGCATTCTTTTTTAACTGCTGACTTTGCAAGAACAATTTTAACTTCATCTCCGCACCGGAAGCCGAGCTTATCGGAATATTGTCCTTGTGAAGACTCAATATAGCTTTTCGTAATGCATATTCTGAGATGAGACATTTTATAAAGAAGATAAGTGTAATTATCAAGTTTGTCGGCAAAAATATCCGTGTTATCGGCGTTGGTGATATCAAAGAGCATATCGTCGTAAAGAATGCCCTGTTCAAATCGGCTGTTGATGCTTTTTTCTCTTTGGATGCTGCGGCGCATTTTACGATTCTCTTTGCATCCGCAGCTTTCTCCAATACGAAGAGCGCCCTTTTCATTGGGAATTTTATGGCAGAGTTTTCCGGTAATTATCCTGTAAAGTCTCCTGAAAGCTTCTGCGCCAAGCTGGAAATTAGGTCTTTCATAGCTTGTTATAGACGGAGAAGCTCTATAGCCGTCATCGGAGGCATCATAGCCTGTTACAGCGATATCCTCCGGGATTCTGATGCCATGAGCCATAAGGGATTTGGTAAGCTGGATAGCAGAAACGTCGTTTCCGCAAACTACGGCTTCAGGACGCTCAAGCTCGCCGCTTATAATTTTTTCAGCAAGATTTTTCGCCGATTCCGTCCAGAAATCTCCATACTGATAATAGCTTTTATCATAATAGAGACCATGCTTTTTCATTGAATTAAAATAGCCCTTAAGACGTTCTTCTGCGACAAAAGCTTTTTTCGGACCGGTAAGACAATATATCCTTTTCAGCCCATGAACGTCAATGAGGTGGTCTGTGATATCCTCGAAAGCGTCGCAGTCATCGGCAGAGGTCGTTTCAAAATTCTTATGGTCGCTTGAATCAAGGAGCATGACAGGTTTATCCGAGAGCACAAGAAGTTCATCTATATATTTATGTACCTTTTCTCCGTAAAAGGTGTTGCGGTCGTAAAGAAAACCGTCGAATTTTTGTGAAAGTATGAGATCGCATATTGATTTCTCGGTATCCTTATGAGCTGAATCTGCGTAGAAGTTGCTTAATGGGGAAATAATGGCGATATCGCAGTTGCTTCTGAAAGCCTGAGATATAATTCCACGCATGATCTCGCTTTGAAAATCAACATGACATTCGGTAATAATAACTCCGATAAGAATTCTCTGCTTCATTTCATCAGCTCCTTTCGCAATATGTATTATTCTATCATATTTCAAATCGGATTGCAAGACTATTATGCATATTTTTGCACTGCTTACAAAAAAATCTTATGAAAATGATAGAATATTTCATTGTAAAGCAGTAAAAATTGTGTATAATATTAATATAGATAAATTATGAATCGGTTAGAAAAAACTTTGATTTGCAAAAAAGTTCTTATTTAGTACATTGAATGCTTTCAGGGGGATGATTATTTTTATGAGAAGAAAAATCAAAAAAATTGCCGCAGCAGTTTCAGCGTTGGCTATTGTGAGCGGAACAGTTTCGATTCCTTCAAAAAAACAACCGTTAGAAGCTAATGCGGCAGCAGGAAGCACGAATGTGCTTGAATATCTGAACAGAGGAATTTCTGCAATAAATACAGGTTCGGGAATGCTTGTTAACTGGAGATTTCTTGCAAATGACGATGATAACGCCGTTTTCAGGCTTTACCGTGACGGAACGCTTATTTACACAAGCGAAAAAAACGATGCGACTTGTTATCTTGATAAAGACGGTAAATCAAGCTCGAAATACCGTGTTGATACCGTTGTCGGAGGTAAAGTCGTTTCTTCTGAGGATTGTTCGCTTATTTCAAATAACGCTTATTTTGATATTCCGCTTTCTCCGCCGACAGCTTCCGGATGTACATACAGTCCTAACGATATGTCGGTAGGCGATGTTGACGGCGACGGACAATATGAGCTTTTCATTAAATGGGATCCTTCCAACTCTAAGGATAATTCGCAGAAGGGCAAAACCGATAGAGTTTATATTGATTGCGTAAGGCTTGACGGAACAAGACTCTGGAGAATAGATTTAGGCTACAATATCCGTGCCGGAGCGCACTATACGCAGTTTTTTGTTGCAGATTTCGATTTGGACGGAAAAGCTGAAATGACCTGTAAGACCGCAGACGGAACTAAAGACGGTAAGGGAAATGTAATCGGCGACGGTTCTAAGAACTATCGTGACGGAAATGGATTTATTTACAGCGGCCCTGAATATTACACTCTCTTTGACGGCGCTACAGGCGAGGCGCTTGATACAATTGATTACGAGCCCGGAAGAGGCGATCCGACAAAATGGGGCAAGAGCAGCGACAAGACAAACCGTGTTGACAGATTCTGGGGAACTGTTGCTTATCTTGACGGCATTCATCCCTGCGTTGTAACAGGACGAGGATATTATGGGCGTATGACAGCGACTGCATACAAGGTTGAAAACAAGAAGCTTGTAAAAATGTGGCTGTTTGACACGGGAACAAGCAGCTCTGCATTAGGTTACGGCGACGGAAATCACAACAGTATGCCGGCGGATGTTGACGGAGACGGAAAACAGGAAATCATCACAGGTTCAACCTGCATCGATGACAATGGAAAGCTGCTCTGGGGACTCAATAAAGGTCACGGCGACGCTATGCACGTAGGCGATCTTGACCCGACCAATCCCGGACTTGAAGCGTGGATATGCCACGAGGATAAGCCGTATGGCGTTTCTCTGGTAGACTGCGATACAGGAAAGATAATTTTTCATAACGACGGTTCAGGCGATACCGGAAGATGTGCCGCAGATAACGTCTGGGCAAAAAATCCCGGAGCAGAGCTTTGGGGCAACGGCAATGAAGTTAAAGACGTTAAGGGAAACACTCTCTCCTGCCGCAGACCGGCTATCAACTTCTTCAGTTACTGGGACGGCGATCTTGAACGTGAAATTCTTGACGGCTATACCGATTCTCCGGCAAAGATCTCAAAAATGAAGGATGACGGAACTCTTACTCAGCTTCTTGAAACGACAGGATTCTACACCTGCAACACAACTAAAGGAACGCCCTGCCTTTCTGCCGACATTTTCGGGGACTGGCGTGAAGAGCTTATTGTAAGAGCCGCCGACAGCAAATCTGTACGAATTTATTGTACTCCCTATGATACTGATTATCGTATAACAACTCTCATGCACGACGCTCATTACCGTATGCAGGTTTCGGCTCAGAATACCGCATATAATCAACCTCCTCATACAAGCTTTTTCCTTGGAACAGGCTATGATCTTCCTGCAAGACCGCAGGGAACTGTAAACGGCGCTCTTCCGGTGATAAATGGAAAAACAGGTGCGGTTATCGATACGGCTCATAAATACAAGATCAAAAATGCAAACAGCGGACTTTATCTTGAGGTTGCTGATGCAAAAACTGAAAACGGTGCAAACGTTCAGCAGGGAAGCTCTCAGCAGGGCTGGACTTTTGAAGATGCCAGAGACGGATACTACAGAATTTATTCCGAAATAGGCGGCGGAAAAACATTCCTTCTCGATCTCGATTACGGCAAGCAGGATAACGGTACAAACATCGGAATATGGGGAGATACGGCAAGCGACGCTCAACTCTTCAAATTCGTCGATAACGGCGACGGAACATATGCTATATGTACTAAAGCTACTAATGATGAAAGCGGTATAGGCGTAACATCCGCTTCAAAGGAAGCCGGCGCAAATGTAATTCAGTGGGCCTGCAACGACAGTGCAGATCAGAAATGGATTCTTGAGATCAAGGCAGATCCCATAAACGGCAGACTCTTTAAGGAACTTCTTGTTCAGGATACAGCAAACTATCTTGACTGGAAAATAGCCGAATCAGTCTCAGTAGGCGGAGCAGTATTCGGTGATCGTGAATTCACATATGTTTCGCTTCCTGATGAAATAAACGGAGCGGAAGCTGTTCTTACAGCCTGCGATTCCAAGGCGTTTTCGGGCGATCTTGCTTCCTTTAAGGCAGGAGCGGATATGACCGCTTATGTTCTTCTTGATAAGCGTGTCGAAGAAAACGGAGCAGTCCCTGCATGGCTCGGAAGCTGGACACGAACAGATATGACTGCTCAGAGCAGCAACGATGTTACATTTATTGTATACAAAAAGAGTTGTGCTAATGGTGAAAGTGTTCTTCTTGGAACAAACGGAATGAACGGAAACGTTATCAACTACACTGTTTTTGCAAAGAAAAACGCAGAAAGCGGAAGACTTATCAAGTCTCTTGCGGTTAAGGATAACGAGAACGCTTCGGATTGGTCGATATCCGCAGGAGTTAATACCGGTGAAGCTGTATTTGGCGATCGTGATGTAACATACAGCTCTCTCCCTGAATCTCTCAAAGATGCAGAATATATAAGAACAGCCTGCGATTCAAAGAACAGTGAATCGAGTCTTGCTCAGTTCACAGCCGGAGCAGATATAAAGGTTTATGTTGCCCTTGATAAGCGTGTTGAAGAAGCAGGTTCAGTTCCGCAGTGGCTTAGCGGATACGAAAAAACCGGAGAAACAGCAGCAAACTCCAACAACGTTGAATTTGATCTGTATGCGAAGTCCTTTAAAGAGGGCGAAACCGTTGAATTAGGCAGCAACGGCATGAAGGGCAGTGTTGTAAACTATACCGTTTTCGTAACAGAGGATAAAACTCAGCCGACAACTGATCCGATCGAGGAAATACTCTACGGCGATGCAAACTGTGATGGCACGGTAGATATGTCGGATGCGGTTCTTATAATGCAGTCGCTCTCTAATCCTGACGCATACGGTCTTAACGGTTCAAATGAAAGCGCTATTACCGCACAAGGACTGAAAAATGCAGACTGCTGTAATACCGGTGACGGAATTACAAATAATGACGCTCTTGCGATTCAGAAATTCAAACTGGAAATTATTGATTCGCTTCCGGAAGTGTAAACCGGAAAATCAGCTTTACAGGATAATTAATGATATACCCTCCTCTCAAACACCCCTTTCCGTTTTTTCGGAAGGGGTGTTTTTAAGGAAGCACTGATTAAATCTTGTGCGTCAGATACGCCGTCAGATTTTTCGGCAGATTGCATAAAGATTCCGCAGGCAGGCTATCGCCTGTCAAGAAATTTTTGTGTGATATGACGAAAAATATGCAAGTAGATGACGTACAAAGCCGTCAGGCGTGATTTAATCAGTGCTTCCTTAATTATGTAATTTTGTAAAAATATTCTGTTCATCTTGAAAAAATATGTAAAGTATGATATAATAAAAATAAGTTCCGGTTGAAAGGGGTGTTTTTTATGAATATGCAGGCGATTGTAATAACTAATCTCATAGGCTGTGCTATGCTTATAATATTGCTGATAAGCAGTTATCTTGTACGGCAGCGGAAAACGCTCAGCGATAAGCTCTTTACATCTATGATTGTTATGACAGGCTTTGCGTGCATGGTGGAAACGCTCACATTTTTCTGCGATGGAAAAAGTTTTTTCGGAGCGGGTGCGATTATAATGCTGGGCAATACGTACCTTTATTCAACTAATATGTGCGTATCGGCTCTATGGTGTATTTATACTGTTCTTAAGCTTTATCAGAATACCGAAAGAATAAAAAAATATTATAGAATAATATGCATACCGGCTGTTATTATGATTATTATAATAATTATTAACTTAAAAGGAAGATTCCTGTTTACGATAGATGAGAATAATTCTTACAAAAGACGTCCTTTAATTTATGCTTTATATGGAGTCACAGCGTTTTATCTTGTTTTTACGGTTTTTCTGAGATACCGATACAAAATACGCTGCGGCAGAGTGAAATTTTTCCCTATCTGGATGCTCCTTGCGCCTCCTATTATAGGAACGCTGATACAGATATTCAATTACGGCGTGTCTCTTGCGTGGACTTCTGTCGCTCTGGGGCTTGTCGGAATCCATATGGCACTGCAAAATGAACATTCGTATATTGATCCGCTGACAAGGCTTTATAACCGGAATTATCTCGATTATGCGCTTGCCGTTATAAGCGGAAAAAGCACCTGTACAGCCGGATTGATGATAGATCTTGATTATTTCAAGTCAATAAATGATAAATACGGTCATTCAGTCGGTGACGAAGCCCTTATTGACGCAGCTTTGATAATTCAGTCGTCTATTCCGGAAAAGGCGGATGCTATAAGATTTGCCGGAGACGAGTTTATTGTTATCATCCATAACAGCAGTGAAGAGGAAATTAATGAGACTGCTGAAAATATAAAAAGAGCAGTAAAGGATTTTAATGAAAACGGGCAAAAAATCTATAAGCTTTCATTTTCAATAGGAAGCAGCATTTTCACTTCCGGAAGCTCTGTGGATGAATTTTTCAGCAGAATGGATGAAAATATGTATTCTGAAAAAAGAGAAAAGCATTCCAGAAACTGCATTTAAGACAACACCGAATACAGATATTTTGCCGGAGCATATTCAGTATTCTCCGGCATGATTTTTACACTTTAAAATTTTTTTGAAAAATTTCAAAAAAGGTATTGACAAACCGGATTTCTTGTGATATAATATTAAAGCAGTCAGGTGAGGGAAATAAAAACCTTGGATGAACGATTTAGTTCTGAGACTGTTGCAATATATGCGAGTGTGCTGGAATAGGCAGACAGGCACGTTTGAGGGGCGTGTGTCAATCGACGTATGGGTTCAAGTCCCATTACTCGCACCATATTTGTGGATATCTTAAATGTCCAACTAAAAAGTCCGTATTGACGGGCTTTTTTTATTATGTTAGTGAAATTCATAAATCAAAAACATGGGAGTTTTATGTAAAAAGCTTAAAGCTGTTTAAGAAAAATTATAAATAAGGTGTAAAATGAAATGGAACATTATGTAGAGATAATTGCTGTTATCAGTATTCCTCTTATGCTTGCTGCAATCATTGCGATTGTTTTATTTTCCTGCACTAAAAGCAGACGAGAGTATAAACGTATAAAAAATATCTCAGAAGCCGAAGGAACTATTATTGACATTAAATTTGTCGGCTCGCTTCATGATCTTGAAAGTTCGTATGAATATTACTTTATAAGCTATTCGTTTACAGACAGCTGCGGAAAAATATATAGTAAAAGCTTTAAAAATCAGCGATTGGATAACTTTAAGGAAGGGGATAAAATTACTGTTTATTATGACATGGATAATCCGGATAAGTGTGTAACTGATTATAAGCTGAAAGCAGATAAAAATAAGTGGTGGCAGGCGCTGATTATTACTGCAATTATAATTGTTGTCCCGCTTGTTATTTCATTTGCGCTTTATACCTGAAATTGATATTGTTCGATTGTACTTCAATAATAAAATGAGCTTATGCAATGATTTGCATAGCTCATTTGTTTTGTATTTACTTTGATTTGCGAAGCTGACGGAAAAATTCCGAAAGAATTCCGGCACATTCCTCTTCCATAATACCTCCTGTAACATTAGGACGATAATTATACGGAAGTTCAAACATCTTTTGAACGGAAACCGCCGATCCGCTTTTTTTATCGTATGCGCCGAAAATCACATCGTCGATACGGGAATTTATTATCGCTCCGCAGCACATCGGGCAGGGTTCAAGAGTGACGTAAATTGCGCAATCCGGAAGTCTCCAGCCTCCGAGAGTACGGCAAGCCATGTCTATAGCCATTATTTCGGCATGAGCAAGAGCGTTTTTGGCGGTTTCTCGCTTGTTTCTGCCTTCGCCGACTATTTCTCCCGTATTTTTGCGTACGACAACTGCTCCGACAGGGACTTCACCTTCACTAAAGGCGATTTTTGCAAGCTCAAATGCACGTTTCATATATTTTTCCATAAGAACCTCTAAGAACCGATTTTTATTATAGCTTCCAGAACGCAAAGCAGGGCGACCGCTGAAAACGGAAAAGTTCCGACAGCATAAAAAAGCTGTTTTCTGAATGTAAGCTCTGAATGATATTTGACTAAATAATGCTTGTTTTTCCTTTTTCCGGTGGAAGTAACTATCGCAGTCATTGCGATTCCGGCGATAAAGACGATAATCATAAATAGGTTTCTATGTAAAAATGCTGCAGAATCAGAATTTGCCTCGATAATGATAAGAGCAAGCTGATACATCTTATAAACTATATGGACTATAAATGCTGAAAAGATCGTACCGCTTCGCAGCATTCCTATAGAAGCGACAAGCGAAATCAGAATTGCTGACGGTGCTTCAAGAAAATCTCTTGAAAGAAGACCGGACATAATGGTTGTTATAACTATTGCTAAAACATCTCCGAATTGTCTGAGCGCTGAAAAGACGGCGCCTCTTAGCAGGAACTCGGTAATAACGGATAGAATAATTACATCGAAAATCGTGTAGATAACGAATTCTGTTTGTCCCCAGACAGAAATATCGGTTTCGATGCTTTGAAAATAGTTGTAAATGTCTTTCGTCTCGCTGGAGTAAGCTGTTGGAAGGCATGAGATCGTACATACGATAAGAGCCATACCGATACTTACAATAATTTCGGCGGAATCGCTTACGGTTCGCATAATGCCGGATTTAAGCGTCATTTTAAGCTTTTTGTGAAGATAAACGACGGGAATAAACAAAGCTGCAAAAGAAATGCTCAGCATTACTACAACTATTTCTGTGCCTCCGCCGTAGACGGCAGAATAGAAAAAAGTTGTATGAATATCAAAACCAAGCAATTCGAGCAGATAAATGATCAGCTTGCCGATTACAGTCTGCAAAACCACGGAAATAAGCATGGCGATACCGATTATCCGCATAATATTTCCAAGTACCTTTTTTTCTGTTTCGGTTTTGGAGCGGTTTTCAAATCCGCGGCTGTCGCTGAATACACGTTCTTTTTTATTTATTTCAAAGTTGAAAGCAAAGGGATTATCCTTGTTTTTACGCCACTTTTTGAATTCGCTGTTATAGGATGAGGCTGAAACTTCACTGTCAAAATCATCTACGACGTTGATTATATTTTGCTGATCGGTATTTGCTGAATCTTTCATTAAATCACCCCTATACATGGGTTTATACAATTTATCATTTTAATATTATCATAATATTAATACAGTTATGTTATTATTTTAGCTGTATTTTCTTAATAAATTGTAAATCGGTAATAATATTTATTTTTAGATGAAATGCGTGACAAAAGGATAAAAATGGTGTATAATAAAGAAAGTACTATTATGATTGGAGCGATGTTATTATGTCAAAGAAACCTTTTTATATAACGACAGCTATTGCGTATGCTTCTAAAAAGCCTCATATCGGTAATACATACGAGGTTGTATTTACCGACGCTGTTGCAAGATTCAAAAGAATGCAGGGATTTGACGTTTATTTCCTTACCGGAACGGACGAGCATGGTCTTAAAATAGAAGAGCTTGCCAAAACAGAGGGTATAACACCGAAAGAACACGTTGATAAGGTCGCTGCGGAAATTAAAGATATCTGCAAAATAATGAATATCTCCTACGATGGATTTATAAGAACTACTGACGAACAGCATGAAAAGGTGGTTCAGAAAATCTTCAATAAGCTTTATGAAAACGGAGACATCTATAAAAGCTCTTATGAGGGACTCTATTGTACTCCCTGTGAAAGCTTCTGGACGCAGTCCCAGCTTGTGGACGGAAAATGTCCTGACTGCGGAAGAGAAGTTCAGCCTGCGAATGAAGAAGCCTATTTCCTTAAGCTTTCAAAATATCAGAAATGGCTTGAGGACTATATCGAGGAGCATCCTGATTTCATAACTCCTGAAAGCCGCAAAAAAGAAATGCTCAACAACTTTATCAAGCCGGGACTTCAGGATCTCTGCGTTTCAAGAACTACTTTCACATGGAGCATTCCGGTTACTTTCGATCCGAAACACGTTATTTATGTCTGGATAGACGCTCTTTCAAACTATATAACGGCTCTCGGCTATGATCCTGACGGCTCTGATGAGCTTTTCAAGAAATACTGGCCCTGTGACTGTCATGTTATCGGCAAGGATATTATGCGTTTCCACTCTATTTACTGGCCTATCATGCTCCATGCTCTCGGACTGGAGATTCCGAAAAAGCTTTTCGGTCACAACTGGATTCTGTTCGGAGAAGATAAGATGAGTAAGTCAAGAGGAAATGTTATTTACGCAGACGATGTTGTCAAATCATTCGGAGTTGACGGCGCAAGATATTATCTCCTCAGCGAAATGCCTGTTTCTTCCGACGGCTCGATAACTTATGAATCGCTTATTGAGAGATATAATTCCGATCTTGCAAACACACTCGGCAATCTTGTGAACAGAACTGTTGCAATGTCTAAGAAGTATTTCGGCGGCGAGATAAAAGCTCCGGTCTGTCCGGAGGCAGTTGATAATGAGCTTATTGCAAAGGCTGTTGAAATGCCGAAAGCGGTTGCCGGATTTATGGACGAGTACCGCATGGCTGATTCGATTGAGGCTATAATGAGCCTTGCACGCCGTGCAAATAAGTATATCGACGAAACTGCACCGTGGGTTCTTGCTAAGGATGAGACAAAATCGGATCGCCTTGGAACGGTTCTTTATAATCTCCTTGAAACGATTCGTTTCCTCGGAGTTATTCTTACTCCGTTTATGCCGGAAACTGCTGAAAAAATACTCGATGAAATAGGCGCGGAAGCTCGTGATTTTGCAAGCCTTGAAAACTTCGGAGGTCTTGAAGCCGGAAAGAGCGTTGGCGAACCTGTTCCGCTTTTTGCGAGAATCGACGCTGATAAATTTATGGAAGAAGCTGCCACTAAAATGGCTGCCCAGATAGCTGCTGCAAAACAGGAAGAGGAGACTGCTGAAGAAATCGAGCTTGCACCGGAGATAACAATAGATGATTTTGCAAAAATAGAGATAAGAGCAGCAAAGGTTGTTGCCTGCGAAAAGGTTAAAAAGTCGAAAAAGCTCCTTTGTCTCCAGCTTGACGACGGAATGGGCGGAAGACAGGTTGTATCCGGAATTGCCCAGTATTATGCTCCGGAAGACCTTATCGGCAAAAAGATTCAGCTTATAGCAAATCTGAAGCCGTGCAAGCTCTGCGGAGTTGACAGCTTCGGAATGATCTGTGCCGCTGATACTCCGGACGGAGTTAAGGTTATTTTTGTTGACGACAGTATTCCGGTCGGTTCAAAAATAAGATAAAAATCTATTTTATAAAAGTTAAAATGAAAAGCGGGTTGCTGTATGAGTAGTGCAGCAGTCCGCTTAATTAATTATGTGCTTTTCTCCTTTTATTGTCCGGAAAGCAGGAATTCCTCAAAAGTACGATTGTCGCCGGATAAAACGAGGGTGTAATATCTGAGTATAAGCGTAGCGTCTACGCCGTCTATTGCCTCATCGGAATTAGCGTTTGCCGATTCCTGCTGAGATTTCGAGAAAATTGTCGGCATACCGCTTATTTTTAAAGTATAATCCCTAAGAGTAAGCGTAGCGTCTATACCGTCTATTTTTCCGTCAAAATTAACATCGCCCAGCATGAAGTTCCCTGCAACCTTTTTATAGGTATCCAGTGCAATATGAGGGTAGCGTATTTCTTTTCCGGTATCTTCAAGATTAAGATAAACCTGCGTAAGAAGTCCGTCGTCATCGTGAAGCTCGCCGATAACATCAAGAATCTTTGCCGCTATTGCAAGATGACCTCTCTGATTCGGGTGGAAATCCTTTTCCTTGCCGTCTTTCTGGATATCGGTAAAATAATAAGCATATCCCGGATTTGCAGCATTCTGCGTTACGGAGTCGTCAAGCGAAGTAAACTCATAGTAAACATCGGCAACTTCGATTCCTTCAACATTGTTAAGCTCGGTTCTGAAGGAATCAAGAATATCCTTAAAGTTCATTCTGAGCTGAGCGATCACATCGGCATATTGACTGTCAGCGCCGTATTCTGCTTCTAAAAATTCCGGATCTATCTGGATGGGCTGATAGATGGTTTGAACGATAATCCGTGCATTGGGGTTGATTTCTTTGATCTCAGAAACAGCCGTTTTGATATTTGGCATTATGGAGTTAACGATGTAGCCTTCGTAATTCTTATTGTCAAACCGGCAGTTTCCGGCGATATCTTTTAGAAGACTGGTAAGCTCGTAAGCGGCTGTAAAACCGCTCTGAGCGTATTCGATAAGACCGCCTTTTCCCCTTATATTAGCCATGATCATAAGCTCAGTTATACCGGGATCTTCCGGAATATCGTTTGCTGTGAAGCCTTCGTTAAGAAGATTTCTTTTAGCGCAGAAATCAAGAATTTTTTTGGAAGCGTAGTGTATAATATCGTTTCCGCCGATAGAGATGATAACGACATCCGAGGCGGACACATTCTGCTTCTGTTCGTCGCTGAGATTTGCGAGAACCTCAAGCATATCGGATGTTGTATCGCCTGAAACAGCGTAGTTATCTACATCGCATCCGAGATAATCGCCGATTATCTGACCGTAGTTGTATTCTTTTTCTTTGTCAAGACCATATCCGGAGGCAATGCTGTCGCCGAAAATAACTACTCCGCCGGAGACTTCGCCGACTGCGCCGACAGGTAAAATATTAAAAACAGACACTACCATAATAGCTGAGAGCATGACTGATAACAATTTTTTCATTTTCAATTCCTCCAAAACAA
>ENA-UOJL01002672-UOJL01002672.1-human-gut-metagenome-genome-assembly--contig:-P47-NODE-2672-length-13981-cov-4.302815_pt1 | contig 13981 bp, 10 predicted proteins | sample MGYA00242347_ERZ723894 | MGnify/ENA metagenome assembly ERZ723894
GGGTTCGGCAGTACATGATACGCTGCATGCGGCAAGAATTATCATTGGTACAGAAAGTGAAGAGGCAGAAAAATTGCTTCGGGAAATTTATGAACCATTTCAATTGCCGATTGTTGCGATGAACAGACGATCTGCCGAGATGACAAAATACGCCTGCAATGACTTTCTGGCATTGAAGATTTCTTACATGAACGATATTGCAAATCTATGCGAAAGAATTGGTGCAAATGTAGAAGACGTTGCGAAAGGCATGAGTTATGATGCAAGAATTGGAGCAAATTTCCTGAAAGCAGGAATTGGATATGGTGGAAGTTGTTTCCCGAAAGATACAAAGGCATTGAAATTCCAAGCACAAAAAGTCGGATATCGGCTGCGTACCGTAGAGGCTGCCGTAGATGTCAATGCAGATCAGAAGACAGCGCTTTTTTATAAGGCGAGTAACCGGATGATCAGTTTTGAACATTTGAAGGTTGCTGTATTGGGACTTGCGTTTAAGCCTGGCACAGATGATCTGAGAGAAGCACCGTCAATTGATAATATTTCTCTTCTTTTAAAAAATGGCGCAGATATTGTTGCCTATGATCCGGTAGCAATGGATAATTTCAGAAAGAGATTTCCAGAGGGTACGGTTGAAAAAGGAACAATTTCCTATACGAATCAGATTGAAGAAGCATTAAAAGATGCAAATATCTGCTTCATCTTTACAGAGTGGAAGGAAATCCGAAAGGTTAAACCGGAAACGTTTAAGCAGCTGATGAGAACACCGCTTGCTTATGATGGAAGAAATATTTTTGATCCGGAAAAGATGAAAGCTGCAGGAGTTGAATATTATAGTATTGGAAGATAAGACCTGAACATGTACTAGGGGAGATGTGCGTTGAAGATGAAAACAGAGAAAATAGTTGGTTGGAAAGCAATAGTAGTGCTTTTGGAAGCCATTGTAATTTTATATAGTGTTTTAATTTTTTTCAGATCAAATCAAACCTATTATTTTGAAGGTTCTTCTTTAATCAGCAAATATGGCATATTTGTGGAAGATTTTATGGATTTGTATGGTGATGGTTTTTATCTTGACAGCAGTCTTCATGCAGATGCAGAAGATCTTTCAGAGGATCAGAATGAACTCGATTTGATGACAGTGGAATCTCCGGCAGTCGACCTGAAAAGAGGCAGCTATAAGGTCACGATTAACTATCTGGTTGGAGACGGAGAGGAAACGTATACTGCTTCGGCTGATTATAATACATGGCCTGTAATCACTGAGCGGACCGGTGTAAAATTTGCAGAGGATCAAACCGAAGTTACTTATGAATTACGATCATCAATAGGAATAAAAGGGTATAAAGTCACAGCTAATTTTGAAGATGCTATTTTCTTATTTGTACATAGTATAAAAATTGAAGAGACAAATGACTGGAAAAATGTTAATCTGATTCTGGTATTATTAGTCATTTTTTTATTGGATTTTATCTATCTTTATTATAATCGGGTACCGGAACAGAAAAAGCGTTCTTTTAGAATCTGGATCAGTGCATTTGGAATTTTAATTTTGTTTTCTTCGATGCCGTTGCTTTCAGTTTATCAAAAAGCGGGACATGATCTTCTGTTTCACTTGTATCGCATAGAGGGAATTAAAAATGCCCTTTTAGATGGGCAATTTCCGGTCAGAGTTCCGTATTCATGGCTAAACGGATATGGATATGCAGCATCCATTTTTTATGGGGACAGTTTCTTATATTTTCCGGCTGTTTTGAGAATTATAGGTTTTACTGTCCAAGGAGCATATAAAGCATATGTGCTGGTTATCAATATCGCAACAATTCTGGTATCCTATTATTGCTTTTATAAGATTATAAAAGACCGGAAAATTGCATTTGCAGGATGTACAGCTTACTCATTGGCACCGTATCGGTTGCTCTGTACGTACCTTAGATGTTCAGTCGGTGAGTACACTGCAATGCTGTTTTTGCCACTTGTTTTATATGGTTTATACAGGATATATGAAGAAACAGATAAAAAAGTGAAGTGGCTTCCGCTGGCGCTTGGCTTTTCGGGGTTGATTCAGTGCCATATCATTTCCACTTTGCTGGCAACGATTTTCACAGCACTATTTTGTCTGGCACGTTTGAAAGAAACATTTCAATGGAAGAATTTTAAGCAGTTATTGATTGCGGTATTTACAGTGATAATAATTGATTTCTGGTTTTTGGTTCCTTTTTTGGATTACTTTAGATTTGATTATTATAGCACGGAATTAACAGCGCTTGGAAATACAAATGCGCAGGGAACATATCCGGTTAAGTTGTTTACTTTATTCCCGCGCGGAGCCGGGGATGCGTATTCCGTAGCAAAGGGTGTTGGGGTGACAGGAGAGATGTCCTATCCTCTTGGTGCAGCTTTTGGCGTAGTTGGAGTATGCTATTTGTTTTATCTGCTCAGTCGAAAAGACATAGAGAAAAAAGATAAAATAATTAAAATAGGGAACTGCGCTCTGATTGGTGGATGTATTGCGACCTTTATGGCATGTATCTGGTTCCCTTGGGATTTTATTCAGGAAATGTTCAATGGGAAATTTGCGATGATAGTGCAAAACATTCAGTTACCCTGTAGAATACTTGGAATAGCATCCCTTCTGTTTAGCGTTGTATTTATGTGCTTAATAGTTAAGTTAAGAGAGTCTGATGATAAGCCAATAACCAGAGTGTTTGGCTTTACTGTCCTAGCATTGATTTTTATTTCAGCGAGTTATTTTTACAGCGATAATGAAGAAAGAAGATGGTCGCTTTATTTACAGGAAGAGGCTGATATTGAAAAATCGGATTCCAATGCAAATGCGGTGATGGGAGGAGAATATTTACTGAAGGGAACGGACCGAGATTGCTGGCTGGATACGGACGTGTGGTCGGAAGGAAAACTGAGCACATTGGATTACCGGAGAGAAGGCGGAAGCAGTTTTGTTACCTGTCAGAATGGTGGAGAGGCAGAAACATATGTTGACATTCCGGTATTTTGCTATAAAGGCTATAGAGCGAAAGATGTTCAGACGAAAGAAGACTTTTTGATTGTGTCGGGAGAGCAGAACAGAATCCGGGTAATTATTCCTGCAGGATATAATGGAACGATCAAAATAAGATTCTGTGAACCGTGGTACTGGAGGGTTAGTGAACTGATATCTGTTATCGGAGTTATTATGATTTTTATCTGTTTCAAAAAGAACAGAGATATCAGAAAGAGGGAAGCTGTATCAAATGTATAAGGTAACTCAAATAATTCATGAATTAAAATGTAAAATATCCAGAAAGCAGATCAACATTTTGATCAGCGTGATCAGTACTGTTATTGTCATGAAATGGCTGAATGGATTTTTACAGATAAACAGGCTAAGCCATAGTATTTGGAGTGTTTTTGCAGCAGTTTCTGTTTATTTCATTCTTCAACACTATGATAAAATTCAAAAAAACATAGATTGCAGAAGAAAAAAATATGTTTTTTGCTTTTCTGCATTATTTGCAGTATCAGAAACTGCCGGGAAAGGCCTTGTACATTACGCAAATGTATTTGCATGGAGCGTATCTGGTTTATTGGAACAGTTTGCTGTATGGGCAGTGTTGTGCGGAATTGGATATTGTCTGATACAGATTGGAATTGAAGCAGGTAAAAAAGTACAGATTATTGAGAAATGGAAAGCTGGAAACCGAAAGCGTGGAGAGATTTTATTTCCCTGGATTGCGATTGTGATTGGATGGATGCCAACCCTGTTAGCGTATTATCCGGGAATTTTTGCATATGATGCGCCTAATCAGATTATTCAGGTGTTGAATTCGTCATATTCCACCCATCATCCAATTGTCCATACAATTTTGATGGGCAGATTATTTCAGTTAGGACATGTTCTTGGGGATAATAATTTAGGTGTTTTGTTTTATTCCCTGATGCAGATGTTTATACTTGCATTTTCATTTGCGTATTGCCTGAATTCACTGTATAAATTGGGATTAAAAAAGAAATATACCGTTATTTTAACAGGGATTATTATCCTGTTTCCAGTAAATAGTATTCTGGCTGTCAGTCTGACAAAGGATGTCTTATTTGCAGCATTTACTTTATTGTTTGTTACCAGTGGAGTAAATATATGTTTCAAACAGTGTGGTAAGAGAACGTATGCACTATATCTCTGCACATTAGTTGGTATGATGTTGTTTCGAAACAATGCGGTTTACGCTGGAATTGTTGCCAGTGTGATTTTGGTGTTTCAGAAAAAAGGAAATAAGGGCAGTATCAGAATATTGGTGATAGCGATCTGTATTTCTTTGGGAATTGAAAATATGCTTACAGCGGCAACACATGCACAGCCGGGAAGCATCGTAGAGATGCTGAGTGTGCCGTTACAGCAAATGGCAAAGGCGGGAAAAGACCATTTGAATGAAATGTCAGAAGATATAAAAGAGGAATTAACCTTTTTTATACCAGAAGAGATCGTGATGGATTACAGTCCGTCTATCTCGGACGGGGTAAAGGATCGTATAGATGGCGAGAAAATAAGAGAAGATTTCCTGCGGTTTTTAAAAATATATATCAAAATAGGTGTAAAATATCCATTAGAATACATAAATGCATATGGGATTCTGACGCAGGGATTTTGGTATATCGAAGATACCAGCCATGCGGGAATCTATGGAGAAGGAATAGAAAGCAGAGCGGGGTATTTGCTGACAAACTATAAGGAGATGCCGGAAGGATATGAAGTCAGACATATCAGTTATTTCCCATGGCTGGAAAACCAGTTTGAAAATTTATTTTCGGCAAATAAAATCTTTGATATTCCAATTTTATCGATTTTCTTTGTACCTGCTTTTTATAGTTGGATCTTGGCAGCATATGTTATGAGGATGCTTTATTATAGAAAAGGACTTTCTGCGTCGGCATTGGTACTTGTATTATATTATTTAACATTACTGTTAGGACCGACATGTATTGTCAGGTATATATATCCTATTATGGTGTGTATCCCTGTTTTATGCGGTTGCATATTCTGTGAGCCTGAGGTATAAAAAGATATATAGTTTATGAGGGGTGGGTGAAATGAAAACAATTAGTGTAGTAATCCCCTGCTACAACGAAGAAAAAAGTATCAGGGAGATGTATCGTCGACTGAAAAAAATATTTGAGGAAGAGCTGACGCAGTATGACTGTGAAATCATCTATGTGGACGATTTTTCAAAAGACAATACCCGTGTGGAAATAGAAAAATTATGTGCAGAGGATGAGAAAGTAAAGGCTGTTTTCAATGCGAGAAATTTTGGATTTGATCGCAACGTATTTCAGTCTTATCAGTATGCGACAGGTGATTGTGCGTTCATGCTGTTCGGGGATCTGCAGGACCCGCCGGAAATGCTGCCGGAGTTTGTGAAAAAATGGGAAGAAGGCTATAAGTGTATTGTAGGACAGCGGAAAAGAAGCGATGAAAATCATTTCATGTATGGTTTGCGGCGGTTGTATTATAAGGTAGTGGACACGCTGTCGGATACGAAGCAGATTGAAATGGTAAATGGATTTGGATTATATGACAGGGTATTTCTGGATATCCTAAAGCAGATTGAGGAGACAAAGCCGTTTTTTAAAACGATTTTGAACGAATACGGGGTGGATCTTTGCATTGTTCAGTATGAGCAGTCGGTAAGCCATCGGGGGAAAAGCAACTTCAATTTCCTGAAAAATTATGATTTCGCAATGCACGGTATTACTTCATCGACTAAACTGCTGATGCGGCTCGCTACGTTTATCAGCGTATTTGTCGGAATTGTCTGCATGTGTCTGGCAATTTACATTTTTATCCGGAAGATTCTTTTCTGGGATACTTATCCGCTTGGTTCAGCGTCCATTATGGTGGGAATCTTTTTCCTGGGAGCGATTCAGCTGTTTTTCATTGGTGTTTTAGGCGAATATATTTTGAGTATCAATGAAAAGGTGAATCGCAAACCGCGTGTTGTAGTGGAAAAAATGATTAACATGGAGAAAAAAGGAGAACAGGGATAGGATGGCAGCGTTAAAAAAGGTGAATGGAAAGTGGACAAAGCAACAGATTTTTTACTTTGCCTGGCTGTTGATCAGTGTAGGATTGTTTTACAGTTTTATTTACAATGATATACTGGAAACAATGCGTGTATCAATCAGCTTTTGGGAAGAACTGATCAACGGGAACCTGCATTATTTTTATGGCGGAAGATGGCAGCAGACATCCGTTGCATATGTGAAAGAAGTGCAGCCTGTATATGATTTCCCGATTTATATCGTTTTTGCTATTTGGAATTTCCCAATCTGGCTGGTGGAGCACTTTGGAAAAGTGGACGTTATGAATTCCGTTCTCTGTATGATGTGGGAAAAAACGCTGCTTTTAGTTTCGGTACTGCTGATTACAAAGGCACTTTACCGGTTATGCCGGACATTGGATTTGAATGAGAATTTAAGCAGTCTTGCATGTTTGCTCTTTTTGTCTTCCAATTTTTTTATGACTTCTGTCATTATGATGAGCGCGTATGATATCATTGCACTTTATTTTGCAATCAAGGGAATTGACTACTATTTCCAGGGAAAAAATAAGGGGTTTTTGTTATGCTTTATGTGCGCGATTCCATTAAAATTCTTTGCACTGCTTTTATTTGTACCGTTGCTGCTTCTGAAAGAAAAAAGAATCCCGCAGATTATCGGCAGCGGAATTTTGAGTATTTTGCCGATTCTGATCTTCCGTTTCTTGCTGCCGTGTCGTGCGGTGATGGGAGACGCTTCAACGGTTTCGTTTAGTCTGACGAATATGTTAAAGTCGACAGAATTAAGCAATCTTGCATGGATTTATGCGGTATATCATGAAGCACCGATTGCAATTGGTCAGATGTATTTGTCGATTGCAGCGTGGATTATTTTATTTTTAGTATGTTATTTTGTAAAGATCGAATCGCAGGAGAGTCTGAAGCAGTGGGGAATTTATGCCTGCTTTATGTCCTATGCGATTTTATTCGTACTTTGCATGTCTCATCCGTATTGGTTACTGATTATGATGCCTTTTATGGCGATTATGATGGCACAGAATTCAAAATATTTATATGTGAATATGATCGTCGAAATGCTTTTAACCTGGGGGATGATTTTTGCACAGATTTTTAAATTCCCGTGGTGTTTTGGAAATGCATTGGTAAACGGGATGTTTTTACCGCTGTTATTGGGGAAGCAGAGCACATTTCAGAGTGTTACGCCGATGACACTGGTGAATCAGCTTGTCAGCGGGGATAACGCATCGAGCTATCTGATCGGAATGGGATGCACGGTTTTTGCGGCGGGAATGCTGGTATTTTCGGTACTGAATCTACCCTGCCTCAAGGATAAATTTCATTTTATCAATATGGAAGAAAAACCGGAAACATGGCTGATGGTTTTACGAATGATATCGGGAATTGTAATTGCAATGATTCCGATTGCAATGTATGTAATTGGAGTAAAAGCAGCCTGAATAATATAAAAGAGGCAAAGAAAATGAAACAAAAAGTAATTTTGATTACCGGTGCGGCCGGTTTCATCGGTTCGAATCTTGCAAAGAATATTTTGCAGAAAGATTCAGAAGTTCAGGTGATTGGCGTTGATAATCTGAACGATTATTATGACGTTAGCTTAAAAGAATATCGTCTGAAAGAGCTGGAAAATTGGGATCATTTTTCTTTTCATAAGGGAAATATCGCAGACCGCAGTTTTCTGGAACAGATTTTTCAGAAATGGGAACCGGAAATTGTTGTGAATCTGGCGGCACAGGCCGGTGTGCGTTATTCGATCACGAACCCGGATGCTTATATCGAGAGCAATATCCTTGGATTTTATAATATTCTGGAATGCTGCAGGCATTCTTATGATGACGGAAAGCCAGGTGTAAAGCATCTGGTTTATGCTTCCAGCTCCTCAATTTACGGATTAAATAAAGAAGTACCGTATCGGACAGAGGATAAGACAGATAAGCCGGTTTCTTTATATGCGGCAACGAAAAAATCCAATGAACTCCTTGCCCACGCATATAGCAAGCTGTATGGGATTCCATGCACGGGACTGCGTTTCTTTACGGTATATGGCCCTTGTGGAAGACCGGATATGGCGTATTTCGGATTTACGAATAAGATGGTAAAGGGCGAGAAAATCCAGCTGTTTAATTACGGAGATATGTACCGTGATTTCACTTATATTGACGATATCGTTAAAGGCGTATCTGCAGTGATGGAAAAGGCTCCGGACACCAATGAAGATGGGGTGAGAGTGAAGGTTTATAATATCGGAAATCATCAGCCGGTAAGCCTGAAATTTTTTGTCGAAACGCTGGAAAACTGTCTGAGGAAAGCCGGAGTGATCGACCATGAAGCGGAAAAAGAATTTCTTCCGATGCAGCCGGGCGATGTATATCAGACTTATGCGGATGTATCGGAGCTGGAAAAGGATTTCGGATTTAAACCGGATACGCCGTTGGAAGTGGGACTGACAGCGTTTGCGAAGTGGTATGCAGGGTATTATCGAAGGAAATAAAATGAAAAAAAAGGATCAATATAGATCAAAAGAGAATAGCGATATTTACAGGAATTGTATTTCTTATCAAATAGCAGGATGTATTTTAATTGCGAATAAGGGAACCTTGAAAGAATCTACAAGCTATGAATGTTATACATATATTGAATCTGGTCAGGCGGATGATTATAAAGCACAGATGGAAGAAAGACTTTCTCTGTTAAGAAATCCGGAATTGAAAAATGTGGAGCTTCCTGCTATGAACTCTGATCAGGGACCTTTGATGCATATGGAAGTGATGGAAGATCCGAAGGAATGGACGAACACAGTTGTAAAACAGTTTTTTGGAAAAGAAAGTGTTATCGAAGTTACCAGAAGTGAAAGGTAAAAATAATTAACTGCAAAGATAATTCAGAGAAATGAGATAAACCAAAAAAGAGGAGTCAAGATGCATAGGAAGGGACGGGTTCCTGTTGCAGTTGTTGCCGAATACGAAAAGATGCGCTATGATGGACAGAGATAGTTGAAAGGATATAGAAGGACTATGAAACGAACAAATACCATTTTATATCTCGTTGTTCCCTGCTACAACGAGGAAGAGGTTCTGCATAAGTCAGCAGCGGTTCTTTTGGACAAGCTGGATCGGTTGATTCAGGCGGGGACGATTTCGGATAAGAGCAAGATTTTATTTATCAACGACGGCAGTAAGGACAGCACTTGGCAGATCATTTATGAGCTTACACGTCAGAACAGCAAATATGCGGGCTTAAGCTTTTCCCGCAATTATGGTCATCAGAGCGCGATCCTGGCGGGGATGATGGCTGCAAGAAGCAAGGCGGATGCGGTTGTGACAATTGATGCAGACCTGCAGCAGGATATTGAAGCACTGGATCAGTTCCTGGAATGCTATCAGAATGGCTGTGAGATTGTCTATGGCGTGCGCAATGACCGTGATACCGACGGATTTTTCAAAAAGTCGACAGCAGGACTGTTTTACAAGCTGATGCATGTGCTTGGCTGCCAGACGATTACGAACCATGCGGATTATCGTCTGATGTCAAAGAAGGCATTGGATGCTCTGTCAGAATTTCATGAAACGAACCTGTTTCTGCGGGGATTGATTCCGACGATGGGGTTCCAGTCGGATATTGTTTATTTCGATGTAAAGGAAAGAGAAGCCGGACAGTCGAAATATACATTGAAAAAAATGATGACGCTGGCAGTAGATGGAATCACTTCCATGAGCACCAGACCGCTGCAGATGATCGTAATCCTTGGATTTCTGACCTTTTTGTTCAGCATTGGACTGTTTATTTCCTGTATCGTGGACTGGGCAAATGGTGCGGTCGTTGCCGGCTGGACGACAACGGTGGCTTCGACCTGTCTGATTGGCGGTATTACACTTTTATCCCAGGGAATTATTGGGGAATATATCGGGAAAATTTATATGGAAAGCAAAGGACGTCCGCGGTATATCGTGGATTCCATGATCCTGCGGGATGCAGAGGATAGCGCAGAGGAAGAGCAGGAAAATGAGCGTAAGGATTGATATTCATGCGGATGATTTTGGAGAATCCGTTCATGCAAGCAGAGATATTCTGGAATGTTTAAAGAATGGAAAATTGAACAGTATCAGTGTGCTTGCAAATATGAGCTGTTTTGAAGAATGTGTGAGGCTGTATCGGGAGGCACAGGAAGAATTTCCATGGCAGCCGGCAATTTCTGTCCATGTAAATCTGATGGAGGGCAGCTGCCTGTCAGATCCGAAGGACTTACCGGATCTGGTGGATGAAAAAGGACATTTTCAGATTTCCTGGGAAAAGTTGTTCTTTGTTTCTTATCTTCCGTCCAGAAACAGGTTCAAAAAACAGCTGAAAAAAGAAATTGAACTTCAGATCAAAGCTGTGGCGGGAGTGTTTTCAGAATTGAACCTGCAGGAGCTTCGTATAGATAGTCATCAGCATACCCACATGATACCGGTTGTAGCGGAGGCACTGTTTGAGGTATTGGAAGAGCAGGGCTGGAAAGCGTCTTATATCCGGGATGCAAAGGAGCCGTTTTTTGTATTTTTGAAAAAGACTTCTTTATACAAAACCTATCGACCGGTCAATTTTGTAAAGAATATTTTATTGAACTATTGTTCTGCATTATTGCAGAAGCGGTTCCGGAATGCAGGGATGAAGCCGATGTATCTGTGGGGACTGATCATGAGCGGGCATATGGATGAAAAGCGAATCCGGCAGCTTTTGCCAGATATAGAAAAAAAGGCAGAGCATAACGGCAGGATGCTTGAAATCCTGTTTCATCCAGGTCAGGTATTAAGAGAAGAAATATCCGATGAATTCAGTCAGGAAGATGCCATTGCATTTCACGTTTCTCCGGATCGGAGCGTAGAAAAGCAGGCGGTTTATGCATTAGATCTGGCACAGAAAGTAAGAAAACGATAGAGTGCACGTTTTGAGTGCATTCTATTGTCATGAATAAAAAGGAGAACGCGGATGGATAAAATAGCGGTACTGATTCCCTGTTATAACGAAGAAAAAACGATTGAAAAGGTTGTCCGGGATGCAAAAGCGGCGCTTCCGGAGGCTGTTATTTATGTATATAATAACAATTCTACCGACCGCACAGCAGAGCTGGCAGAAAAGGCCGGTGCAGTGGTACGGCAGGAATATAAGCAGGGGAAAGGCAATGTAATCCGCCGAATGTTTCAGGAGGTTGATGCACTGTGTTATATTATGGTAGACGGTGATGATACCTATCCGATGGAAAATGCGCGAGAAATGGCGGACCTGGTGCTGGAACGCAACTCAGACATGGTAGTGGGTGACAGGCTGTCTTCAACGTATTTTGAAGAGAATAAACGTCCTTTCCATAATATGGGAAACAGTCTTGTCCGTGCGTCGATCAATGCACTGTTCAAATCGGACATCCGGGATATTATGACGGGATATCGTGCATTTTCCTACCGCTTTGTCAAGACATTCCCGGTACTGTCCCGTGGCTTTGAGATCGAAACGGAGATGACGATCCATGCGGTTTATAACAATATGCAGGTAGATAATGTTGTGATCACATACCGTGACCGTCCGGAGGGCAGCGAATCCAAGTTAAATACGTATTCGGATGGTTTTCGCGTGCTGAAAACGATTTTCCGGATGTTCCGTCAGTATCGCCCCTTTGCATTTTTCGGGCTGTTGTCGCTGCTACTGTTTATGATTGCAGTTGGGTTCTTTATTCCGGTTGGAATCGAGTATGTGGAGACTGGTCTGGTGCCGAAGTTCCCGACACTGATCGCCTGCGGATTTGCAGGATTAGCTGCATTACAGTCCCTGTTTGCGGGCCTTATCCTGCATAATCTTGGCGTGAAGGACAGAAGGGATTTTGAATTCCGACTGCAGATTGTGGGGAAAGATACGAAAGAATAAGGTTAGTGGAAAGTAGAAAACGAAAAATGAATCTGGAAAAGAGAACGGTACGAAATAAAGTATGGTGGATAGCGGGAGCAATATTGCTTCCGCTGCTCCTGTTTTTGGCATTGGGAGCACAGGATCAGGTTGTTTCTTATTCTGCATTTAAAGTGCCGGCTGTATCTGCCTATTATTTTATCTATTATGCAGAAAAATGGTTCGGTGTATTTCATTTGTTCCTGACAGCAGCGGCAATTTTAGTTGCTATCGTGATAGCAGTCAGAATTTCAGATCGAAGTATATATGAGAGTGCTCTGCTTCGGATATTCCTTGAAACGGCTTCCGTATGGCTTTGTTATCTGGCGGTTGTGGTCAGAATCGGAGATATGGAATCTGTTAATTCTGTCAGAGTTTTTCTTCAGATTTTGACAACCCTTTGGTGGATTGCAGTTGTGATGGATGGAACCGGCTGGATTTGTGGGCATGTGTTGAAAAAGGAAACAGTGGAAAAGAAAGATGACTGGAAATGGCTGTTTTCAGTTTTACTCGTAGTGCTCTTTATAACCTGGCTTATGCTTGCATGGTCCGGAAAGTATGTTTATCCACAGGGAGATGATTTTGAATATGGTGCAAACAGTCATCTGGCATGGATGCATGGAGATGGCGTTTTAGGTGCGTTTGGCGGCGCATGTAAAACAGTGGCAGATGCCTTTGGAAGCTGGCAGGGAACATTTTCTTCCATTTTTCTCATGGCACTTCAGCCAGGAATCTGGGGAGAACAGTATTATCATCTGACACCAGCTTTGTTATCCGGATTACTGAGCATAGCTGTGCTGATTTTTTCGTATCAATTTTTCCATACATTGTTTGGAGCCGGAAAAAAGGAGGCAGGGATTCTGGGCTGTCTGCTGGCAATTTTGGCGTTGCAGCTTGCGCCGGCCAAAGTATCAGCTTTTTACTGGTGGAACGGAGGAATTCATTATACCGGAGCATTCAGCTTTTTGCTTTTATTCACGGCATTTCTGATACATGCGATTGTCGGAAAAGAAAAAAGAGTGCTGTATAGTGTATTGGCAGCATGGATGGCAGTTATGGTTGGCGGCGGAAATCTTGTGACGGCGTTGATCGGAAATGTGGTTACAGGATATGTGATCTTGATTTTGTTGTGGAGAAAACGAAAGGATTTGTTAAAGTATCTGGCGGTTCCCGGAGGAGCGATGCTGGTTGCATTTTGTATCAATGTAGTGGCTCCCGGAAACTGGATCAGGCAGGGAAAATCCGGTGAGATCGTGTCCTATGGTGTAATTGGTTCTATTTTAAAATCCTTTGTACTGTGCATACAGGATATCGCAGGAGACTGGACCGGGATTTTCTGGGTATTTTTGATTTTAATGGCACTTCCTGTTTTATGGGCAATAGCCGCTAAAACAGAATTTGGTTTTCCGCTTCCGGGAGTCATTACTTTGGCAGGATACTGTTTCCTTTCCGCAATGTATGCACCCCAGCTGTTTGCACTCGGACAGTGGGGAACGGGAAGAATTGAAAACATTATGTATGATATGTTTTTGATTTTGACTGTAGTGCTTGAATTTTACTGGATCGGATGGATTCAGAAAAAGCAAAAGCTGTGCTGGAACGCCGATTCTCATTTAAAATGGTATGGCTTTTGTACAGGAATGACAGTTCTATGCTTTTTACTGGTATCCCTGGCATCGCCGAAAGAAATAACCTCTGCAGCCATTGTAAATGCAGTCAGGAGCGGTGAAGCGCGGGCATATGCAGATATAATAGAACAAAATATTGAGACCATTAAAAATTCGGATGAAGCTCTGATTTTAATCCAGGAGCCGCCGAAAACTCCGGAGCTGTTTACGACAGATGAAATCGAAACCTGGAGATTTGGAACGGCGGAGTATTACGGAAAAAATAAAATTCGTTATTATGAAGAGTTGGATAAGTGATCGGAGATGGGGAATAAAAGCATGAATATTACGGTACGGCAGAGCCGCCAGTCCGGTGTGGCGAGAGCCACCTGT
>ENA-UOJL01002674-UOJL01002674.1-human-gut-metagenome-genome-assembly--contig:-P47-NODE-2674-length-13953-cov-32.425169_pt1 | contig 13953 bp, 13 predicted proteins | sample MGYA00242347_ERZ723894 | MGnify/ENA metagenome assembly ERZ723894
ACACCGCCCTTTCACGGCGGTAACACGAGTTCGATTCTCGTCCGGGTCACCAGAAAAAAGAGCCTTGTCAAAAAGACAAGGCTCTTTTTTCAACGAAATAAATCCCTTCGGAATTTGTGAAATTGCCCTTCGGGCAGTGAAATGTTGCTGCGCAACGTGAAATACCTGTGGTGTGTGAACCGCGCTGCAGCGCGTAGGGATTTATTTCGTTTCAATTGATGCGTAGCATCAAATTTCACATCAAATAAAACACGCCGTCTGCGAACCGAAAGAGGTTCGCGGACGGCGCTTTAAAATTTATTTATAAATTACACAAATAATCATTCAAAGTCGTGGGTGTAAATTTCGCTGCCGTCGCCGTTCAAGTAGACGAGGCGGACGTGCACGCCGGAGAGGCCTACTTCGCTTTCGAGTGTATCGGCGATATCCTCAAAGGCGGAAGCATTTTCTTCGCAGCCTTCTTTTAAAGCGTCCTGCACGGACTGTTTTTCGGCTTCATCGGAAAGATCATATTCATCCGTGAACTGATATTCATAGACGAGCGCATTGCCGTCTGCGTAGACCTTGATCGTCATGTTGTCATCGGTCTGATTTTCAATTTCGGCATCGATGGACGCTTTTACGTCCGGATCGGCGAGATAATCGGCGAGGGAGGCAAACATGGCTTCCCCGGTGGAGGCCGAAGATTCGGGTTCGGAGGACGCAGTGCTGTCTTCGGAGGAAGAGGAGGACTCGGCGGAGGTGCTGCTTGTGTTCCCCCCTACGATGGTTTTGGCGGAGGTGCAGCCTGCAAGTGCAGAGAGCGTGAGCAGACCGGCGAGTGCCAATGCGCAGAGTTTTCTGAGTTTCATTTGGTTTTACCCCTTTGTACTCTATAAAAATAGAGAAAATTTTGGCGGATTTTGTTGCCGCCATGCACTCAATATAGCACATGGGTTTACAAAAATCAAGAAGCGTACGGCGAATTAAAAATTTGGAGAGGAAAGGAAAAAAGCGGGACAAGGATTCCGGATGACAAGGTGGTAAAATTCATATTTCTTGGAACAGGCATGACCGAAATCATGCCTGTTCCGCTTTTATCGGCTCATCTTTTTTGACCATCGACCGTTTTGTAAGCTTATTATGCCGTTCGGGCATAAAGGCTGTGTTAAGCAAGAGGACTTTGGGGCGATTGAAACAGCAAAAGACTGGCTTTTACAACGCGGTTGACAAAATGGATCATTTCCTCTTTGCTGTACTTGTCATAGCCCTCCACAACGACATGCATCAAACCGTTTGACAGATGGGTATACATCATCTCAAGTTCTGTTTCGTCGGCATAGGGCAGCTCTTTCCGCCAGTAAGCAATGCTTTCCTCCTTGGCTAAAGCAATCATCCGCATGAGGACCGTTGCGCTTGTATTCCCCAGAATCAAAACCCGGCAGGCGGCCTGATTCTGATCGACCATATCGTAAATGGCTTCGATCAGTGCCGTCACATCAAACAAATTGACATAGCGAAGGGATTTCTCAAAGGCATCGATGAGTTCATTCTCAATGCTCTCCATCAGGGCAAAGCAATCGCTGTAATGGGCATAGAAGGTGGCACGGTTAAGCTGCGCCAGCGCGCAAACCTCCTTCACCGTAATTCTGTTTACAGGTTTTTCCTTCAGCAGCTTCAGAAAAGACTGCTTGAGCACCATTTGCGTATAGCGTTTCCTTGCGTCCATTTTCTCCATATAGAGCCCCTCCTAAAAAAGTTTACAAAGAAAAGCAACACTTCAACAGACAATGTTGCTTTTCTTTCAGTCGTATGGCAAGTGCTGATTGTTTCCGTCTTTCCTCTCAAGTATACTGTACTTGTGAAAGATAATCAACACTTGTATGCTTATTTGAGAGGAGGCTTTTTGCATGTTTGATCAATATCTTGTTACAGGCGCTACCGGCTTCCTCGGTAGGGCTGTTGCGGAGGAGCTGGTACGCCGCAGAGCGCAAGTGCATGCGCTTGTGCTGCGTGATGACCCCTATATCCATTTGCTCCCCAAAGAAGTCCATACCGTCATCGGTGATGTGTGCGTGGAAAGCTCGTTGACAGACTTCTTTGCGGATGCCGACAGCCGTACCTGTGTGATTCACTGCGCCGGTATCGTCTCTGTCGCGTCCAGACCCGGTTCGAAGCTCTATCAGGTCAATGTAGGCGGGACATGGAGGGTTCTCCGGCAATGTATGGAGCATGATGTGGGCAAAATGGTCTATGTCAGCTCCGTCCATGCCATACCGGAAAAGTCAAAGGATTGCATCATTACGGAAGATTGCGAATTCTCTCCGGGGCTTGTGGACGGAGATTACGCCAAAAGCAAGGCAACTGCAACAGAGCTGGTTTTCGATGCGGCGGAGCGCGGGCTGAATGCCAGCATTGTCTTTCCCTCCGGCATCATCGGGCCGGGCGATATGCAGGGAGGGAGCTTCACCTCAATGGCGAAATCTTTTCTTCGCGGAAAGCTGCCCTTTGCCGTTCGCGGCGGATATGACTTCGTGGATGTACGGGATGTGGCAAAAGGCATTCTCGACTGTTCCGAGAACGGAGAACCCGGTAAGGGATACATTTTGTCCGGCCACTATGTTACCATTCGCAAGATGCTTCAGCTTGTGGGAAAGACCGCAAAGCGGAAGTATCGCCCCATCTGCCTGCCACTGGGGCTTGCAAAGCTGGCGGCTCCATACTATGAACATCGAAGCCTGAAGAAGCGAAAGCCGCTGTTTTTCACACCTTATTCCGTTGCCGTCCTTGCCTCAAACGGACAATTCAGCCATGCCGCAGCATCGGAATGCTTTGCATATCATCCGCGCCCGGTGAAGGATACTTTGCGGGACATGACAGCCTGGCTTTTGGAGCAGAGGAGAAAGGACGAAGTGTGACCTCACCTAAAAGCACTTTGGGCAGGCTGCGCGTGCTATTGGCATGATCTGCGGTTCCGGTTGCTATCCGTACGTATCCTGTGATATAATTTGACCAAGAGAACGCGGAAAAGCCGTCCGACCCGCGCTTTCAGGAACAGCACCGAAATTCCGGCAGGGCAAGCGCCTGGCGGATACCCCTCTGCATTTGGAGCACCCGCAAAAAGGAAGTGAACGCTATGACCTGCGACGAGACTTTGTACCACCGATATTTGAACGGCGACGATGCGGGGCTGGAGGCCCTGATGAAAAAATACGGCAATCCGCTAACCCTGTATATCGACGGGTATCTGCACGATGTCCACGAAGCAGAGGATTTGATGCTGGATGTTTTCGCCTATCTGTTCACGAAAAAGCCTCGCATCCGGGACGGCGGCTTCAAGGCATATTTGTATAAGACGGCGCGGAATATGGCGCTGCGCCATAAGAGCAAGCGGAAGTGTCTATTCCGTTTGGACGAGCTGACCGATGAATCGGACGGGCAGCTGCTTGTGGAGGAGGTTATCCGAACGGAAGAACGAAACCGCATTCTGCACTTCTGCATGGGTGAAATGAACCCGGATTACCGGGAGGTTCTATATCTGACCTATTTTGAGGGTATGAGTTACGCACAGGCGGCGGAGGTTACGGGAAAAACGGTAAAGCAGATTACCAACATGGTGTATCGCGGAAAGGAAAGCCTGCGAAGGCTTCTGGAACGGGAGGGGATTACAAATGCGGAGTCATGAAGAGCGCATCGCGGAGACAAAGCGGCGCATCGCCAAGATGGAGCGGGAGAAACGGCTGCGGCGCAATACGATTACCGCGGCTTCCGCTGTGGCGGCGTGCCTTGCGCTGATTGTGGGTGTGTCTTTCGTCATGCCTGATATTGCCGTAAAAATTCAAACCGGCGGCTATGCGGGCTTTGAAACGGCGGCAAGCATCTTTCACGGCGGCGCGGCCTTGGGATACATCGTCATCGGACTTCTGGCGTTTCTTCTGGGCGTGTGCGTGACTGTTTTGTGCTTCCGGCTGCGGCAAATGAATCGGGACGACACACAGGATAAGGAAAGCGAGGAACGGCATGGAGCTGATTGAGAACCTGCTGCAGCTGCTGGTCACGTTCGTCGGCGCGCTGCTTTCGGGCATATTCTACCGGAAAAGCCGCAGGCAGGCGTATTTTCTGCTGCTGTGCTTCTACGGCTGCTTTGCCCTCGGCGCGCTCTACTGGACGCTGTATCTGCTGCTGTTCGATACCACGCCGAAGGTGTTTTATGTGTCGGAGTTCGGCTGGGTGGCCAGTGTGATTTTTCTGCGAATATTGCAGGCCACGCTGGCAGGCGCAGATGAGCACAGCTTCCGCTGCCGCAGGGCATGGCTTGCGCCTGCGTTCGGCGTGCCGCTGCTGGCGTTCTACTGCACCTTCGGGGACATTCTCTCCAACCTGATCTGGTGCGGCATGATGATATGTCTCTCCTTCTGTGCCATTCGTGGGCTGGTCTACGCCAATGGGCAGACGGATCCGGCGCGGAATATGCGGTATTTCCACATAGGGGTACTGTGCTTTGTGTTTGCGGAATATCTGCTGTGGACGGTAGGCTGCTTCTGGCCCAACGCCTCTCCGGCCAGCCCTACCTTCTGGTGCGATATGCTGCTGACCCTTGCCATATTGGGACTGCTGCCCGCCACGAGAAAGGCGGTGGACGCATGACCTACATCGAAAACATCTTTCTGTGCATGGTGTCCCCGCTGCTGGTGGCTGCTCTGTGCATGGGCAGGCGGCATCTCCGCTTTTTTCTGTTCTGCATCGTCGGAATGGGTGTGTGCCTGCTTTCGGCCTACATCAATACTTTCCTCGCGTCGGTGTGTCAGGCGGACGCCCTTGCCGCCACGGCGGAGATTGCGCCGGTGGTGGAGGAGATGATGAAGCTGCTTCCGCTGGTGTTCTATCTTCTGGTGTTTGAGCCGGAGGGGGATAAAATCAAGGCTGCCGCAATAACAGTTGCCCTTGCCTTTGCCACCTTTGAAAACGTGTGCTATCTCATTCAGAACGGAGCAGACCGTTTCTCCTTCATCTTCTTCCGTGGCTTCGGCACGGGAGCCATGCACGTTCTCTGCGGTCTGATCGTGGGCGGCGGGCTTGCCTATGCGTGGCAGCGGACATGGCTGAAAATTGCAGGCACCTGGGGGCTGCTGGGCGCGGCCATCACCCTCCACGCCGTTTACAATCTGCTCATTGCCTACGGCGGTGCGGCGCAGTATGTGGCCTACGCCCTGCCGGTGCTGCTGGTAGCGGCGGGAAGGCTGTCTACGTTCCGTTTATCGCGGATGAAATAACCGAACATTCACACCTTGAGAGCTGCTTTTTTGGCGGCTCTCAAATTTTTTTGGAAAATTTTGCTTTTTGGGTGAGAGTTTTTCCGATTTTATGTACCTATATAAGTGAAAGGGGTTTTAGGCCACAGTTTCAGACAAACCGGAGAGGAGGGTCAAACTGTATGTACGATACCGCAAGACGGGTCGCACTCGTCCGGCAGCGAGTACGGAAAAACACCCGCCGAAGGCAGCAGCATGGTATATACGGACTGAGTGCCGCGTGTATGCTGCTGTTCGCGGTGCTGATGCAGGCGATAAGCACGGTCGTCAGGCCGGGACAGGCCGCCGCATGGGGCGTGTTCGGCGCGATGCTGCTGCGCGAGGATGCGGGCGGCTATGTGCTGGTGGCTGTTGTATCCTTTGCCGCTGCGGCGGCAATCACCGCGCTGTGCATGCGGTTCAGGATCAGAGAAAACCGGAAAAAGGGCGGGACAGGCAAGCCGGACCCGCAGGAACAGGAGGGAAAAACGACATGAAGAAACGAATACTCAGCATTCTGCTTCTATGCTGTATGGTGCTGACCATGATGCCCGCGACGGTCTTCGCGGCGGATGGAGAGGTTGCCGCACGCGCATCGGAAACAGGCGGCCTGTATGAACACCACGAGGCCTGCGGCGCAGACCCGGCAGGGGCATCCGATACTATGATGCCAAAAACGAAGAGCGGGGCAGTCCGTCCCGCTGCCACCCAATACACCTATACGCTGCATTACGATGCCAACGGCGGCAGCGGCGCGCCGCCAAGTCAGAGCGTGACCAGTTCGGAATTTCATGTATGGGTTCCCATATCAGAAATAATTCCAACCCGTGACGGATATACCTTCATGGGTTGGGCGAATTCTCGGACTGGTAAGCCGATATATGGCGGAAGCGGCGGTTATACCAGTTGCCTGGTAGTACATGGGTATGATATGAGCACAACCATCTATGCCATATGGGAGGTGCACAATCATAGCTGGGGCGAATGGACCTCCAACGGCAACGGAACGCACACACGCACCTGTAACGCGGACAGCAGCCATACCGAAACGGGCAACTGCTCCGGCGGCAGGGCTACATCCACGGAGAAGGCTGTTTGCGAAACCTGCCATACGGCTTACGGAGAGCTTTTGCAGCCTGCCAAAACGGTCATCACCACCCCGCCCACGCTGCGCCTTCCGGCCTATGTCGGCAATGAGTACACCGACAGGGCGCTCAGGGGCGGCGAAGCGAAGGCCGAGAGTACGGGTGACGTTGTTCCCGGCACGTTCAGCTTCAAGTATTATGAAGGCGGCAGAGTACACCCGGGCGAAAACCATATGGTGATCCTCTTTACCCCCAACGATACGGAGGCATACACCACGGCGGAATGTATCCTTACCGTGACGGGGACAAAGCGCACGGTCACAAGAGCCCCGGACGACGTAATCATCACAAACAAGCCCATTGGCACGGCGTTTGAGAATCTGGGGCTTCCTTCCGGCGTCAAGGTAGAGACCAACACCGGCGCGAGCTACAGTCCCGTGCCCGTGACATGGGACGGCTCCACCTATGACCCGAACAAATATGGCGAGCAGACCATTACCGGCGCGCTGCATGTTGAACAGAGTCACTACAAGGATGATCTGGAGCCGACAAGCACGGTCAGGGCAACCGCCAGAATAACACTCATTGACGACCGTGTCTTTACGCCCACGCTGGAGCCGCCCACCTATTCCAAGCAGCTCTACGGCGGCGATCTGTGCTTCCTTGTGTTTGCCGACAAATATCTCTCCGGCGGAACGGCCACGGCGAACGGCGAAACAGTCTCCGGCAAGTTCACGCTGGACAAAGATCAGAAAATATACGGGCATTCATTGACGGCGAGCACGCTATTGCAGGCAGGGTCGCTGCAGCTGAAGGTCATCTTCACGCCCGACAATCTGAAGCGGTACAACAGGGCGGAATGCACCGTTGATGTGAACGTCATTCCCCGCACATTTGTCAGCTCCGATATCGTACACATTCCCAACAAAAAAATCGGAACGACCTTTGAAGAGCTGAATCCGTCAATGTCATTCAGTTTCTCCGCGGTCAGCGACGAAACGCCCCCCGGAAAACTCGAGGGGTATTCCATGGATGTCGTCACCTCGTGGGACAGCTCGACCTACGACCCCAATTCGTTTGAGGAGCAGACCATCTACGGCGAAGTCAACCGCGCCGAGTTGGAGAAGTATTTCACCATACCGGAAAACGCCGACCTCCGAGCTGTGAGAAAGGTTCAGCTGCAGCCTGACCCGGCCGAGCCGGAGATCACGCAGCTGCCCGTATTCCGATGGAAGAACGGCGATTTTACGTTGCCCGACAACACCATATTCACCTGGCGAAAGCTTCAGGTGGGAACCTACAACGATGAAGTCGGCACGCTCGTCGGCGGCGTGGCGAAGGTCAAGGGTACGGATACCGTCGCCCCCGGCACGTTCTCCTTCAAGAATACCCCGCCGTTCTACCTCCGGACTCCGGGTGAACACGATGTGACGGTGGTATTCACGCCGGACGACCTGCGTCTCCACAAGCCGACGGAGATTACCATCAAAATCAACGCCGTCAAAAACACCATCAGCAATATCGATGAACCGGATCCCATTACCGATAAGCCGTTCGGCACGCCCTTTGCAGAGCTTGGCTTGCCGGAAGATGTGTGCATCAATGCCGTTGACGGCGCATGGCGCTGGGTCGACGTGGCATGGGATGAATCGTCCTATGATGCGGAGTCCGTGGATTGGCAAACCATCATCGGCACGCCGGTGCTTAGCGAAGATGACGGAGACATCTTTCAGCAGCCGGAGCCAGCGGTAACAGCCGCGATTCGGGTGAAGCTTATCGATAACCGACCTCCTATGCCGCCGACAATCGTCGCGGAAAGCCTGCCCGACGGCATGGAAGGCGAGGCTTACAGCAACCGCTTGACCGCCAAGGGTACCGCGCCCATCACATGGAGCATTGTGAGCGGCGTCCTGCCCGAGGGACTTAGCCTAAACGAGGACACAGGAGAGATAAGCGGCACGCCTGCCGGGGAAGGGACCGAGGTCTTTACCGTCATGGCGGTCAACGATTTGGGTGAAGATATTAAGGAGTTTTCCATCACGATAGCCAAGGCTCCCGAGACGGAATACGCCGTCACCGTCAGGGACGACGGTCACGGCACGGGCAGCGCGGATCCCGCCTCGGCGACGGCCGGAACGGAAATCACCCTGACCGCTACGCCAAACGCGGGCTACCATTTTAAGGAGTGGCAGGTTATGAGCGGCGACGTGACGGTAAGGGACGACAAGTTCACTATGCCCGGCAGCGATGTGGAGGTCAAGGTCATCTTCGAGGAGGATGCGCCGCCTACGCCCACGGAGTACACCGTCACCTTTGACGGAAACGACGGTACGCCCTCTGTCGGCAGCATGACCACTACCAAGCAGAAGCTGACCTCTTTGCCCGATGCTTCCCGCAGCAAGCACAGCTTCAACGGCTGGTACACCGAAAAGAGCGGCGGCACAAAGATTACGACGGATACCGTGTTCTCTGCAAATACTACCGTCTACGCCCACTGGACGCATACCGGCGACAACAATCCGCCCGTCAACTACTACACGCTGCGCTTTGAAACAGGCGGCGGCAGTGCTATTCCCGGCGTGCGGGAAACGTACAATACCTACATGGATTTGACCAAGTATGTTCCCACTCGGCACGGGTATACCTTTGTCGGCTGGTACAGCGAACAGAGCCTTGTGAACAAGGTCTCAGACATTTATCTGACCGGGGATAGGACTGTGTATGCCGGCTGGCGCGCGGTTACAATCCCGCAGACCGGTGACGGCGGTCAAATGAATTTGTGGAGCACCGCGCTATGTGCATCTTTTGCCGGATGCGTTGCACTGATCGTATGGAAAATCAGGCGTCGGGAGAAAAAGTCACTGTAAATCCTCAAAAGTAAAAGTCTTATCTTCAGGGGCGCGGGCAAATAACCCGCGCTCCATACTATTTCCCAAAAGCAGTAAGGTGGCTGCCCTTTAAAAGGACAGCCACCTTACTTTTCTGAGAGGATAAATCCGTTTGTCAGCCTGCGTCGGCGGCAAGAGCCTGGTCGATGAGCTTTTGCAGCTTCTCCGCTTGATTTTTTTCCGTAATGGCGCCTACGATGGGTTCGCCCACGATGTTGCCGTTGCGGTCAACCACATAAGTGGTAGGATAGGCAAAGATGTTGGTGGTAAACTTTCCCGCCTCACCATCGGAGTTAAAATACACATTCTGATAGGTAGCGCCCTTCTTGGCCAGTACATCCTTTGCTTCGGAAATTGCCGCTTCGTCGCCGTCCAGCGTGAAGGTGTTGACGCCGATGAGGGAGCCGCCCTTCTCCGCAAGCTCTTTGTTCAGTGCATCCAGCTCGGAAAGCTCGCCCACGCAGGGATTGCAGGTTGTGAACCAGAAATTCACCACGGTGACGGCGTTGGCAGAAAACAGCTCGTCACTTTTCACCGTATTTCCATCCAGGTCCTTGCCCTCAAAGGTGGGGAATTTCTGCATGCTGCCGTCATCGGATTTCTGCATACTGCCGTCATCGGGCGGCGTGGTCGTGTCGTTGCCTGCGGGCACGCTCATAGCGCCATCCGTAGATTCCTGTGCCGCCTCGGGGTACTTTTCCTCAATCATGGTCAGCTTGGTTTCGATGTCGCGGATCTTCTCCGCTTCGCCCTGAATCAGTTTCAGCTCATCCGCTGTAAACTGATCCTTGGCGGATTCGATTGTACTGAGTAGGAAATCACCGTAGTTTTTGCCGTCCTCCTGCATGGTCATGCCCTTGTCGGCTGCCATGAATACCTTTTCCCAAAGGGCTGTGTTCTCCGAGAGAATGGCGTTTTCCTGCGCCATCAGATCTTTGTGCATGGCGACCGCTTCCTCGGCATTTTTCGGTTCGCTGCTCATTCCGTCCGCTTTGTCTCCGTTCTTTGTGCCGCAGGCTGTCAAAGACAGCATCATCAGGGCGAGAAGCAGCAGTGCCAGCAATCGGCCGGCCGTATTCGTTCTATTCGTTTTCATCTGTTTTTTTCTCCTTGTTATTATTGTTTATTATTTTCTGCGGCTTTTTTTGCCGCTTTTGTTTTATCTTTACCGTCTCCGAAGCCGTAACGGAAGCGCACGGCGCCCGTCGGACAGGTGCGTATGCACATTCCGCAGCGGATGCACTCGGTATGGTTGGGCGCCTTCGTTACGTCCACATCCATCTTGCAGGCTTTGGCGCATTTTCCGCAGGATACACACTTGTTTTTGTCCACCTTTATCTGAAAGAGAGATACCCGGTTGAACAGCGCGTAAAACGCCCCCAGCGGACAGAGCCACTTGCAGAAGGGACGGTAGAATATTACGCTCAGCACGATCACTGCAAGCAGGATGCCGAATTTCCATGTAAACAGGCTTCCCAGCGCCGACCGGATACCGGAATTGGCAAGGGACAGCGGGATGGCCCCCTCCATCACGCCTTGCGGACAGAGGTATTTACAGAAGAACGGGTCGCCCATGCCTACATCGTTTACAAGGAACGCCGGCAGCAGGAAAACCATCACTAGCAGTACGGCGTACTTGAGGTATCGCAGGGGCTTGAGTTTCTTTGTGGAGAACTTCTTCGTGGGAATTTTATGCAGCAGTTCCTGAAACCAGCCGAAGGGGCACAGAAAACCGCAGATAAAGCGTCCAAGCAGGACGCCGAGCAAAATGAGAAAGCCTGTGATATAATAGGAAAAGCTGAACTTGGAAGAGCCCACTACCGCCTGAAACGCCCCGATGGGACAAGCGCCGGAGGCTGCCGGGCAGGAGTAGCAATTCAGCCCGGGCACACAGACGGTTTTCCCTGCACCTTGGTACAGTTTGCCCTTGAGAAAGTTCGGCAGGTGCAGGTTGGTCAATAAAGCTGCCCCCGCCTGTATCCAGCAGCGGAAGCGGGACATAATCTGTGACGCGCCCGAAAATTTCTTACCCAATGCCTACACACTCCAGACATAATTTAATCGCTTTGCTCAGTACCGTCGCGGCCTCGCCGCGCCATGCGCCGAAGCACAGCATGGCGATACCCACAACCAGCAACGTGGCCTGCGCCGCTGCTTTTTTTGCACAGCTCAAATTTATCACCCTTTCACTTTTTCTGCCATCATCATAGCACAGGAAAGATAAAGTCCCTGTTAAGAACGAAAACTTAACGCAAACCTTATCTGTTTTTGCTATAATGGAAAGCAACACAGAAACGAAGAAATAAAAAGGAGGGCTCTCATGCACCTTTTAGTAATTGAAGATGAATGCGCTCTATGTGAAACAATCGTCCGCAGCCTGCGGCGGCTGGCCTACAGCGTGGACTACTGCTACGACGGGGAGAAGGCTCTGGAGTTGCTGGGCGTGGAGCGCTACGATCTGGTACTTCTTGATCTGAATCTGCCGAAAAAGGACGGCATGACGGTGCTGCGCACCCTGCGGCAGACTGACCGGGAGACGCGGGTGCTGATCCTCTCCGCCCGCAGCGAGGTGGAGGACAAGGTGCAGGGACTGGACGCCGGGGCAAACGACTATCTGGCAAAGCCCTTTCATCTTGCCGAGCTGGAGGCCCGCATCCGCAGCCTGACCTTGCGGCAGTTCACCCAGCAGGACGTGCTGCTAAGCTGCGGAGCCCTGAGCTTCGACACCCGCTCCCGCACCGCCGCCGTCAACGGGCAGACCTTGACACTGACCCGCAAGGAGACGGGTATTCTGGAATATTTGATGGTGCATCAGGGGCGGCCCGTGAGTCAGGAGGAGCTGATGGATCACGTTTGGGACAACAGCGTGGACAGCTTCAGCAATTCCATTCGCGTCCACATCTCCGCCCTGCGCAAAAAGCTCCGCGCCGTGCTGGGCTATGACCCCATCCGCAACCGCATCGGCGAGGGCTATCTGATGGGAGGCGAGGAGGAATGAAGCGGCTTTCCCTGCAGTGGCGCATCACGCTGATGTCCGTCCTGCTCATCGGCATCACCTGCGTGGCCATGAATCTGCTGCTGTGCTCCTCCGGTGTGTACTATATGGACACCATTGCGGACAGCTTACAGGGCGGCGGCACGGTGATCCTGAATGATGGCGGAGCGGCGAGCTTTGACCCGCAGCTCATAGCGCCCAACGAGGAGTTGACCATCGTCGTCGATGGGGTGCAGGGGCGCTTCCGCACCACCAACTGGTACATCACGGCGGCGGTAACGCTGCTCAGCGGCATCCTCGCCTATTTCGTCAGCGGACGCGCTCTCAAGCCCCTGCGCAGCTTTACCTCGCAGGTGGAGCAGGTGCAGCTGAACAATCTTGCCGATATGAGGATCGATGAAGACGCCATTTCGGAGTTCCGGCAGCTGAGCCGCTCGTTCAACCAGATGCTGGAGCGGCTGAACAACGCCTTTGCCGCCCAGCGGCAGTTCACCGGCAACGCTGCCCACGAGCTGCGCACGCCGCTGGCACTGATGCAGGCACAGCTGGAGCTGTTCTCCGCGGAGCATCCCGATATGCTGCCGGAAACGGCGAAGTTTCTCGCACTTTTGCGGGAACAGACGGAGCGACTGACACAGATGACCAAAACGCTGCTTGAAATGAGCAATTTGCAGCAGGTGGCGCGAAACGAGCAGATTCAGCTTGCCCCGATGGTTGAGGAGGTCTTCACAGATCTCGCGCTTTTGGCAGAAAAGCGCAATATTACGCTGGAGATGGAGGGAGACGGCTTCCTCATCGGCAGCGATGCACTGATTTACCGACTGCTTTTTAACCTGACGGAAAATGCAGTCAAGTACAACCGTTCGGGCGGCTCGGTGAAGGTTTCTGTTACGCAGGAACCGGAAAAGCTTCTGATCTGCGTTTCCGACACCGGCTGCGGCGTTCCGGAGGAATACCAACAGAGCATCTTTCAGCCCTTCTTCCGGGTGGATAAGTCCCGCAGCCGGGAGTACGGCGGCGTTGGGCTGGGGCTTTCTTTGGTGTGGGAGATTGCCAATCTCCACGGTGGTTGTGTCCGGGTGGAGGAGAGTTCGAAGAAGGGCACCACGATTGCGGTGGAGCTGCCGGTACAGGGATAAGGCACTCGAAATCTCCGGTGAGCCGTTCGCGGAATACGAACGGATTTAGAAAAAGCAGCGGTTTTGCGATGAATTAAAAGGGGTGTGATGAACACATGAGAATCTTATATGAGCTGTCTTGGTTATGGGAAATGCTGGGCATCGCGCTTGCTGCTGCAGCTGTCTGCGTGACTTGTGCCGCACTGATTTGCAAAGCAACGAAGAGGCGACCCAACAAAAAAATGCTGGCAGCCGTAGGGGTGGCGGCATTTGCCGGTGCAATTCTGGCAGTCCTTCTGATTGCGCGGACACCGATGCCGCTTTGAAGATATTTAATCCTTCGGCAGCTTGGTTGACAACACGAAGAAGCCTGCCGACACAATTTGTGATCGGAGAATATATAGGTTGTCAAAAAAAACTCATGCTTTCAAACGGTGAAAGCATGAGTTTTTCAGTGTGCCGGTATGGACAGCCGCTGGTGTGGTCGGCTTTTTACCTGCGATTCCATTAAATGTGTCGTTTTTTAAGGAGCAGGGCGAGCGCCGCGAGGCTGCCTGCGCAGAGCGTCAGCCAAAGTGCGGGGGCAAAATCATCGCC
>ENA-UOJL01002678-UOJL01002678.1-human-gut-metagenome-genome-assembly--contig:-P47-NODE-2678-length-13934-cov-4.171554_pt1 | contig 13934 bp, 11 predicted proteins | sample MGYA00242347_ERZ723894 | MGnify/ENA metagenome assembly ERZ723894
GAGGATCGTTTAAATGCCTACTTGGTGCGCATCTCCAAGCACAGCATTAGTTCAGAAGACAACCGAACGGTTTCGAAAATGCTGCACTGCATCGGAAACTTTGAACGAATCGGAGATCATGCTGTTAATCTGATGGAATCTGCACAGGAAATTCATGATAAAAACCTAGCTTTTTCAGAAGGTGCAGCTGGTGAACTTTCTGTGCTGTGCGATGCCGTAACTGAGATTGCAACCCTTGCATTTTCTGCTTTTGAAAAGGATGATCTATCGCTTGCAAAACAAGTAGAACCACTGGAAGAAGTGGTGGATACCTTGAGCGATGAAATAAAAAATCGACACATCAAACGGCTTCAGCATGATAATTGTACTGTTGAAATGGGATACATCTATCAAGATGTTTTAACCAATATGGAACGCATTTCCGATCACTGCTCTAATATTGCTGCCTGTCTGATCGAAATTGATGAACAAATTGATATTCATACTTATTTGCACGATATTAAAAAATCCGATGAGGACTTTCGAAAAGATTATCACACTCTGCTGAATCAGTATTTCATCAAGTTAGGTGTATCAGAAGAAGCATAATGTGCTTCGGCGTATTGCAGCAACTCTGATCGTTGATTATGCACTCGTCCACAAATAACTGCTTCTAGCAGTTGATTCAGACACGTTCCAATGGCTGGTCCATTCGGAATGCCAATCGCAAGAAGATCATTGCCGCAAATTTGCATATCCTTTATGGTATAGCAAATTTGATCGGCAATGATTTTTTTATATTGTGCGATCGCCTGCAAAACGGTTTCCTGATTGGAGGAACTTGTCAATTGCATCTGTAACCAATCACCAACTGCCTCTTTTCCATATCGATGCATCTTGCGCAAAAGATCCGACTGTTCCGCAAGAACCGGCTGTTGACATAATCGAACCAACTGGAGAATACTTTTCTGGTCTTGCTTGGAAAATCGAAGCTGCTGCAACAAACCAATGGCGTTTTCTCCCAGTACACTGCAAAACGCTGCCCAGCGGATGGAAGGAATCGGTGAAACATGTGCCACCCTTTCACAAATTGCGTGCCATTCCAGCACATTTTGAATGGTTTCTTGTAACGTCGGAAATTGATGTGCTACAACTGCTGCATACCGCTGTAAAATAACTGCACAAGAGGAACCGCATAATAACTTTGTACATTCTACACTCATACGCTCTATTGCATCGGAATCTAAAAAATCAACATAGTGAAATACAGCATCGCTGTTTTTCTGCGATAAAGAACAGGCATAAACAGACGCAAATCGCAATGCCCGTAAAATCCGAAGCGCATCTTCCTGGAAACGATCTTCTGGATTACCAACACAGCGAATGGTTCTTTTTTCTAAGTCCAGTCTTCCGTCAAATGGATCCAGAATGCCGATTTGGGGATGATAAGCCATCGCATTGATGGTAAAATCACGTCGTTTTAAGTCCTCATACAGGCTTGTTGTAAACGCGATTTGACTCGGACGGCGGTAATCTACATATTCGCTTTCTGTGCGAAAGGTTGTGATCTCGTACCAAATGGATTTCCAATTTACACAGATGGTGCCGTATGCTTTCCCAATCGCCATGGTCTTGCAGTCCGAAAAACATTGCAAGATTTCATCTGGATTGGCACTGGTACAAAAATCCCAATCAGATGGTGTTTGATGCAACAGAACATCCCGAATACAGCCACCCACTACATACGCTTCATATCCATGTTGCTGGAATCGATCTAAAATCTGTTGAACCGATTCGGGAAGAGAAATAGAATTTTTCATACGGATTCCTCATTGACAAAAATAAAAAAGTATGTTAAACTATTCACAAAATAACCATTCACGATATTTCCCAAAAGAAAGGTGATCCAATCATGTCAATTACATGCTATACCCGCCCCATTCAGTATTACGAAACAGACCGCATGGGAGTGGTACATCACTCCAATTATATCCGCTGGATGGAGGAAGCTCGTGTTGATTTTATGAATCAGTGCGGCCTGCCTTACGCAAAACTAGAACAGCGTGGCATTATGATGCCCGTTTTATCCGCAAGCTGTCAATATAAAGTGGCACTGCACTTTGGAGAATCGTTCTCCGTCAAAACAATTGTGAAGCAGTACAATGGATTCAAATTGATTTTATCCTACGAAATTTATCATGCGGATACCGGTACATTGTGCGCAACCGGAGAAACAATGCACTGCTTCACAGATGCCAACATGAAACCATTCCGGTTGAAAACCGCACATCCTGATCTACACCTTGCCTTTCAGCAAGCAAGTCAGTGTACCATTTCAGATTCAAGCGAACATGCCTAAAGAGAAAACCGCAGATCCAATATACATTGGATGCTGCGATTTTTTATTTTCCTTTTATGATTCCTCTAAATAAGGTTTCAGATACTGTCCTGTATAGGATGCAGGGCAAGCTGCCACTTCTTCTGGTGTACCGCTGATCAGAATGGTTCCGCCTCGATCTCCGCCTTCTGGGCCAAGATCAATGATATAATCCGCCACTTTAATCACATCTAAATTGTGTTCAATTACCAAAACAGTATTTTCTGCATCTACTAATTTTTGCAGGACATCAATTAAACGATGGACATCCGCCGTATGCAGTCCGGTTGTTGGTTCATCCAAAATGTAGATGGTTTTTCCAGTTGCTCGTTTTGCAAGCTCTGTTGCAAGTTTTACACGCTGCGCTTCGCCACCGGATAGTGTAGTAGCAGGCTGTCCAATTTGCAGATAACCGAGTCCCACCTCCTGCAAAGTCTTCAGTTTTCTTGCAATTTTGGGAATATTTTCAAAGAACAGTACGCCTTCGTCAATGGTCATCTCCAAGATATCATAAATGGATTTTCCTTTGTATTTGACCTCTAATGTCTCCCGGTTATAGCGCTTTCCTTTACAAACTTCACATGGAACATAAACATCCGGCAAAAAGTGCATTTCAATTTTCTTAATTCCATCACCTTGACAAGCTTCGCAACGTCCTCCTTTTACATTAAAGGAAAATCGTCCGGCATTGTAGCCTTTTGCTTTTGCATCATTGGTTTTGGAAAACAGATCTCGAATATCGGTAAAAACACCTGTATAGGTAGCAGGATTGGAACGCGGCGTACGTCCAATCGGAGACTGGTCGATATTGATCACTTTATCCAGATATTCTAAGCCAGTCATTTTCTGAAATGCACCCGGACGTACCCGTGTACGGTTAAGCTTTGCTGATAAATTCTTGCAAATAATTTCATTGACCAGTGAGGACTTTCCAGAACCAGACACGCCTGTTACACAGGTAAAGGTTCCCAATGGAATAGAGGCAGTTACCTTTTTCAAGTTGTTTTCGGATGCGCCTACTACCGTCAAGAAGTTCCCATTTCCTGAGCGCCGTTTTTCCGGCAGCGCAATTTTTCGCTTTCCACTTAAATATTGTCCCGTTAGCGAACGCTCACAGTTTAAAAGACCTGCATCATCTCCAGAGTAGATGATTTCGCCGCCATGTACGCCTGCTCCCGGCCCAATATCTACAATATAATCAGCAGCGAGCATTGTATCATGGTCATGTTCTACTACAATTACGGTATTTCCAAGATCTCGCAACTGTTTGAGCGTTGCAATCAATTTATCGTTATCCCGTTGATGCAGTCCGATACTTGGTTCATCCAGAATATAGAGCACACCCATCAAAAAAGAACCGATTTGCGTTGCCAATCGAATACGCTGACTTTCTCCACCGGAAAGCGTACCAGCACTTCTGGACAATGTCAAATATTCCAAACCGACATTCTTTAAAAACATCAGCCGCTCTTTGATTTCCTTAATAATCCGTGCACCGATCAGCCGTTCCTGTTCAGTTAAGGTCAAATGCTCAAAGAAATCATAGCAAGCAGTAATAGAACGCTCTGTCAGCTCCATAATATTTAGCCCACCAACAGTAACCGCTAGGACTTCCTTTTTCAAACGTTTTCCCTTGCAGACCGGACAGGGAATCTCCTGCATACAAGCGGCAATTTCCTCTCTGCCAAAGTCGTTTCCCGTTTCTTTCCAGCGGCGTTCCAGGTTATGGATGACACCTTCAAACGTTCCACGGCGTGCACCAAGTCCTGGACGATACAGGAACAATTCTTCGTCTGTTCCATATAGGAAAACATCCAAGACCTCTTTTGGAAGATCTTTTACGGGTGTGTCCAAAGAGATCTGGTATTTTGCAGCAATGGCACGATAGTACATCATTGCAATGGATTTATCGTCCAAAGTATTCCATCCGGATGCATTGATGGCACCTTGTGCAATGCTCAATTCTTTATTGGGAACAATGAGTTCCGGATCGATGCGTTGGAAAGTGCCAAGTCCGGTACAATGCGCACAAGCTCCGTAGGGGTTGTTAAAGGAAAACATGCGAGGTGTTAACTCTTCAATGGAAATATTATGCTCCGGGCAGGCATAATTTTGAGAAAAGAGCATGTCCTCTCCATCCATGACATGAACCTGAATAAGCCCACCGGACAGACTAAGAACTGTTTCCAAGCTATCTGTTAGACGAGAACGAATCGAATCTTTTACCACCAATCGATCTACAACAACTTCAATGGTGTGCTTTTTATTTTTATCCAATGCGATTTGCTCGGAAAGATCATAAATGATACCATCAATCCGGACACGGACATACCCGGAGCGGCGCATTTTTTCCAGTTCTTTGCTATGCTGTCCTTTTCGTCCCCGTACAATCGGAGCCAATAACTGGATTTTTGTTCCCTCCGGCAAATTTAAGATTTGAGCAACGATTTCATCGATACTCTGCTGCTTAATTTCCCGTCCGCAAACAGGACAGTGCGGAATTCCAATCCGTGCGTACAGCAATCTTAAATAATCGTAGATTTCTGTAACTGTTCCAACCGTAGAACGAGGATTTTTGGAGGTCGTTTTCTGATCAATGGAAATGGCTGGCGACAGTCCTTCAATGCTATCTACATCCGGCTTTTCCATTTGTCCGAGAAACTGCCGGGCATAAGAAGAAAGACTTTCCATATATCGTCTTTGTCCATCTGCGAAAATGGTATCAAAAGCAAGTGAAGATTTTCCAGATCCAGACAATCCCGTCATCACAATCAAACGATCTCGTGGAATTTCCAAATCGACATTTTTCAGATTGTTTGCTCTTGCACCACGAATAACAATTTTGTCAATCATGATTTCTTTTTCCCTTCTAATGCACGAATTTTATCTCGTAGGAATGCTGCATGCTCAAATTCCAGCATTTTTGCAGCTTCCTTCATTTCCTTTGTCAACTGTTCGATCATAGCCGTCTTTTCTTTTTTGCTCAGCTTCTTAGTTGTTTTTTGTTCGACTTCTTCCTTAGAGGTGATTTCCAGTACTTCACGAATTTCCTTATGAATGGTCTGCGGAATGATACCATGCGCTTCATTATATGCCATTTGAATGCTGCGTCGCCGTTCTGTTTCTGTAATGGCTCGTTCCATAGAGCTTGTAACAGAATCTGCATACATGATAACCTGTCCATTTGCATTTCTTGCAGCACGTCCAATGGTCTGAATCATTGATGTCTCACTGCGCAGGAATCCTTCCTTATCCGCATCCAAGATTGCAACCAGAGAAACTTCTGGGATATCCAACCCCTCCCGCAGCAGATTAATGCCAACCAACACATCAAATTCCCCTTTTCGAAGATCTCGGATAATCTCCATACGTTCAATGGTATCGACATCATGATGCAGGTAACGTACACGAATTTCCATATTCTCCAGATACGCAGTCAGATCTTCTGCCATCTTTTTGGTTAATGTGGTAATCAAAACTCGTTCCTTTTTCTCCGTTCGCTTATGAATCTCTGAAAACAGATCCTCAATTTGCCCCTCTACCGGCTTTACAATGATTTCCGGATCCAGCAAACCGGTAGGACGAATTACTTGCTCAGCAATACATGCAGACTGCTGTCGTTCAAACTCTCCCGGTGTTGCACTGACAAACAATGCTTGATGAATATGGTCATAGAACTCTTCAAAATTCAATGGACGATTATCAAAAGCACTGGGAAGACGGAACCCATACTCCACCAATGTAGTTTTTCTTGCCCGATCCCCTGCATACATAGCACGTACCTGCGGGAGGGTTACGTGACTTTCATCTACGATTAACAAGAAATCCTCCGGGAAATGATCCAAAAGCGTCATCGGACGGCTGCCCGGCGGTCTGCCTGACAAAATACGCGAATAATTTTCAATTCCGCTGCAAAATCCAATTTCTCGCAGCATCTCCATATCATAATGGGTACGCTGTTCGATTCGCTGCGCCTCAATTAACTTATGATTGGCTTCAAAATAAGCGATTTGTTGCTGCAACTCCCGTTCAATTTCTTCCAGTGCAGAAGTAACCCGTTCACTGCTGACAACATAATGGGATGCTGGGAAAATTGCCACATGCTGTAACGTTGCCAGAATTTCTCCTGTTACAACATTGATTTCGCAAATCCGATCAATCTCATCTCCAAAATACTCCACTCGAACAGCAGTATCTGTTGCATTGGATGGGAAAATTTCAACCACATCTCCCCGCACACGCACTTTATTTCGCTCAAAGCTAATATCATTGCGCTCATATTGGATGGCAATGAGTTCTTGCAGCAGCTGTTCTCTTGGCTTTTCCATTCCTTTTCGGATGGAAACTACCATAGAGCGATACTCCTCCGGGCTACCCAAAGAATAGATACAAGACACACTGGCGACAATGATTACATCTTTTCGCTCTGCCAATGCAGTCGTTGCGGAGTGCCGCAATTTATCAATTTCATCATTAATAGAGGAATCCTTTTCGATGTAACTATCCGTACTGGGAATATAGGCTTCCGGCTGATAATAATCGTAATAAGAGACAAAGTATTCTACTGCGTTTTCTGGGAAAAATTCTTTTAATTCCGAACAAAGCTGTGCTGCCAGAATCTTATTATGTGCAAGCACAAGCGTTGGTTTGTTTAATGCTGCAATAACATTTGCCATGGTAAAAGTTTTTCCAGAACCGGTGACACCCAGCAATGTCTCAATTGTATTGCCAGAACGAAATCCATCGACCAATTCCCGAATGGCTTCCGGCTGATCTCCGGTTGGCTGGAATGGCGCATGTAATTGAAAGGTTTCCATGAGACGACCTCCTTCCATCCTGCATGGTTTTCTTGTATTATACCACAAAAGAAAAAAAATTACAATACAAAATACGAACAATTGTTCTTTTTTCAAGAAATTTTCCATAGCATGCAATTCACTTGTCGGAAGGAATTGGATTTTTTGCGCATAAGCAGGCAGTTGCAACGTATTATCAGTCAAAATGGTTCTTATTATACCATAGCAACAAAAGAAACAAGCGGCTACAAAAAGTAACCGCTTGTTGTTTTATTTTCTTTTGATAAAAGCCATACGCTAATCTGCGTAGTGACTCAAAAATTGCTTGGTCCGCTCTTTTTGTGGATGCAGGAACAACTCGTCCGGTGTGCCTTCTTCCACAATGACACCGTCTGCCATAAAAATCACACGATCTGAAACAGCCTGTGCAAACTGCATTTCATGTGTGACGATGACCATTGTCATATGATCTTCTGCTAGAAGCCGAATGACCGACAAAATTTCTCCCGTTAACTCCGGATCCAATGCAGAAGTAGGTTCATCAAAGAACAGGATAGACGGAGACATTGCAAGTGCCCGTACAATTGCCACACGCTGCTGCTGTCCACCGGATAATTCACATGGATAAGCAGCTGCTTTTCCTTCCAATCCTACTTTTTTCAAAAGCCGCATGGCATTTTCTGTTGCTTCTTGTTTTGACCGCTTTAATAGGATCCTTTGCGGTTCTACAATATTTTTTAAAACGGAATAGTGCGGAAATAAATTGAAGTTTTGAAAAACCAATCCAAAATATGTTTGAATTTTCCGAAACTGCTTTTTAGGTGCATAAACCGGTTTTCCATGCGCTTCTGCTGTAACAGCAACCTCTCCCATATAGGAGATTTTTCCACTGCTCAATGTTTCCAGAAAAGTTGCACATCGCAGTAAGGTGGACTTTCCAGAGCCGGAAGGCCCAATGATGGAAACGACTTCCCCTTCGTTGACCGTCAACGAAATATCCTTCAATACCTGTACATCACCAAATTGCTTTTGCAGATGGGAAATGGTTAAATATTCTGCCACAATGCCGCCCCCTTATATTTTATAGTAATTCATCTTTTTCTCGATCAGCGCCATTATGCCGGCAACCAATAGATTAAAGACATAGTAGAAAATGGCAGCAGCTAAATACGGCAGCATTGAAGTTTGGGCGGCTGCGATCTGCTTGACTTCGGTAAACAATTCCGTATAGGCAATTACAAACGCCAAGGAGGTGTCCTTTACCAATGTAATGGTCTCGTTGGTAACTGCCGGCAGAATCCGCTTTACAACCTGCGGCAAAATGATCCGAAGAAACATCTGCATGCGATTATAACCAAGTATATGGGAAGCCTCATACTGTCCAACCGGAATGGACTGAATTCCACTTCGGAAGATTTCGGCAAAATAAGCGGCATAGTGGAGCGAGAAGGCGATGATTACGGCATAGAATCGATACGAAGTACTCAACGGAATTTGGAAAACAAAATAGGGTCCAAAATAAACGACCAACAATTGCAGCATCAATGGTGTTCCCCGCAAAACAGAAATATAAATGCGAGCCAACCACTGCAAAGGTTTCCATCCGTACATGCGTAAAACACAGACGATCATGCCAAGCGGAATGGAAAAGAGCAGGGTCAGTAAAAAAATGACCAATGTACGTAGGGTGCTATCCCCTAATTGGGCAACAATTTCAAAAAATGACATAGTGAATCGTGCGCCTCACTTACTTGTCCAGGATCACACTGTCTTGCAAATCCCACTTTTCTGCAATGGTCTGGAAGGTGCCGTCTGACTTCATTTCATCCAAAGTCTTTTGTACCTGATCCCGAAGAGCGGTATTTCCCTTCTTAAAACCAACTGCATACTGTTCTGCTGCCAGCGGTTCATCCAAAATCTTGAAATCGCCATTTCTGGATTCGAGCTGATACTTTGCAACCCCTACATCCATTGCAATGGCATCAACTGCATTGGATTCCAAGTTCAGGAAGGCAGTGTTATATTCTCCTACAACCAGTACCTCTTTAAAAGAATCCTTTAAATCTGCATTGTCTGCATCATTTAAAGCAGCTTCCGCAGAAGAATCCGTCTGTACTGCAACCGTTTTTCCAGCCAAATCATCAAATGTAGCAATGCCGCTGTCAGACTTCACGACAAACACCTGGCTGTTGTCTACATAAGGATCCGACCAAGTATAGTCATTTTCTCTGCCGTTCATGGTGAATCCATTCCAGATGCAGCTGATGGTTCCGGAATTCAGCTCCATATCCTTAGAATCCCAGTCAATCGGCATTTTTACCAGTTCCCAGTCGTTGCGGTCACAGACTTCCTTTGCCAAATCCAAGTCAAAGCCGACATATTCGCCATTATCATCCTGATATCCATAAGGCGGAAATGCTGCATCAAATCCAACTACAAACTGATTATCACTCAGCGTATCCTTATCCTTGCTGCCGCACCCACCGAACGCACTCAGCATGGCAATCGCAGCGGTTGCTGCAATCAATCGTTTCATCCACATTGTCCTAATTCTCCTTTGATTTTAATCGAATTTACGCAAAATACGTATTATTATTATAACATGCTAACATGCTACATGTCAAGGTACAGACTAGAAAAAACATAGATAGACTGGAAAAGACATCGTTCCTCCTATCGAATGCCATTTCATAAAGGACAGATGAGAATATGTATGAATTGTGATTTTTTATTGACTCTGTATACAAAAATGTAGTATAATGAAAAAAAGAAGCCTAATCCATAAGGAGGATCTGTCATCATGTCGCAAGTGACAAAACGAGCACTGGAGCAGTCATTGAAAAACCTTTTGCTGCAAAAATCATTGACGAAAATTACGGTAAAAGATATTACAGAGGACTGCGGCATCAATCGAATGACATTCTACTATCATTTTAAAGATATTTACGATCTTGTAGAGTGGGCCTGTTTGGAAGATGCACGCAAAGCCTTGGAAGAAAAGAAAACATTTGACACCTGGCAGCAGGGATTCCTGCAAATTTTTGAAGCTGTACAAGCAAATAAGCCATTCATTATGAATGTCTACCGCTGCGTACATCGAGAACAAGTGGAATGCTATTTAAAGCCATTGGTCGAGCATCTGCTATTGGAAGTCATTCAAGAAGAAGCTGCCGAACAGAAGGTACGGGAAGAAGATCGAAAATTCGTGGCGCAAGTGTACTCCTATATCTTTATTGGACTGATGCTCGACTGGATTAAAGATGATATGAAAGAAGATCCCGAACGAATTGTCAATCGCCTAGCCACTCTGATCAAAGGTTCCATCGCTTCCGGACTTTCCCGTTTTGCATTTTAACAGCAAAATAGATATTTTATCATTTTTCTGTATCTGATGAAAAAATATACAAGTTTCGCTCCGTGATCAAAATTCCATCACGGAGTTTTTTCTGCTTATTGTAAAATGTATAAATTGGGGTATAATAGAAGCAGATCACTTGAAAAGATGGCAAAATGCAAATACTTGCATTTTAGATATTCAAGCTGCTCCACAACTCAAAATAAACTGAAATTTTTAGGAGGTTTGCGTTATGTATTACTCTGCAGGAACTTATGAATCGTTTGCACATCCTGAAAAGCCAAAGGATGTTGACAAAAAATCTGCTTACATCATCGGAACAGGTCTTGCTGGACTTTCTGCAGCATTTTACCTCGTTCGGGATGGTAAGATGAAAGGCGAACACATTCACCTTCTGGAAAAGCTTGATCTTGCCGGCGGAAGCTGCGACGGACGAAAAGATATTACAAAAGGATTCTTTATGCGTGGCGGCCGGGAAATGGATAACCATTTCGAAGTAATGTGGGATATGTTCCGGGACGTACCATCCTTGGAAACACCTGGTGTTTCTGTGCTGGATGAGTACTACTGGCTGAACAAGCATGATCCAAACTATTCTCTCTGCCGCGCGACCGTGAATCGCGGCGAAGATGCACATACGGATAAGCTGTTCAAACTGGATAAAAAATCGGCTCAGGCTCTCTCCAAGCTATTCCTCACACCAGAAAAAGATCTGGAAGGCAAGAAAATTTCAGATGTACTTCCGGATTCATTCTGGGAAACCAACTTCTGGCTCTACTGGCAAACAATGTTTGCATTTCAGCGTTGGTCCAGTGCGTTGGAAATGAAGCGGTACCTCTGCCGCTATGTTCATCACATAGATGGTCTACCAGATTTTAGCGCACTGCGTTTTACAAAATATAACCAGTATGAAAGCATGATTCTGCCACTGGTGAAATACCTGGAATCCAATGGTGTTCAAATTGAATACGGTATGGATGTAAAAAATGTAATCATTGAAACAGTCCATCATAAAAAAATTGCCAAACAAATCGTATATGTCAAAGAGGGACAAGAGCAGACCATTGATCTCATTGAAACAGATCTTGTATTTATTACAAATGGATGCTGCACCGATACTTCTTGTTATGGAGATCAGACACATGCGCCGGATCTTTCCAATCTAAAAAATGGTTTCGGAGAATCATGGGATATGTGGAAAGCCATTGCTACACAGGCAACACACGGAGAATTTGGCAACCCGGAAGCATTCTGTAATGATATTGATGCAACCAACTGGATGAGTGCAACAGTTGCAACTTCCAATGAAAAAATCATCCAGCACATCATGAAAATTTGCAAGCGTGATCCACGCTCTGGAAAAGTAACAACTGGCGGCATTGTAACTGTAAAGGACAGCATGAAAAATTGGTACCTTTCCTGGACCATTAACCGTCAGCCACAGTTCCGGTCGCAAGATAAAAATATGGTTCTAATCTGGCTCTATGCACTGCATACCGATCAAGAAGGAAACTATGTCAAGAAAGCCATGCGGGATTGTACTGGTGAGGAAGTTTGCAAGGAATGGCTGTATCATATCGGAATACCAGAACATGAAATCGACGCACTGGCAAAAGAAGCCTGCAATACAACGACTTGTTTCATGCCCTATATCAATGCATTTTTCCAACCAAGAAAGCATACAGATCGTCCGTACGTTGTACCAGATGGATCCATTAACGTCGCATTTTTGGGACAATTTGCGGAAACACCTCGGGATACCATTTTCACAACAGAATATTCGATTCGAACAGGTATGGAAGCCGTTTACACCCTGCTGGACATTGACCGTGGTGTTCCGGAAGTCTGGGGAAGCCAGTATGATATACGAGAGATTTTACGTGCTTGCTACTACGCAATTGATCAGAAACCAATTGCAGAAGCAGATCTATCCTTTAAGGAAAAGCAGATTTTGAAACTTGTTACAAAACTCGTCAGAGGAACCGACCTTGAATTGTTATTAAAAGAAAGCGGTTTGATTTCATAAACACACCATGACAAATAAGCCCTCCTATGGTATAATAGAAGCCATAGGAGGGCTTGTTATGACAAAATTAAAAGAAGATCTCATCTATGAAGTGTTATCTGTAGTAGAAGAAATTCCGGAGGGAAAAGTTGCTACATATGGTCAAATTGCAAAATTAATTGGCCGCGACAAAAACGCAAGGCTCATTGGACGAATTCTACGTTATGCCAATCATTATGGAACCTATCCTTGCCACAGGATTGTAAATTTTGCTGGCAGAACAGTTCCAGGTTGGACGGAGCAACGTATGCTTCTGGAAAGAGAAGGCGTGATCTTTCAAAAAAATGGAAAAGTAGACTTGTCTTCCTGTCAATGGAAATGAGTAAAATTACTTTTACAAGAAAAACCGGCACAGTTTTCTGTGCCGGTTTCTTTTGTTTTGCCTTCATTCAACAAAGACGATTACTGATTGATTTGTGCGCCCCATATTGGATGATTGATCAGCTTTTTACAAATCTTAGCCCATTTCGGGTTATTTAGTACTGCATCTTCTGCATAATAAGTTAAAATATTTGTTGCATCATTTAATTCAATAATTGCTTCAGAAGTATCTTCTCCTAATTTGGATTCCGTATTAATGTCCGCTAAGAAATATGCTAATTTCTCTAATCCCTCATCAGATGGTCGATTTGCACTAGAGGTTGTTAGATAGTATGGATTTTCAACAGAATGTTCCGAGTAATAGGTCAACGCTAACGTTGCATCATCTCGATCCACTCTTCCACTTAAATCTGCATCCCCCTTTACGCCGATATAAACAATCGGTTCAGCCGCCACAATATCGCCATAATAGGCTTTAATCGTACCCGCAAAATACTTTTCTGTTTGTACATAGGTGCTCTTCGGTGTTGCTCCCTTGAAGGTAATCTGAGACAAGTCAATTGTTGTCTGCTTTCCGTTTTCATCAATGGATACAACAGACTCAATAAGATCCTCTACACGGAATGCACGATTATCTTCTGAGAAGTAGAATCCTGGCTCCTTCAATACAGCAGAAATCCTCGTGGTTGCAGCAGTTGTGGTCGTGATTGGAACTGTTGTAGTAGGCAGCGTTGTAGTCGTTACCTTAGTTGTAGTAGTCGGTCGAGTGGTACGGTGCGTTGTGGTTGTGGTTGTGCTAGTTGTGGTTGGTTTAGTGGTTGTCGTCGTTGTAATCGTTGTTGTGGTGCTAGTTGTAGTTGGCTTAATTGTCGTCGTTGTTGTCGTTGTTGTGGTGCTAGTTGTAGTTGGCTTGGTGGTCGTCGTTGTTGTCGTTGTCGTCGTGCTAGTTGTAGTTGACTTGGTTGTCGTCGTTGTTGTTGTTGTCATCGTGCTAGTTGTAGTTGGCTTGGTGGTTGTTATCGTTGTCGTCGTGCTAGTTGT
>ENA-UOJL01002699-UOJL01002699.1-human-gut-metagenome-genome-assembly--contig:-P47-NODE-2699-length-13844-cov-25.216259_pt1 | contig 13844 bp, 10 predicted proteins | sample MGYA00242347_ERZ723894 | MGnify/ENA metagenome assembly ERZ723894
TCGCCGCGATGAAGAAAAACTACCGCGCCGCCAAGCTGGACTGCCTGCTCTGCCTAGGCGGCAACGGCACCCACAAGACCGCGAACCTGCTCAGCCAGGAAGGGCTGAACATCATCGGCCTGCCTAAGACCATCGACAACGACATCTACGGCACCGACGTCACCTTCGGCTTCCACACTGCCGTGGACATTGCCACCGAGGTCATCGACCGCATCCACACCACGGCGGGCAGCCACAGCCGCGTGATGTGCATTGAGATCATGGGCAACAAGGCCGGCTGGCTGACGCTCTACGCCGGCATTGCGGGCGGCGCGGATATCATCCTGCTGCCCGAGCTGCCCTACGATATCAAGAAGGTCGCCGCCGCAGTCGAAAACCGTGCCAAGGCGGGCAAGAACTTTTCGATTTTGGCCGTGGCCGAGGGTGCGTTCTCGGTGGAAGAGGCCAAGATGAAGCGCAAGGAGTGGACCGCCAAGCGTGCCGAGGCCGGTTACACCACCGCCACCGCCCGCATTGCAAAGCAGGTGGAGGAGCTGACCGGTGCCGAGACCCGCATCTGCGTACCCGGCCACATGCAGCGCGGCGGCAGCCCCAGCGCCTACGACCGCGTGCTGGCGACCCAGTTTGGCTCCTACGCGGCCGGGCTGGTGGCGGACGAGCACTACGGCGTGACCGTCGCCATGGTCAACCGCCACGTCACCGCCAACCCGCTGGCCGACATTGCCGGTAAGACCCGCGGCGTGCCCGGCGACTGCGATATGCTGAACGTTGCCCGCGCTATGGGCATCAGCCTGGGCTGATTTTTCCGCAAAATATCCAATCCCCGCTCCTCTGCCGCCCGCGGCACAGGGAGCGGGGATTTTTACGTCTGCGGCGTTGCCGGGTCGTCGGGAACGCCGTCTCCTCCCCTACGGCACGCCAAAAGGCCGCCCCTTTGCCGGGGCGGCCTTGCATGGTTTCTGTGCTTATTCTTCCACGTACTCTTTCTTCAGCAGGCTCAAAATCAGCGCGCCCACCGCCGAACCGACGGCCAGGGCGACGACGTAGAGCAGGGCATGATCCACGACCGGGAACACGAAGATACCGCCGTGGGGTGCGCGCAGGGCGCAGCCGAACACCATCGAGAGCGAACCGGCCAGCGCCGAGCCGATGATGCAGCTGGGCAGCACACGCAGCGGGTCTGCTGCCGCATAGGGGATCGCTCCCTCGGAGACAAAGCAGAGACCCATGACATAGTTGACAATGCCGTTGCGGCGCTCGTCGGGGCTCCACTTTTTGGGGCAGAAGGTGGTGGACAGCGCGATGGCGATGGGCGGGACCATGCCGCCGACCATAACAGCCGCCATGACCTCGTAGTTGCCGGCAGCCAGCGCTGCCGTGCCAAACACATAAGCCGCCTTGTTGAAAGGGCCGCCCATGTCAATGCTCATCATACCCGCGACGATTGCGCCCAGCATCACCTTGGACGTGTCGCCCATGGCGTTCAGCCAGTCGGTCATGGCCGTGTTGATGATGCCCATGACCGGGTTGATGCCGCACATGACCAAACCAGTGACGAGGATACCGCCCAAGGGGTAAATCAGCATCGGGCGGATGCCGTTCAGGCTGACAGGCAGCTTCTCGGTGATTTTCTTGAGGAACTGCACAATGTAGCCCGCGGCGAAACCGGCCAGCAGCGCCGCCAGAAAACCGCCGGAAATTCCGGTGGTGTCACCGCTGGCAAGGCCCGCAAAGTTCGTGCCGTTCATGGCCAGCACGCCGCCCGCAAAGCCGACGGCCAGGCCCGGGCGGTCCGCAATGGACATGGCGATAAAACCTGCCAGAATCGGCAGCATATAGCCGAACGCCGCGTTGCCCACGGTCTTGAAGAAGGCCGCCACCGGCGTGTTCATGCCAAAGTTGGAAGGGTCAATGGTGTAATCGTCCAGCAAAAATGCCAGCGCGATCATGATGCCGCCGCCCACAACGAAGGGCAGCATATGCGATACACCGTTCATCAGATGCTTGTACAGGCTGTGACCAAGGCTGTCGCTCGCACCGCCTGCGCTCTGCTGGGCCTTGGCCCCGGCCTCGGCGCGGTAGATGGGCGCTTCGCCGTGAGCAATTTTCTTGATAAGCTCCTCCGGTTTGTGGATGCCGTCATCCACGCGGGCAAAAATGACCGGCTTGCCGTCAAAGCGGGCCGTCTCGACATTCTTGTCCGCCGCAATGATGATACCGTCGCAGGCGGCGATTTCCTCGGGCGTCAGCACGTTTTTCGCGCCGTCGGATCCGTTCGTTTCAACTTTCGTGGGCAGACCCAGCTTGTCCCCCATCTTGGTCAGGGCCTCGGCGGCCATGTAGGTGTGGGCAATGCCGTTGGGGCAGGCTGTGACGGCCAGCACGCGGTAGCCGCTCTGGGGGATTTCCTGCTGGGTAAAGCTTTCCTCGCCGAACTGGGCATCCTCCTGCGCGTCGATGGCGTCCAAAAATTCAGCGGGCGTCTTGGCGGCACGGAGCTTTTCGACAAAGTCGTCGTTCATCAGCATCTGCATCATGCGGGCCAGCATATCAATGTGCAGGCTGCCGTTTTCCGGCGCGGCAATGGCAAACAGCAGGTCGGTCTTGCCGTCGTCGTCAGGGTTGTACTGCACCGGTGCGCTCAAACGCAGGGCGGCCAGACTGGGGCGAGTCACGCAGGCCGTGCGGGCGTGCGGGACCGTGATGCCGTTGTCCACATAGGTGGAGGCTTCGGCTTCGCGGGCGTAGAGGGCCTTTTTGTAGGCGTCCTTGTCGGTGATGTTGCCGTGGGTGGCCTGCAGCTCCACGAGCTTGTCAAGGATAGCGGCCTGGTCGGGTGCCGCAACATCCAGCGCGATGGACTGCGCAGTGAACAGTTCCGTGATACGCATACGATTTGTCTCCTTCGTTTGTTTCTATTGAGGTGTAGGGGCCGGGCATACCCGGCCCTCGGCTTTATGGGAAATGCGCATTTATGGCTAAGTTGCGGGCCGCACGTCTTTGCAGGAGCGGATACTTGCATCGGCCCCTGCAAGTCACGGTCTACTCACATCGTCTTGAGCAGCTTATCAATATCCGCTTTTGTCGCCAGTCCCAGGCTGAACGCGGTGGCACTGCCGCAGGCGGTGCCGAGCTTGAGGGCTGCGGCGTAGTCACCGCCGCTCTGCTGATAACCGGCCACAAAACCGGCCACCATGCTGTCCCCCGCACCGACGCTGTTGACGACCTTGCCCTTCGGGCAGCCGATGCGGTGTACACCGCCCTGCTCGTCCAGCAACAGCGCACCGTCGCCCGCCATGCTGACCAGCACGTTGCGCGCCCCCTTCGCCTGCATCATCCTGGCGGCGGTGACGATCTCGTTATCGTTCGTCAGTTTGACGCCGGCGATCTCGCTCAGTTCGTGGTTGTTCGGCTTGATGAGGAACGGCTTATACCGCAGCACATTCACCAGCAAATCGCGGGTGGCGTCCACGACGGCACGGATGTCGCGGCCTTCCAGCCGGGCCAGGATGCGCTCATAGGTCGTCTGCGCCAGGCTGGCCGGGATGCTGCCCGCCAGAATCAGGATATCGCCCTTTTGCAGGCGATCGAGCTTTTCTTCCAACGCCTGCATGGCGCTTTCAGGGATGTCGGGGCCTGCGCCGTTCAGCTCGGTCTCCTGCCCGGCCTTGATCTTGACGTTGATGCGGGTCATGCCGTGGTCGAGATGGACGAAGTCGGTTTTCAGCCCCTGGGCGACCAGGCCGCGCTCCAGCCACGCACCGGTCTCCCCTGCCACAAAGCCGAGGACCACGCTCTCGCACCCCAGCTGCGCCAGCACACCGGACACGTTGATGCCCTTGCCGCCCAGCACGCAGTCTTCGCCTTTGGCGCGGTTCACGTCGCCGACGGCCAACTCACGGTCCAGCCGCACCACGTAATCGATGGCCGGATTGAAGGTCACTGTATAGATCATAGTTCCGTCTCCTTTACCAGTGTCAGCTGCTTGTATTTCGGTTCGGGGCAGCGGTTCGTCAGAATCGCGCCGCCGTAAAGTTCGCTGATGACCGCCGGGTAGACCCGCCCGAACTTGGAGTCATCCACGAGGAACCAGGTTTCCCGCGCACGGCGGGAGGCCATGGCCTTGACGGCAGCCTCCTCGGGGTCAGGGGTCGTGAAGCCTGCGCCCAGCGCCACGCCGTTGGCCCCCAGAAAGGCCTTCGTGAAGTTGAACTGCTGTAAACTCGTCAGTGCCGCCGCGCCGATGATGGCCTCGGTCTTGGGGCGCAGCAGACCGCCGGGCACGCAGACGTTGCAGCTTTTTTGCGCCAGCAGCCGCGCGTGGGCGATGCCGTTGGTGACGTAGTGGGCATCCAGCGCGGGGCCGCTGAGGGCACGGACCATAGCCAGCGTGGTGGAGCCTGCGTCGATGTAGACGAAATCCCCGGCGCGGACAAGGTCGGCTGCCGCCTGAGCGATGCTGCGCTTTTGGCCGACAGCCAGCGTTTCCTTTGCGGCCATCGTCGGCTCGTCAGCCAGGAATTGGCCGTCCGGCAGTGTTGCGCCGCCGTGGACCTTGTTCAAGCGGCCCTGCCGGTCAAGTTCGGTCAAATCTCGGCGGATCGTGGACTCGCTGGCGTTCAGCGCCTCGCAAAGCTCCTGCACGGTGGCGGTGCGTTTCTCCGCCAGCAGGTTTAAAATCAAGGCAAAGCGTTCTTCGGCTAACATGGGGTGTTGCTCCTTTCCCGGTCATTGTTTGACTGTTTTTGGTGATTTATGATGTTTTATGACTGGCTGTATCTGTATTATAGCAGATTCCCCGTCAAAATCAATCATTTTCAGTCATTTTCAATCGCCAAAAATCACGTGATAATTTTGTGCAGGATGTACAAAATAAAAAAGGCTTCCCCCAAGGGAGAAGCCTTTTTAAGTTGTATGTCAAATAAACTTCCCCGTCCTGCTCTCGGGGATCGCTTTAATCTCCGCAGGCGTCCCGGCCGCCACGATGCAGCCGCCCTCTTCCCCGCCGCCGGGGCCCATATCAATGATATAATCTGCGCTGCGGATGACATCCAGGTCGTGCTCAATGACAATGACCGTCGCGCCGTTCTCGATCAGCGTGCGGAACACCCCCAGCAAGGTGCGCACGTCCAGCGGGTGCAGGCCGATGGTCGGCTCGTCAAAGACGAACACCGTGTCGCCCTGGGCCTTGCCCATCTCGCTGGCCAATTTCAGCCGCTGGGCCTCGCCGCCGGAAAGGCTCGGCGTTTCCTCGCCCAGGGTCAGGTAGCCAAGGCCCAAGTCTTGCAGCACTTTTAAACGCTGTGTCACCAATTTTAAGTCTGTGCAAGCCGTCAGCGCCGTGTTGATGTCCATATCCATCAGCTCGGGCAGTGTGTAGGCCCCGCCATGCTTATTCTCGTGGTAGACGGCGTCGGCCTCCGGCGCATAGCGAGAGCCGCGGCAGGCCGTGCAGGGGATCTCCACGTCGGGCAAAAACTGCACGTCCAGGCTGATGGTGCCTGTGCCGTCGCAGACCGGGCAGCGCAGTTTGCCCGTGTTGTAGGAGAAATCGCCCGCCTTGTACCCCAGCCGCTTGGCGTCCGGCGTGCGGGCAAAGACCTTGCGCAGCTCGTCGTGGACATTGGCGTAGGTCGCCACGGTGGAGCGGACGTTGATGCCGATAGGCGTTGCATCAATGAGCTTTACCTGCCCGATACCCACGGCCTGCACATCTTTGACGTGGGCAGGCAGGGCCGCGCCGCTGGTTTTGGCCGCCAGCGCCGGGACAAGGCTTTCCAAAATCAACGTTGTCTTGCCCGACCCGGACACGCCGGTCACGACGGTCAGGCGGCCTTTCGGGATATCTACTTCCAGCGGCTTGACCGTGTGGATGGTGCCGGTGGAAAGGTGGATGCGCCCCTCGGCAAACAGTTCCTCGGCGGGGCGGTTTTGGGGCGTCACGCTCCCTTGCCCGCCCAAAAACGGCCCGATCTGTGACGCGGCGTTGGCAGTCAGCTCGGGCACGGTGCCCTGGGCAATGATACGCCCGCCGCCTGCACCGGCCTCGGGGCCCATCTCGATGATGTAGTCCGATTCTGCCAACACCTGGGTGTCGTGGTCGACAAGGACGACCGAGTTGCCGTCGGCAATCAGGTCGTGCATGACGCCGTTCAGGCCGACGATGTTCGAGGGGTGCAGCCCGATGGATGGCTCATCCAGCACGTACAGCACGCCGGTGGTGCGGTTGCGAACGGCGCGGGCCAGCTGCATGCGCTGGCGTTCCCCGGTGGAGAGCGTCGCGGACGCGCGGTCCAGCGTCAGGTAGCCCAGCCCCAAATCCAGCAGCCGCTTCGCGCCGACGCGGAAGGACTCGCAGATGCTCTCGGCCATGGGGCGCATTTCAGGCGGCAGGCTGGCGGGTACGCCGTCCACCCAGTCGCACAGGGCGGTCAGCGTCATTTTGCAGGCCTCGTCCAGGCCGATGCCCCGCAGTTTTGGCGCACGAGCGGCCTCCGACAGGCGCGAACCGCCGCAGTCAGGGCAGGTGTCCACCCGCAGGAATTTCTCCACCCGCTTCATGCCCTTCTCGTCCTTGACTTTGGCGAGGGCGTTCTCAACGGTGTAGACGGCGTTAAAGTAGGTAAAGTCCAGCTCGCCCGCCTCGGGGGTGCTTTTTGCCTTGTAGAAGATGTGCTTTTTCTCGGCCGGACCGTTAAAAACAATGTCTTTCTCTTTGTCTGTCAGTTCACGGAACGGTACGTCTGTGCGCACCCCCATGGCGCGGCAGACATCGGTCATCAGGCTCCACATCAGGCTGTTCCACGGTGCGACGGCCCCCTCGTCGATGGTCAGAGAATCGTCAGGCACAAGGGTGGCCCGGTCCACGGTGCGCACCATGCCGGTGCCATCACAGGTGCGGCAAGCGCCCTGGCTGTTGAAGGCAAGTTCCTCTGCCGACGGCGCACGGACGCGTGCGCCGCACTCCGGGCAGTAAATCGGCTGCTCGGCGGCAACGTTCAGCGTCGGCGGGATGTAATGGCCGTTCGGGCAGCGGTGGCTCGCCAGGCGGGAGAACATCAGGCGCAGACTGTTCAAGAGTTCCGTTCCGGTGCCGAAGGTGCTGCGGATGCCGGGCACACCGGGCCGCTGGTGCAGCGCCAGCGCGGCAGGCACGTAGAGAACTTCATCGACCTGGGCCTTGGCGGCCTGGGTCATGCGGCGGCGGGTGTAGGTGGACAGGGCATCCAGGTAGCGTCGCGAACCCTCGGCGTAGAGCACGCCCAGTGCCAGCGACGACTTGCCCGACCCGGACACGCCCGCAATGCCGACGATTTTATTCAGCGGCACATCGACGTCGATGTTTTTTAAGTTATGCACCCGCGCCCCGCGGATTTGGATAGTGTTTATCATGGGATTCCTCGTTCTGCAAATTGTAGGGGCGGCCATTGGCCGCCCTACACGAATAGTTCAATCACAAACACCAGTACACAGCAGATCACCGATACCGGGAACAGCCCTGCGCCGCACCAGGCGGCGAAGATGCCTGCCGCCAGTGCCGCCGCGCCGGAAATGGGCGTCTGGGTCGCCTCAATGATGGCCGGGAAGGTCATGACCGCCAGCGTCACATAAGGCACGTAGTACAAGAACGACTGGATAAATTGGTTTTTGATGGGCTTGCGGATCAGCGTCAGCGGCAAAATGCGGATGGTGTAGGACACCGCGAACATGACCGCTATATAAATGTAGTTATTCATGGTCTGCCTCCTGCTTGACCGGGAACAGCACCGCAGCTGCCGCCGAGATGGCCACCGTTAAAATAATGGTCCGCGTGCCGCCGGACAATGCCGAGATGCCGGGCAGATACTCACAGGCGAAGCTCAGCACAAAGCTGATGACCACCAGCGCCGCCACAATGCGGTTTTTGCGGGCCGGCGGGATGATGATAGCCAAAAACATGCCGTACAGCGCCACGCTCAGCGCACTGACAACCCGCAGCGGCAGCGCATTGCCCGCGATAATGCCCAGCGCCGTGCCGATGGCCCATGCGGGCGCGGCCAGCAGGATCGCGCCGTAGGTGTAGTAGGGGTTCAAGTACCCGGGCCGCGCGATGGTAATGCCGAACAGCTCGTCGGTCACATCATACCCGATGAGCAGCCGATGAAAGAACGGCGTCGCGGGCGAGAACCGCTGGGCCAGGGCGCAGCTCATCAAGAGATACCGCGCATTGGCAATGAGGGTGATGACGGCGACCTCCCAGTAGGTGGCCCCGGCCGCGATCAGCGTAAAGGCTGCGTACTCCCCCGCCGAAGCGTTATTGAGGATGCTGGCTAAAAAGCCCTGCACCGGGGTCAGCCCCGCATTGCGTGCCGCAATGCCCAGCGAGAACGCGACGGCAAAATACCCCAAGGCAATGGGGAACCCGTCTCGCATACCGTCACAGAACACCCTGCGGCTGAATTTTGTAGATTGTTCCATATTCCTGTAACTTCCTTTCACCGCGTTTTATTATAACGCAGATGCGTAGGGAAAGAAAGGGTATGCAAAAATGTTTTTCTACAGCACACAAAAAGCCCCTGCACGGCTTTTGCGGTGCGGGGGCTTGGCTGAATCAGTTTTTATTCTTCTTGTATGCAGTCACACCCAAACCCAGCAGGGCGGCAAGGGCAATCACAACGATCGGGACGATCGGCATGTCGTCGCTTGTCTGCGGGATGGCGGACGTTTCGGCGGCCTTGGCGGCGCTGGCGGTCTGCGGCGTATAGACGCCCTTGACGTTGGCATAGCCGGAAAGCTGCTTTGTCTCCATGTGGCCGCAGGTGTCGCACTTATAGCCCGCGGCGGTCGCCGTCCAGTTGTGGTGGCCGCAAGCGGTGCAGGTGTAATAGCGGTTATCGTCCTTCGGCGCGGGGGTCGCGGTCGGCGCTGCGGTTGGTGCAGCAGTAGGTGCAGCAGTCGGGGCGGCAGTAGGTGCAGCGGTCGGGGCGGCAGTAGGTGCAGCGGTCGGTGCAGCGGTCGGTGCGGCAGTAGGTGCGGCAGTCGGTGCAGCAGTCGGGGCGGCCGTGGGTGCCGGGGTAGCAGGCTGCTCGACGGCGGGTTTGATAACGTTAAAGTAACTCGGCTGATGTACGATACCTGTTTTCCAAAGGACGCTCAATGTCGCACCATTCAGCTCGTTGTCTTTAATGGTGATTTTTGCGCCGTTAAGCATTGTTATAGCAGTGTCATCAGGTGTACCGTCTTCCTCGTTGTTTGCATTTCTATGCTGCGGCGTAGCAATCAGTGCATTTGCGTCGCCTGTGAGTTTGTTGCCCTGAATCAAGACATCACCAAGCGTCGAACCGCCGCCAGATGTGCCAGATAAATAGATTGCGTCGTTGCGAAATTCGTTCGCTTTATTCTTGTTGTGCATATTGAAAGTATTGTTTAACACCTTCAACACCATGCCGCATGTCTCGTGCTCTGTCACCTTAATGGGACCAGATGCTTCAAATATACAGTTCTGAATCGTCAGTTCGCGCCCGGTTGTAAACTGGCCAAAGTTCTGAATCCAGATTGGGCTGACAGAGCTTTCATTCGCTGCAGAATTGAACTTACAATTATCAAAAGTCACTTTCTGTGCGGCAATCTCACCATTATGTAGCCACGCACCGTTAAAAGTGCTATTCTTTATTGTGATGCTATTGTATCTATGCGCAAATACACCACCGCCAAAATTTTTAGTTTGATTCCAGCCAAATCCACTTCTTACGCCACCGTTGAAAGTAACCCCGTCAAAAATAATATCGGCATTGTCAGGTACTTGCACAGTTAAGTTACAATTTGCGGGGAAAGAAGTCACACTACTATCGCCCTGAACTGTACCATTTACAAAAGTAATTGTAATTGCAGGCTTCTTTTTGCAAACGATGTATCCGTAATCATTTCCATTTTCATTGGTTCTGTCTACAATAACGGTTTCATTATTCTCAATCGTATCCGAGCTCTTTTTTACATAGTACTCGTCCGCAATGTTCTCGTTACCAAGTACAGTGCTCTGCGTAATATCAATATTGCCCAAATCAACCGTCAGCTTAGTGACACCCGCAGGAATCTCCGTCAGGCTGTTGAACTGCTCCAGCGTCAGGGTCGCACCGTCAGTCACCGTGACGCTGTTCGACCCTTGCGTGGTGTCCTGCCCGGCCACAGCGCTGCCGACACCCGCCGCCTGCACGGCGATGTCGTTTTCACTCTCGCCCTCGTCGGCGGTTTCCTCCGGCTGGGTATTCTCCCCTGCCGCAGTGTTGTCCTGCCCCGGGGCACAGGGCTGCTCGCTCACGGTCGTTTCCGACGCGGGGGGCTCGGTGCTGTTATCCGCCAGCGCAGCGGTGCAGACCGAAACGGCCATCGCCAACGCCAGCACGAACGACGCAGCCTTTTTATAGGTACGTTTTCTCATGGTGGGTTCCTTCCTTCTAAAAGTGTATTCCGTCTTATGATATTGTACCCCCCCCCCACTTGTTTCTGTCAACAATAAATCGACATTTTTTGAAATTTTCCCATACGCACAAAAAAACGAGTCCGATTTGTGCAAAAAGGAAACCGCGTGTGCTGCAATATAACGCGTGCATCGCGTCCCCCATTTGCAATTTTCGTCCGCCTCCGTTATACTATGTTTTTACCTTTTGCAATATTTCCCACTTCGTGCTCCGTATTTATAGCAGGGCTTCGGATGCCCGCATTTTTGCAACGAAAGGTCGGTTTTCCCATGAACCGCGACACCATCAAATATATTGCCATGCTCACCATGCTTATCAACCACATTGCCAATGTGTTTCTGCCCGCCGGGATGTGGTATACCAATTTGTGCCTTTACATTGGCTATTTTACCGCCGTGACAATGTGCTATTTCCTCGTCGAGGGGTACGGTTACACCCGCTCCAAACGCAAATACGCCGGGCGGCTGCTGGGATTTGCGGTACTGGCACAGCTGCCCTACCAGCTGGCTTTCCCGGAAAATGGCATTGCGGGCTTTGTGCAGTTCAATATGCTGTTCACCCTGCTGCTCTGCTTTCTGGTGCTGCTGGCGCAGGAAAGAATCCACGACCGCGTGCTGCGCGGGGCGACCATTGTGTTGTTGATCTGTGCGTCGCTCTTCTGCGATTGGGCACTGCTGGCCCCGGTGTTCACACTGCTGTTTATTTGGGCGCGGGATTCCCGCCCGCGCAAGCAGATTGCCTTTGCCGCGGCGGCAGTGCTCTATGGCGGCATGGCAGGCCTTGGCAGCGGCTCGCTGGCGGAAACCGTCGGCTGCGCGGTGCCCATCCTCACTGCTGGGTTCGTCATCCTCTACCTTTACAATGGGCAGCGTGCCCGGCGGGGGCGCAGCTTTTCCAAGTGGTTCTTCTATACGTTTTACCCGGCACACCTGCTGGTGCTGGGGCTGATCCGGATCCTTGCGTGAATTTTGCCGTATGCTTTGCCGCATACGGCTTTTTTGTTCGGTTTTGTTCAGGGTTTTGTTCAGATTTTCAGGCCCTGCTTGCAACTTGCCTGCCAAACAACTATAATGGTTATGTATAACTTTGCATAAAAATCCCCCACAGGGAGTTGAAGATATGAAAAAGAGAAACGACCAGAAGGTCATTGTAAAACGGGCAGTTCTCGTCTTTATCCTCATGTTTCTTGTGTTGCTGGCGGCGTTGGCATTTTTCACCCGCAGCATCGTCATGCGCGAACAGCTCAAGGCGTCCTACACGGCGGAGGCCACCGTCGCCAATGTGGAGGCCCAGCTCAACCGCTACCTGGCGGAGTCCGAGCTGCTGAAAAGCATCGTTGAGTCCGGGTATGAAATCAGTGACAGCGATTTTGCCGCACTGTCCAAGCTTATGTACAACGAGGACGGCATTATCAAGGCCGTAGAGCTGGCCCCGAACGGCGTCGTGCGCAGCGTTTACCCGCAGGCGGGCAACGCCGACGTCCTGGGGCTGAATATGCTCCGGCACCCCGAGCGCAAAGTTGAAGCCAACCTTGCCAAGGAGAGCGGCCAGTACACGATCGCTGGGCCGTTTCAGCTGGTGCAGGGCGGCACCGGCGCACTGCTGTTCGATCCTATCTACACCACCGGCGCGGACGGCAGCCAAAAATACTGGGGCTTCTCCGTCCTGGTGCTGGACTGGAAGAGCTTTCTCGATGAAATCCAAATCGACAAATTACAGGATGCCTCCTACGAGTACCTGATTTGGAAGGAGGGCCACAACGGTGAGCGGATCGTTATTGCCCAGGGCGACCGCCCCGTGGGACCGAACACACTGGAAGTTGCCTGCGCCGTGCCCAACGATACCTGGTATTTTGAGATACGCCCGGCCACGGGCTGGATCACCCCGACCCAGGAAGCCTTTAACGTGCTTTTGCTGCTGGTGCTGCCCGCGCTGGCCACAGCCGGCTACTGGCAGTTTGAACTGCGCCGCTACAAGGACGCCGTCCACGCCGCCGAGCTGGAAAAGGCCGCACGGGAGGCACAGGCCGCCAACGTTGCCAAAACGCGGTTCCTTTTTAATATGAGCCATGACATCCGCACCCCGATGAACGCCATCATTGGCTATGCAGGGCTACTGGCAGCCCACCTGGACGAGCGGGATCGTGCGCTGGATTATCTGGGAAAAATACGTTCGTCCAGCGATTTCCTGCTCTCCCTCATTAACTATGTGCTGGAAATGGCCCGCATTGAGAGCGGCAAGGCTGCCTTGAAGCTTGAGCCGTCTGACATCAACGAGCTTGCCGCCTCGCTGAAAGCCGTGTTTGACCCACTGGCCGACGAAAAGCACATCACCACCACCTGCACCATCGATATCCAACATCCCTATGTGCGCAGCGACCAAACGAAGGTACGCGAAATTTTCTTAAATATCATCAGCAACGCCATCAAGTACACACCCGAGGGCGGCCGCGTCGATTTCACCATGACCGAACTGCCCGGCGAAACGCCCGGCACCGTGCGTTACAAGGCTGTCGTGCAGGATGACGGCATCGGTATGAGTGCGGAATATCTCCCCCACCTGTTTGAGGAGTTTTCTCGTGAGCACACCAGCACCGAGAGCCGCGTCATCGGCACCGGCCTGGGCCTGCCCATCGTCAAGTCGCTCGTCCAGCTCATGGGCGGTACCATCGATGTCGAGAGCACTGTTGGTAAGGGTTCGACCTTCACGGTTGTTATCCCCTTCCCTGTCATCAGCAAAGAAGAGCTGATCCAGCAGCGCGAGCAGCCCGCCGACCCCGCCGCTGGGCTGGCAGGAAAGCACCTGCTGCTGGCCGAGGACAACGACCTAAACGCCGAGATCGCGCTGACGATCCTGCAGGAGAACGGCATGATCGTTAACCGCGCTGAGGACGGTATCCGCTGCCTGGAGCTTTTGGGTGCAAAACCCGCCGGGTACTACGACGCCGTGCTCATGGATATCCAGATGCCCCGCATGGACGGCTACCAGGCAGCGCAGGCCATCCGCGCTTTGCCTGATGCCCGGTCCACCGTGCCCATCATCGCCATGACGGCCAACGCCTTTGAAGAAGATAAGCAACGCGCGTTTGACGCCGGCATGAATGACCATATCTCCAAACCCATCAGCGTGAACGCCCTGTTGGCCGCACTGCGGAAAAATCTGAAATAACTTGCAGAGAGGAAATTTTCCCCCGGGAAAAACATTTTTTGCCGACCAAAAGCCCATCACCTTTGCCGAGTACCTGAAATATGAATACGACAGGGCCGCTTTTTTGTTGAGCCAGGGCTTGACGCCCGCGCCGCTTGTGTATTATAATAAGTAAGTTATAAGAACGAGGTGTTGCGCAGTTGGTAGCGCGCGTGGTTTGGGACCACGAGGCCGCAGGTT
>ENA-UOJL01002702-UOJL01002702.1-human-gut-metagenome-genome-assembly--contig:-P47-NODE-2702-length-13836-cov-8.418838_pt1 | contig 13836 bp, 10 predicted proteins | sample MGYA00242347_ERZ723894 | MGnify/ENA metagenome assembly ERZ723894
TAAAACAGACAATCTCCTTTCTTATATTATCTCCATAAACGGAAACAAATACTTGCAAGTTTCCATTTGTGGTGATATACTATTCTTGTAAAGTCTGATGCGCCAGACTAAAACGAAAAGGTGGTTTTATTTTATGATGCAAAAACAAAGCGACGGGCATATCTTCTTACCCGATACCGAAATTGCCGAAGCGGAATTCCGATGCAAAGTAACGGCGACTAATTTATTGGTTGATCTGAAAGTGTTGATGAAAGAATATTATGTCGCTACTTTCTCGGACGATGGCGGTACGCTGAAAATTGCTTTGAGTAACGGACAAAAGTTCCGTTTGGTTCTGATCGAAGATTAAGTACATACCACCACAACATCGCTTTTTATATACAAATGAAAAATATATACGGGCTCAGTAAAAACCGAGCCTGTTTTTATATTTTTTTAGTTTCTGTTCGGATATTTCTCTCTTTCGTCTCTCAATGCTGATAATTGGGCGGAAAAGTACGGATTTTGAGCGGATAAAGTACCTTCTATGTCCGATATTTTTTTGTTATACTCTTGCCGTGCTTAAAAACGGGAGGAGACATAAAAGAGCAGGAACTTACAACTGAATTAAACAATGAATTGTGCGTGCCTTCTGCCGAAAGCTCTTTTTACTTTATTTTGTTAGAAAAAATAATGGAATTGAGTAGGGAAAAAGAAACGCAATGAGTTTTTTGTCTTTCTTTCGGCGGAGCGTAAACGAAAACGCGCTTTCCGTCAAGGGCAAGGCGCGTTGCGGAGCAACCCTTGACGGAAAGAACAGAAGGCGACTGATACCAAAAGGAATACACGTTTCCGTTTCGCTCGGTTTCGTCGAAAGACAAAAACATAAGGAGTTATGCAGAATGAAAACAGCAGTAATCTATGCCCGTTATTCCAGCGAAAATCAGACAGAACAGTCTATTGAGGGACAACTTCGCGTATGTGAGGAATATGCCAAAGCACATGATATTTTGATACTGAACACTTATGTAGACCGTGCTATGACGGGTACAAATGACAATCGTGCGGATTTTCAGCGTATGATGAAAGACAGCTCGAAAAGGGAATGGAATTTTGTACTTGTCTACAAATTGGACAGATTTTCCCGCAATAAATACGAAACGGCGATACATAAAAAGACATTGAAAGACCACGGGATAAAAGTTTTGTCGGCTACGGAGCATATACCCGATTCCCCCGAAGGTATTATTTTTGAAAGTATGCTGGAAGGGTATGCCGAATATTATTACGCAGAATTATCGCAAAAAGTAAAGCGCGGTATGAACGAAACGCGCCTGAAAGGAAATTATACAGGCGTTCATCTCTTGTATGGTTATAAAAAAGAAGGAAAAAAGCTTGTTATCGACGAGCAACAGGCAGAAGTTGTGCGTTTTATCTTTGAACAGTATTCCATAGGTGTATATGTCAAACATATTCTGTTAGAACTTGATCGCAGAGGCGTGACCTTTCACGGTAAAGAGTTTGGAAGAAATACAGTTTATAACATTCTAAAAAATGAAAAATATGCTGGTATTTATCGCTTTCGCGGGGAACTCATTGAAAATATGTTTCCGCAAATCGTCCCGACGGAGATATTTGAAAAAGTCCGCGAAAAAGTAGAAAAGGACCATTATGGAAAAAGAAGCGTACAGGTCATCTATCTTTTGCGGAATAAGCTGAAATGCGGATATTGCGGGCAATCGGTCAATGCCGAATGCGGGACATCGCAAAACGGAGAAAAGAAATATTATTATAAATGTTTGGGCAGAAAACACAACAGCGGTTGCAAAAAATCTGTTATCCGTAAGGATATTCTGGAAAAACTTGTGCTTGACAGAATTATAAGAGAACTAAACAGACCGCAAATCATGCAGTCCATTGTTGCCAATCTGATGTTTATACAGGAAGAACAGACAAAAGAATCTTCTGCTTTGAACATGATAAAAAGGTAAAAACGTCAAGTTGATACTGCACTGAATAATTTAGTGGCTGCCATTGAGCAGGGAATATTTCCAATACAACAAACAAACGACTGCATGAACTGGAAAGCAAACAAGAAGAACTGGAAAAGCAGATGCTGATAGAGAAAAGTAAACTTTCCGTGAAACTGTCTGAAGAAACCATACGGAGATTTTATACAGAAGCTCTTAAATCCGAGCCGCAACTTTTGATTGAATGTCTTGTCAAAGAAATCATTTTGTTTGATGATAAAATTGAGATACAATTTAACAGCCCCATAAAAATAAGCCCTGACGAAAGTCGGGGCTTTACCTTTTATACAGAAGATATAAGGCTTTCCTATAAAGATCCGCACAGAGCGGATGCAATACGGATAGAGGTACATTTTGAAATGAAAATTTAGCCAAAAGAAAAAACGGCTATTTATTCCACGATGCTCTTGACCAGAGCCTCTCTCGGGGCGTGTTATCAGGCAAATACGGGCGAAACCTTGCAACCCAGCATCCTTAATAGGGAGCGGGGTTTCGGTTTGCCTGTCGGCAGAAACAGCCTAACACGCCCCGACTCTTGTCAAGAGCCTTTCGCGGCATAAACCGCCGTAAATACGCAAAGAAAGATTAGTCAACGATATGCAAAGAGCGCCGTAAAAGCGCAAATGGAAGCCTAAAACAGGGCTTTTTGTGGTTGGTTTAAATTGGAAAATAGGAAATAAAAAAACCTAACCCCAGTGGTTCGGATTAGGTTAAAAATGGCTGGGGTAGCTGGATTCGAACCAACGAATGACGGAGTCAGAGGCAAATTGCTATTTCAAAAAAGTGCCGTTTTTGCCCGGTTTTAGCCCAAAAATCGCTGTTTTTTGCATTTTTTCAGAAACTATTTCCCCATTTTTCCCCAATTTAGTCTCCCCAATCGCTTGTTTTCTAAACGAAAACATTTTTCTATAAAGTTAAGGCAAGGATATCAGGGTTTGCTTTTTTAGTTATCAAAAAATATGTCATCTATGATTTTGTTTCTATTATACCGCTGTTATAATTATTATAAAAATATAATAAGCGGAAAAAGAGATGAAAGAGTTCGTAATTCCTAAAAACAATTATTTGGCAGAAGATATGAAAGGTTATTACAACCGCGATTACGTAGGATATCAAAAACCAGAAAATCCTGATTTTATTAATCACTTAAAAAACATGACGAGGCAATACGATGAATTAGACCTTGCGCCGGATTTTGTTGAGGTTTTTGAAATTGCATATAGAGACATCTCTCAAATTGTCAAAAAAGAACGGCTGGATGATTGTGCAATCGTAGTAGTTCCGAGGTCAAAAAAAGAAAGTTCTTATGTAAGGTCTCAGCTTGTTTTCAAAAAGATTATCTCTTGCGTAGCAGACAAGTTAGAGTTAGGCAATGCCACAGACGCAATCAAAAGGATCAAAGACACACGAACGACCCATTCATGGAGGATGGAGAACAATACGGGTGAAATGCCTTATGTCGGGATAACCAAAGACACTTGCGAACTAAAAACTTCATCATTTCGAAATAAAGATGTAATTTTGGTTGATGACATTTATACAAAAGGTGTATTTGTCGCTGAAGATTGTGCTCAATCCTTGTTGGACTTCGGCGCGAAACGTGTATTCATCATGATAATCGTATACCACAAAGTTTTTGAATACACACTTTTCAAGAAAATTATCGTAGTTTGTTGTAAACACCATACTAATCTTTTCACAGATCTCTTTCAACAATTCTAACTCTTTCTTATTCTCTTCTTTAATGTCATATGAAAGAAAGAACTTACTAACAAGCAGTTTAAAGAAGTCTATTTCATCTAAAATACAGCGATTGATTTCCTCTTTAGAAAAAATACTTTCGAGATTAATTTTTTTATTTTTAATTTTTTCTAGAAAGGTTTTCTGAAGATCCGATGCAATCTTTTGGTTCAATTTCCCGGGTGACAAATTACCATGTTTAGCTTGAATAAGATTTTTATTTGCTGCATATACAGTATCATCTATACCTATTTTCTTCCGAACCTCATCAAGCAGTTGATTCCATGATAAAAAGTTTTTTAAATACCGTTTTGATAACCCTGAGCCAACAAATAAAATCGGCATTCGCTTCTGTCGCACAATATCGTCTAAAACCATGATTATTTCCCCTTTTGAATTAGAAATCTTTAACTATAATGAATAGCCCTTTTTAACAGTACCAACAACATTTTTATTATATCACATCTTGTTTCTTTTTTCAAGACTTCGGTCACATAAGAAATTGATCCCCGGAAGCATTTTATGTTTTCCGGGGACTTTTTATTTATAGGCTCTTTAAGAACGACAACAAAAGCTGTCGCTGTTTCGGCGATAAATGCGATATGGCAGCGGCTAAGTCCTCCGCTTCGTCGCTTACATTAAAAAAATCTTTAAGCGAAACGTGCAAGGCGTCGCAAATCAAATTCAAGTGACCAACAGTAATATCTGCCTCACCTCGTTCAACACGGCGTAAATGAGTTTGAGATACACCCGCCCAGTCGGCCAATTTATTTTGGGTAAATCCTGTCTTCTCCCTTAATTCGCGTATTCTTTCTCCTATATTCATGCTTTTAACCTCTTTTATTCTTATAAGAATAATTTTACGCGATTTTTTCTCTATTATTTAGTCTTATAGTATTGTTTTATTAGTCTTAAAATGCTATAATATAGAAACTATAGGACTAATTAAAATTAACGGATAAGAAAACCATGTTTGATTTCGGGCAAGCCAATTCAGAACAAATAAAAGCAATACAGCATACGGAAGGTCCCGTGCTGATTATCGCCGGCCCTGGTACGGGAAAGACATTCACTCTTGTTAAGCGTGTTGCCTATCTCATTTCAGAGAAGAAAGTTGGACCTGAAAATATCCTCATTGCGACATTTACGGAAAAAGCGGCAAAAGAGCTTGTTACGCGCATCTCTAATGAGCTTATAAAGCTTGAAATTACTGTCAACGTCAATGAACTCTATATTGGCACGCTTCATTCCATATGTTTACGACTGATTAAAGAAAACGTCGAATTCACCCGCTTAAAAAAGAATTATCGCCTTATGGATGATTTCGATCAAAAATACTTAATCTATCGAAATCATCGTGCGTTTGATGAAATTGAAAACATCGAACTCATCTCCGATACAGTCAAGCCTTGGGAGCGGGCAAAACAACTCTCGTACTACTTTAACACCATCTCCGAAGAGCTCGTTACTTCAGAAGATTTGAAAAAGGACCCCGATCCTGCAGTCCAAGTGTTAGCAAAGGCGTATGAGATTTATCAATCGCTGCTTGCCGAAGAAAATGCAATGGACTTTTCGTCCATTCAAGTGATTGCCTATAACCTGCTGAAAGAAAATGGGTCCGTCCGTCAAAAGGTACAGGAGCAGCTCCGCTATGTGATGATCGACGAATATCAGGATACCAACTATGTGCAGGAGCAGCTGATATTCATGATCGCGGAGAAGCACCGCAATATCTGTGTTGTCGGGGACGACGACCAGGGGCTTTATCGTTTTCGTGGCGCGACAATACGGAACATTTTGGAGTTTCCCTCTAAGTGGGAGGGCTGCGCGCAATACAGCCTTGTGGAGAATTACCGCTCCGAGAAGGACATCGTTAAATTTTATAACGAATGGATGCAGGATACTGAAGAAGGCGGCTTCGAGTGGAAAAACTTTCGATACAGTAAGACGATTGTTCCTTCTAAATCACATCTGGTAGAGGGCGTTCCGACAGTTGTCAAAGTATCTGGTCAGCGCGCACAACAGAATTGGGGTGATCGCATCATTGACTTTATCGGAAAGCTCAAGGCGAGCGGCACGATCACGGACTACAATCAAGTTGCGTTTCTCTTCCGCTCAGTTAAAAATCCGCGCGTCAAGGCGCTTGCCGACTATTTGGAGCAGCACGGCATTCCCATCTATTCGCCGCGCTCCGCTATGTTTTTTGAGCGAGAAGAGATACGGCTTCTAATCGGAACGCTGCTTGTCGTCTTTCCCGATTACCTCAAATCGCTCCAAACTGATAAGTACGCTCCCAGAGAGATGGTCAGATACTACACGGAACAATGTTTGACTGCCTTCACGAAATATATCAAAGCGCATCCCGATTCCCCGCTCATGAAGTGGTGCGCACAAAAGGGAATACGACATAGTGATCCGAATGAATCTTTCGACTATGCCTTCACGGGGCTTGTCTATGAGATGCTGCAATTCGAGCCTTTTCTTTCCATCATGCAATCGGAAATCTCGGGCGTGGTCGATTCTCGCGCGATCCGCAACATTGCGGCGTTTACCAAGCTCACCACCCGGTACGAATTCCTACATAAGATCAATGTCTTTACCGCCAAGGGTTTAGAGATAGCTGTTACGCAGTTTTTTAACCGCTATTTACGCTTTCTCTATGAAGGTGGAATCGGCGAATACGAAGACGATTCGGAATATGCGCCAAGTGGCTGTGTATCGTTCATGACCATTCACCAATCTAAGGGAATGGAGTTCCCCGTCGTGGTTGTCGGCTCGCTCTATTCCTCCCCGCAGAACAACTTCAAGGAAGTTATCCAAGAGCTGGAAACGAATGTCTATGCCCGTCAACCGTTCGAGCCATATGCGTTTATCAAGTTCTACGACTTTTGGCGTCTCTACTACACAGCATTTTCAAGGGCGCAAAGCTTGCTCGTGCTCACTGCGGATGAAACGGGAAAGCAAAAAGGCCGACCGGAACCCTCAAAGTATTTTCAAAAGTATTACGACGAACTCCCTAATTATTGGGATTCAGCCATTGATTACGGAAAGATCAAGTGTGAATCCGTGAAGGACGTGAATATTAAGCAAAGTTACTCTTTTACATCGCACATCGCCGTCTATGAGAACTGCTCCTTACAGTATAAGTTTTTCAAGGACTTAGGCTTTATCCCGGTGCGAGAGGGCGCAACGTTGTTTGGTTCGCTTGTTCACGCCACCATTGAGGACGTCCATAAAGCCGCCATGCGTGGAGAAGCGGAGACAATAACAGCGGAAAACGTCGGAGCATGGTTTACAGAGAACTACGAGACCATCTCTAAACGCGAGCACGCTTATTTGAGCGAGGCCGTTCGCTCCGCCGCGTTAAAACAGGTTTTGAGATACATAGACAGGCAGTCTGGGCATTGGGAACGTATTAAAGACGCCGAGGTAGAAGTCAGCCATGTGGAGCCGGACTATATTTTATGTGGGAAGGTCGATCTTGTCGAAGGCGAGAATGGTACTTTGGAAATCGTTGACTTCAAAGCAGAAAAGAAACCAGACTTGGAACGCGACAGAGAGCGTATCCAACGATATAAGCGGCAGCTTCAGATCTACGCCTATATCATCGAGCAAAAGACGGGTCTTCCCGTAAGTAAACTCCGTCTCTATTATACAGGCGACGAGACGGATGGCGTGCCCGAGATCGTTTTTAAGAACGAACCAGCAAAAGTAAAAGAAACGATCGGCGAATTTACTGACATAGTTCACAAAATTCAATACCGCGATTATTCCACACGTTCCACGTCGCAGACGATGTGTAACAACTGCGACCTGCGCCATTTCTGTAAGAAAAGCTAAAGGAGAAAAAACTATGAATGATACCAAGTACGAGCAGATGACATTCGAGTTCGAGAGCCGCCCGCCCATCAAGGGCTATCCCGAACTGCACTGGACAGGGAAGCGGCCGTATAAGTCCACGGTCTACTACCCCGCGCAGCGGAAAGAGACTTACGGCGAAGCCAAGGATGGCTGGTTGAATAAAATTTATTGGGGCGATAATCTTCAAGTGATGAGCCACCTTTTAAAGGAATATCGCGGCAAAATTAATCTCATCTACATAGATCCGCCCTTTGACAGCAAGGCTGATTATAAGAAAAAAATAGAGTTAAAAGGAAAAACTGTATCTAACGATCAGTCTACTTTTGAGGAAAAACAGTACGGCGATATTTGGACAAATGATGAATACCTTCAATTCATGTATGAGCGATTGATATTGTGCCGTGAGCTTCTTTCAAATGATGGCAGTATTTTTTTGCATTGTGATTGGCACAAGTCTGCACATTTGCGTCTCCTTATGGATGAAATTTTCGGATATGATAAACTTAGGAATGAAATCGCATGGTGCTATACAGGTCCTGGCTCTCCGGGAATGAGACAATATAATCGTAAACATGATACTATTTTATGGTATTCGAAAAGCAGTTCTTGGACGTTTAACGCCGATAAAATTCGTGTTGAAAGTGAAGTTCATCAAGGCGGATTTAAGGGAGAAATGGGAGCCGCAGAAAGTAGTAGTTATACGGAGAAAGGAAAAATTCCAGAAGATTGGTGGGAGTTTGCTGTTGCGGCAAGAATTCCTGTTGATGGCAAAAAAAGAATGGGTTATCCCACGGAAAAACCTGAAAAACTATTGAATCGAATTATAGAGGCCTCTTCCAACCCAGGCGATATTGTCTTTGATTGTTTTATGGGCAGCGGGACAACGCAGGCTGTCGCCATGAAGCTCGGCAGGCGATTTATCGGTGCGGACATCAATCTCGGTGCGATTCAGACAACGACCAAACGTCTTATCAATGTGGCAAGAGACTTGAACGCTCAAATCGACGCTGGAGATAAATATACTGGTTTTGAAGTCTATAACGTAAATAACTACGATCTGTTCCGTAACCCCGTCGAGGCGCGCGACCTCATCTTACAGGCGCTGGAAGTGCAGCCCTTTGAAACGAGCAACGTTTATGACGGCGAAAAGGACGGCCGCATGATCAAATTGATGCCTGTTAACCGCATCGCCACCAAGGCAGACCTGCAAGGTTTGATCGCCAATCTTCCGTACAAGTGCTTTGAAAAGAGAAAGGAGGAAGATCCTTCTGCCGTCGTTTTAAAGCTCACCCTCGTCTGTATGGGCCATGAACCAGAACTTGCAGCAGCTTTGAAACAGGAACTTTCTGCCTATAAAGTCGATATCGACGTCGTGGACATCCTTCACGACCGCACTGATCTGCAATTTAAACGCGATTCCGAGGCAGATATCTCCGTCGAAAACGGAAAACTCATCATCAAAAATTTCTATCCGCTTAACCTTATGCAAAAGCTCTCTCTCGATAAGGAGACCGTCGAGGAATGGAGGCAACTTGTGGAGTCCGTCATGATTGATTTCAATTTTGACGGTGCAGTGATGCAGCCCTCTTGCATTGACATCCCCGAAAAGAACGGCATGGTCAAGGGCAGATATAAGATCCCCGAAAGTGCGGGCATAATTCGCGTGAAAATTACGGATGTACTCTCCGAGTCTTTGGAAGTTGAGGTGCAGAATGGCTAAACGTGTTGCAGTGCAAAGTTCGTTTGCATTCTTTAATTTTTTGCGGCAGTTTTATCTGCAGAACAAGGGACGCATCCGCAATCGCTATAAGGATCTGACCAAGAAATTTTTAGACTATAACGACAAGTCCAAGAACGTAAGCGCCTATCTGCGCGAACCTCAATTTGAGGCGCTGGAGATCTACGTTTTTTTGAAGGAATTCTGCAATAATCCGCAGATTTATGATCTCTTTGATAAGTGGTATAAGAGAGAAGGTGATTTTGCTGCTGAAACAGTCTATACTGTGAACGCCGGTAATGGAATGCAGCTCTCGTTCTACGATTCCGCCGCAGTTAATTATAAGGCCGTTTTTGACTCTATGCGGAGCGTTGCCACGTCCTATCCCAACTACATCTACGCCCTCACGATGGGCCTCGGTAAGACTGTTCTGATGGCAACGTGCATTTTTTATGAGTTTTTGCTTGCCAACAAGTATCCAAAGGACACGCGCTATTGCCACAATGCACTTGTCTTTGCGCCGGATAAGACCGTTTTACAATCCCTGCGTGAAATCGTGACTATGAAAAAGGAGTTAGTTGTCCCAAACGAATACTGCCGAGTGCTCGACCAGAATATCAAATTCCACTTCCTTGACGATACAGGAATCACGCTGAACACGCTCGATAATTCCGACTTTAATATCATCATTTCTAATACGCAGAAGATCATCAAAAAGCGTGTTCATAAGGAAAAGACACCCATTGAGAAATTGTTGGAAATGTCGAATACGCCACCTGTCGATGGCGCATCGGATATCATCTCTTCCGTTTTGAGTTCGGTTTATAGCGAAGAGAACACGCGTGACGAAGGCGAACTTCTTTCCAATCAGCGTTTTGAAAAGCTTACTCGTTTAGAGCAACTCGGAATCTACGTCGATGAGGCGCATCATCTCTTCGGCGGAGATCTGCAAAAGTCGATGAACAGCCTACGCCTGACCATCAATGAATTGGCGGCGGCCTTGAATAAAAGCGGGACGCGCGTCGTGGCGTGTTATAACTATACCGGTACGCCATACTTGGAAAACAGTGTGTTGCCTGAAGTCGTTTATAGCTATGGCTTAAAAGACGCTATTGCTAACAAGTATCTGAAAGACGTCGATATTAAAGGGTATGACAATGTCAAGAGCGATACTTTTCTAAAAACGGTCATTGAAGATTTCTGGGCAACCTATGGAGGAAAATTGTATGAGGGGCTTTCGCCTAAACTTGCCATCTTCGGTGCAACCATCGATGAAGTCGTGAACGAGATTCGTCCTGCTGTCGAAAGAGTGCTTTCTGAACTCGGTATTCCGCTCGATAAAATCTTGATCAACACGGGTGATGAGAAGATTACGAAGGATAATGACATCAAGGCGTTCAACGACTTGGACGTCGTCGACTCTCTCGGCTCGCAGAAGCAGTTCATTCTCCTCTGTAATAAGGGGCGCGAGGGCTGGAACTGTCGCTCACTCTTCGGCGTCGCTCTTTTCCGTTCCCCCAAATCCACGGTCTTTGTTTTGCAGGCTACGATGCGCTGTCTCCGCCAAATCACGGGAGACCAGCAGAAAGCGATTGTCCGCCTCTCGAAAGAGAATATGGACATTCTGAACGCAGAATTAACCAAAAACTTCCGCGTCTCCATCGACGATATCTCCAACAGCGGCGACGGCAAGCATAAGGAAGTATATCAGGTCAGGCTGTTAAAGCCAAAGAAGCTTGTCTTAAAACACATTTCTCATAAGTATCATTTGGAGGAAAAAGACTACTCTGCGCCCATTGATTTCAGGCTGGACAGTATTGATTATGATAAATACGATACACACGTCTATGAAAAACAGAGCTTGGCCGAAGAGCGTGTCATAAAAAAAGAAGCGGTCGATTTGGGTGGCAGTCATACCTATACGCCGTATATGCTCGTGGCGGAGATAGCGCGCTATCTCAATATTACTTGCCTTCTTGCGGAGCGTATTCTTACAGAGAGCGTGGACGGCATTGGTAAAATTGCGGAGACCGTCTCAAAATACAACAATATTTTGGGCGATGTAATTGTTCCGACGATCTTCAATGCGCTCTATGAAGTTACGTGCGAAACAATCTCTGAAGAGAAGCAAGTCGATCTGCTGCAAATGCCAGAAGGGAAAGAGGCATATGAGTTCCTTGCTCTTCCTGAATTGGTGGAAACGGACGATGATGCACAGTTTGCACAGGCGGATACTTTCGGTAAAATGTTCCGCGAAAAGAGCTTTCATACCGATAAATATTGTTTCGACTCCAAGCCGGAAAAGGAATGCTTCTTACAGTACATATTCAGCGACAGGGTAAAGGAAGTATACTTCACGGGTATGTTTACGAGCAAATATAACGGGCTTGCGATCCAGTATATTGATCCAGAAACAAATGCCATACGCTCCTATTATCCAGACTTTATCACAACCTTGAACGACGGTACGATCCAGATTATCGAAGTTAAGGGCGACAATAAGATAGATGACACTATAGTACTTGCCAAAGCGGCTGCTGCTCGGGAAATGGCTTCAGCAAGTAAGATGGAATATTTAATGCTTGCAGGTTCTCGCGTGATCCAAGAAAAAATCATCTAAAAGCGGGTTTCCCGCTTGTTGAAAAGCGAGTAGAGGACAGAAAAACAGGAAACAGCGGGGCGGCATTTTGCCACCCCGTTGTGCCGTTTGTAAGGACATGGCGAGCGCTCTCGAAAGTGGTCATTTTATCCCATAAAATGACCACTTTCCTTATCCTGCTTAGGCATCGGTTTTTGTGGCAATTTCGTCCCACCTCGCGGTATTTGCTTCTGCTTAGACATCGCCTTAACAATGCCTCAATTTTTCTAGAAAAGTTTTGTAAATATGACTATATCTGTCATGTTTTCTATGTTACAATAAAAGTGTACAAGGAGGAGACTATGGCAGAAAACAGGGCATATAAATTGAATACACAAAAGCAACCGGGGAGTAAGCGCGGCACCTATGTCTATTACTATTACGACAGTGACGGGCATTTGACATCGGCAGAACTCTCTACAAAGCTTTTTACAAAAATGGTGAAAATGGACAGAAAGTTTTATAATCTGGAACGAAGGGAAAAAGATCACAATGTCAGACATCTGAAACCGTCACCCCATCGACACGTCTTTCGCCCCAAAATACCGGAAGATCTGCCTGACAGAAAAATGGATGAAAGCCTGCGCTCATACGAGGGAAGTACCGACCTGAAAAGGTTACTCTCTCAGTTTGAAGGCGTTGAAAAAACCATCTTCTGCATGTATTATTTGGAAAGAAAGAATCAGGAAATAATCGCAAAATTTTTAGGCAATACGCAGAGCTATGTCTCCAAACATTTGCAGAAAATAAAGAAAGTCGTTGAACTTTCCGACTTAAGACGGGACGATCAAAACATGCGGGAAGCGTATGCTGAACAGCAATGGGAAAAGTTCCTCGAACAATACCGCACAGACGATGATGAGGATATCCTCTTTGATATGTTCCGCAGTATCTGCGGACCTGATCTGCAAGAGGCGTTTCTCGAATGGTTTTACAGCTATCGTGAGTACAGCAAATTCTGTCTGCAATATCTCATCCTGCGCCCCTTTGAGCACTGTACGGATGACGAATTCGACAGACGATTGTCTGCCCTTGCCGAATGGCAGCAACTGACTTTTCGCTTGCAGTTTGCGGAGCACATCGACGAAATGCAATGGCTGTATATCGCGCTCTGCGAGAAGATGAACACGCGGCAAAAGGAATTGAAAACACCACCTTCGCATCCCGATGAAAAGAAAATACAGCGGGAAGCCGAAAAGACAGCGCGGCGCTTGGGACTTACTGTAGAGGAGTATATCGAAGGAAGATTTCTCCCCAAAATATATGAACGATTGGAAAAGCGGTATACCGATTTTCGACGCAAATATAAAAACGTAGTAGTTGTCGATGAAAACGATCCCCGCCCGATTCAAGAGCAGATTAAAGAGATTTTCGGAGACGGTCCCGAACCAAAATTCCGCAATCCGGAGTTTGATAAAAAATAAGTAAGGCGCGCAGCCAATCAAATCTATACCCTTAAAATTCATTAAAACATATTGACTTTCATAAGTTTTTGTATATAATATAATTATAAGAAGAATTTGTGAACCGCAGAAAATCTGCTCCGCCTGCCGATTAAGTTCGATGAGGAGTTAGCAGTCCCTCCACAAATTACTTCTTTGCAAGAAGACTGAACGACGACAGAAATTATGCACCGCACTCGCTGTCGCTTGTAATGGGAGGAACCGTGCGGCTCCCCGTTCAGTCCCATTATATTTTTGAAAAAGACTGATACGAATGGCAGAAAACCGCGCTCGCCTGCCGCACCGATTTCGGCGCGATGGAGGGAAATGCGCGTCCTCCCGTATCAGTCTTTTTATTGTTTTCTGTAGACAAAGTAAACACGCCTTTAAGTATTTGGCAAACGGGAAAACATTCAAATTGACCTAACA